>Ga0114971_10000869_pt1 | contig 20583 bp, 16 predicted proteins | sample M_140625_MF_Meta_FD_87320 | JGI IMG/M metagenome (GOLD analysis project Ga0114971, IMG submission 87320) | Freshwater microbial communities from Lake Montjoie, Canada to study carbon cycling - M_140625_MF_MetaG | ecosystem: Environmental > Aquatic > Freshwater > Lake | place: Lake Montjoie...
AATTACGAATGCTCTTTGCTTTTTTGATGTTTTTGGCAACTTTATGCGGGTTGGAAAATGTAGTCGAAAAGTATTCCCATAAATGGTGCATTTTCAATAATATATGGGTTGCTCCCGATAAAGATTCACTATATCCTTGGTATAGTGTTTCATGAAAGGCACTAAACAATTCCATTTTGTTTTTTGGATATTCTAACGTATCATTTTTAATCATACTAGGTAAAAACGGATCCGAGATTAACCCTCTCCCAATCATCCAATGGTCTATTTTTGGAAAACGCTCTTGCATTTCTCTAAATTTAGATACTGTTGTAATATCCCCATTATAATATAATTTATGTTTGGTATTGTCAATACATTTTTGAAAAGCATCTAAATGAACGCCTCCTTTGTAAAGTTGTTTGCCAATGCGTGCGTGAATTGCAATATTTTTAATTGGATAGGTATCTAAAATTGGCAAGACATTAAGGATTTCATCGGTAGTATCATATCCCAAACGCATTTTCATAGAAACAATTATGTCCGATTCGGAATGCACTTTATTCAAAATAGCGTTTATTTTTTCAGAATTACTTATCAATCCAGACCCCATTCCGCATTTTGTAACCATTGGATATGGGCATCCTAAATTCCAATTCAACTCTTTATAGCCAAGTTCTTGAATATATTTTGCAACAAATAAAAATTCCTCTGCATCATTAGTTATTATTTGAGGGATTACTTCTAGACTTGAATTATTTTCCGGAAGTAGGTCGCGTTCATAAGAGGATTTGACAACCAATTTTCCGTTTAAGCGAATATAGGGAGAGTAGTATGTGTCAATCCCACCAAAATACTTGTTTAAGGCATTCCTAAAACGAAAGTCAGTAAATCCTTGTAAAGGTGAAGAGAGTAGGGTAAAACTCATGAAAATTGTTGTTGTACAAACTTAATACTCTTTTATTAAGTATTTAGATATTGGTGTTTTAAGAAGAAATGCTCCTTTTGGAGCATATTTTATAGGGAAGTGATTTTTTTTAAATCGGATATTGTTGCGATTGGATCTTCTGCTTTAAAGACATAATTTCCAGCAACTAAAACATCGGCTCCAGCTTCAACTAATTCAACTGCATTTTTATTGGTTACTCCTCCATCAATTTCGATTATTGTTACAGCTTTATTGCGAACAATCAATTCTTTTAATTCTTTGATTTTCTTATAGGTGTTTTCAATGAACGATTGCCCCCCAAAACCCGGGTTTACGCTCATCAAACATACCAAGTCAATGTCTTTGATTACATCCTCTAATAGGCTAATATTGGTATGCGGATTTAAAGCAACTCCAGCTTTCATGCCTTCGGCCTTTATGGCTTGCAAGGTTCTATGGAGGTGGGTGCACGCTTCGTAATGTACTGTTAGGATGTTGGATCCTAATGCAGCAAATGTTTTAATATATCTATCTGGATCTACAATCATTAAATGCACATCGATAGTTTTTTTAGCATGTTTGGAAATAGCTTCTAAAACAGGCATTCCAAAAGAGATATTTGGAACAAAAACGCCGTCCATGATGTCAATATGAAACCAATCGGCTTCACTGGAATTGATCATCTCGATGTCGCGCTGTAAATTGGCAAAATCGGCTGCAAGAACAGATGGTGCGATAATGGTGTTTTTACTCATTGTGTTGATGTTTTGGCAAAGGTAAAATATTTAGTTCAATTGAAAGAATAAAAATTATATAGGAATTGTAATCGTCTTGCGTGAAGGATAGTAGCGGTATCCTTTTGTGGAACGAAGTGGAACAAAAGATATAGCGAATAGCCTGACCCGTAGGGGCACGCCATAAAAAAACTCCGAATTTGATTTCGGAGTTTATATATAAAGATACGATTAAATTTATCCTAAATAAGTCTTCAAGATTTTACTTCTTGAAGTATGTTTTAATCTGCGAATTGCTTTTTCTTTAATTTGACGAACACGCTCCCGAGTTAGATCGAAAGTTTCTCCAATTTCTTCAAGAGTCATAGGATGTTGGTCGCCTAAACCAAAATACAAACGAACAACGTCGGCTTCTCTTGGAGTTAGGGTTTCTAATGAACGTTCGATTTCAGTTCGTAACGATTCGTGAATTAATTCTCTGTCTGGATTTGGAGATTCGCCGGAACGTAAAACGTCGTAAAGGTTAGAGTCTTCTCCTTCAACAAGAGGTGCATCCATAGAAAGGTGACGGCCAGAGTTTTTCATGGACTCTTTTACGTCGTTAACGGTCATGTCTAGTTCTTTAGCAATTTCTTCAGCAGATGGTGGTCTTTCGTTAGATTGCTCTAATAAAGCGTACATTTTGTTGATTTTATTGATAGAACCAATTTTATTTAAAGGCAAACGAACGATACGAGATTGTTCTGCAAGTGCTTGAAGAATAGATTGACGGATCCACCAAACAGCATAGGATATGAATTTAAATCCACGAGTTTCATCAAATCGTTGTGCTGCTTTTATTAAACCTAAATTACCTTCGTTAATTAAATCTGGAAGTGTAAGACCTTGATTTTGGTATTGTTTAGCCACAGAAACCACAAAACGTAAATTTGCTTTAGTTAATTTTTCTAGAGCTCGTTGGTCTCCGGCTTTTATTTTTTGTGCTAATTCTACCTCTTCATCGGCAGTAATTAAATCAACTTTTCCAATTTCTTGTAGGTATTTGTCTAAGGAAGCAGTTTCGCGGTTGGTAACCTGCTTGGTGATTTTGAGTTGTCTCATTTAATTTCCTTTGCTTTTTTTAAGGGTTCAGATTATTATACGCAATAAAGCAAAAAAAAGTTACAGAAAATATATAAAAAAAATTCTCTCTTTTGAAATAATTCATTTGTTAGTATTATTGCTTAATTTTACCACATACAAGAATTGTGTTTACAGCGTAATAAAAACATCAAAAATGGACTTAAAATTTCTTTTTAATTTATCTAAATATGAAAAGATAATCCTACTTATAATTGTTTCTATCTTCATTAATAATCTATTTATAGATATTATGAATGTAGATGCAGCACAATATGCTTCCATTTCGTTAGAGATGCTTCATAATCATTCGTATTTGCAAGTAAAGGATTTGCAAAGTGATTATTTGGATAAACCGCCACTTTTATTTTGGATTTCAAGTTTAAGTTTGGGACTGTTTGGTGTATGTAATTTTGCTTATAAAATAGGAGCATTTTTAATGTTGCTGCTTTCGCTTTATTCTATTTTTCGCTTTACATCAATCTATTACAGCCAACAAGTCGCTAAAAATGCTGTGCTTATTTTTGGAACTTGCCAAGCATTTTTTCTAATGACTAATGATGTTAGAACCGATGGAATATTGACTTCAAGTGTACTAACTTCTATATGGTTACTCACCGAATATTTCTTAAATAAAAAAATTAAGCACCTAGTTTTTGCTGCAGTCTTTACCGCATTTGCTATGATGGCAAAAGGTCCTATTGGAATAATTGCAGTATTATTGCCCCTGGGGTTGCAGTTGTTATATAAAAAAAAATGGAAACAAATTTTTAGTTTTTCGTGGTTTTTTTATCTACTAATAATTTGCTTGTTGTTAATTCCGATGTCTTATGGATTATATAATCAGTTTGATTTGCATCCTGAGAAAATAACCAATGGGGTACCCCACCAAAGCGGGCTCTATTTTTATTATTGGTTACAAAGTTTTGGAAGAATTACAGGCGAAAACTTTTGGGATAACGGACTTCCATGGCATTTTTTTATTGGCACTATTTGTTGGGATTTTTTCCCTTGGATTTTGATTTTATATTTTGGATTATTTTTTCAAATTAAGAAAATAATAAATAAAACTAGTACTGAAATTAGTTCTATTAGTGGTTTTCTTTTGCTTTTTATTTTACTTTCAATGTCGCATTATAAATTGCCTCATTACATATTTGTGACATTTCCTTTTGCAAGTATTATTTGTGCAGATTATATAGAAACTCTTAGTCAAAAACAATCGAAAAATTGGAATAAAGTTTATTTTGGTTTTGGATTTATAGTTCTTATTTTACTACTAATTTATCAAGTTTTTTTCTTTAGGGAAATAAATTATATTCTCATTGCATTGGTTCTTTTGCAACTATTTTTATTGCTTCGATTAAATAAAATTTCACTTGATGGGATAGGTAAAATGATTGGGTATGTAATAGTGTTAAATTTATTTTTGAGTTTTGTTTTCTATCCTAAATTGCTAACGTATCAAGCAGATTCGATGGCAGGAAAATGGTTTTATGAAAATAAAGTTAATGAGAAAGTCTATTTTTTGGATGAAAAATCACATGTTTTTAATTTTTATACCAAAAATCCAGTTCATAAATTAATTACCTTGAAGGACATTGATACAATTCAAAAATCGTGTTGGTTATTTACTAAACAAGAAAATCTATTGCAAATAGAATCTAAAGTTCAAGTAATAGAAAAAAAGAAATTTGAAAACTATCCTATAACTCGATTAAAATTGCCATTTTTGCTTCAACAAAAAAGATCGGGAACTTTAGAATATTATTATTTAATTAAAATAAAAACAAGAATACAGTCGTGAAAAAATTATCCATAATTATTCCTGCATATAATGAAGGAAAAACTATTCATTTAATATTAGATAAAATAAAAAATGTTGAATTAATTAATGCAATTGAAAAGGAAATAATAATTGTAAATGATAGTTCAAAAGATGATACGGAAGAAGCTGTTAAAAATTACATTCAAGTTCATCCAGATTTAAACATTCAATATTTTAAACACGAAATTAATAAAGGTAAAGGTGCTGCACTTCATACTGGAATTGAAAAAGCTACCGGTGATCTTACAATTATTCAAGATGCCGACTTAGAATACAATCCCACGGAATACAATTTATTATTGCAGCCTTTTTTAGATGGGTTTGCAGATGTTGTTTATGGCTCTAGATTCATGGGAGGAAATCCACATAGAATACTTTTTTATTGGCATACAATTGGTAATAAATTCCTAACAAATTTATCTAATATGTTCTCTAATTTGAATTTGACTGATATGGAAACATGTTATAAAATGTTCAAAACAGAAATTATTCAAGGCATAAAACTAAACGAAAAAAGATTTGGTTTTGAGCCAGAAGTTACAGCGAAAATTTCAAGAATTACTAAAATTCGAATCTATGAAGTGGGTATTTCTTATTATGGAAGAACCTATGAAGAGGGTAAAAAAATTGGTTGGAAAGATGGTGTTAGAGCCTTGTATTGTATTTTGAAATACGGATTGCTAAAGCTGCAATAATTCTGGATATTACCACTCGTTCACCTTGTTTGCATCCATTTTTAAGAAAATAAACAGCAATATAGTGAAGCCCCAAAGTCCAGAACCCCCATAGGAAAAGAAGGGCAACGGAATTCCAATTGTAGGAAAAATCCCAATTACCATTGCTATATTAACAAAGAAGTGCATAAATAGTATACCTGCAACACAATAGCCATAAACCCTGCTGAATTTTGTTTTTTGTCTTTCAGATAGATAAATAATTCGAAGTACTAAAACAACAAATAGTCCAATAACTATTAGTGAACCTAGAAATCCCCATTCTTCACCAACAGTGGTGAAAATATAATCGGTATGTTGTTCGGGTACAAAGCCACCCTTAGTTTGTGTACCTTCCAGATATCCTTTTCCAATCCAACCTCCAGAGCCAATTGCAATCTCTGATTGGTGGATGTTGTAACCAATTCCTTTCATATCTACTTGCTTTCCTAAAAGTATATTGAAACGATCTCTATGGTGTTGCTTAAAAACATTATTAAATACGAAACTCACAGAAAATGAAAATATGGTAACGAGTACCAATATTATGGAACTTGCAATTATATTTCGGTCAATTAATCGACTTCTGATATAATTAATAACCAAAACAACTGCCGAAATTCCGACAACTATATATGGATTATTGGTAATTAGCATTAAAATGAATAATATTATCCCTGAAAAGCCTGAAAATAAATACCATCCGGGCAATCCTTCTCTGTAAAGTACCACAAAGAAAATCATGTAAATTAATGCGCTTCCTGGATCGTGAATTGCAATTAACAATACTGGGAAAAATACAATTGCAAGGGCAATAAATTGATTTTTTAGAATTTTAAGATTTACTTGAACGTCTGATAGATATTTTGCAATGGCAAGAGCTGTGGCAGCTTTTGCAAATTCAGATGGTTGAATACCAAACGAACCAAAGGAATACCAGTTGGCTTGTCCTTTAACTGACTTTCCAAAAACGAATAAACCAGCAATTGATAACACAGAAACTGCATAAATAACGGAAGAGTATTTTTCATAAAATTTCCCTTCAACAAATAGGATCACCAATATTAATGGAAAAGTTAGTGCAATATATAATAGTTGTTTTCCGTAAAATTGAGATAAATCAAAGATTGAGCCATCTCCAGTAACTGAAGATAAAGAAGAAGAGTAGATGTTTAGCCAGCCCATTATTACCAAAGTAATAAATAGAACTACACTTATCCAGTCGATATGGTTAGTGATACTCTGGTTTCTCATTTTACTTTTTTCTTAATGCTATCCGACTTTGCTGCTTTTTTATTTTTGCCAAGTATTGAATCATTTCCATTTTTGGTTTTAGCAATACTATCTTTAATTTTTGAATTAATTATGGAAATACTATCTTGATGTTTTTTAGGATATAGTTTGCTATATTGGTCTTTCAAACTTCCTTCTAACATGCGTTTTTCAAAATCAACTTTAGTGATTTTTTTTCTTAAATATTTCTCAATCATTAAAGTTGTAATTGGACCAGCCCATCTTTTTCCCCAATATCCGTTTTCTACAAATACTGCAATGGCAATTTTTGGATTAACTCTTGGTGCGAATGCAACAAAAATCGAGTGATCTTGAAGTTTCACACGTTTTCCGTTTACTTTTAAATAATTTTCTGCAGTTCCTGTTTTACCACATATTTCTATTCCAGATACCTCAAGTCCGGAAGCCGTTCCTCCGGGCCCATAAACGGCATTCATACCATTTATTACTGGCTCAAAATATTTTCTGTCAATTGTAGTTAGATGCTTGGTTCTAAATTTTTTATCTAATAGTTCTCCTTTAATTTTTTTTGCAATATGAGGGGTGTAGTAATAACCTCTATTAGCAACAGTGGCCATTAGATTGGCTAATTGAATTGGAGTCATTAACACTTCTCCCTGTCCAATAGCATTCGAAACAATTGTTTTACTATCCCAATGCCATCCAGGATATAATTTTTTATAGGTTTTAGAGGTTGGAATTTTACCTCTTTTGCCAATGGGTAAATCGCAGCCCATAAAGGCACCTAACCCAAAACTTTTTAAATGATTACTCCAAACATCTACAGCATAAGAAGGGCTATTGTACTTATTTATGGTTTTCATGTAAATGTTTGAAAAATAGGTATTACACGATTGATAAATTCCATTATATAATTGTCTTGCGCCACCGCTACAGTGGCATCGCATAAATCTACCTCTAGCATAGCTAAATCCATGATTGCAATAAAATGTAGTATTTTCATCAACAACTCCCTCTTGCAATGCTACCAAAGCAGTTAAAATTTTAAATGGAGACCCAGGTGGATATTCAGCTAGGAGTCCTCTATCGTAAAGAGGTTTCGCTATTGAATCATTGTGTAAAAGAGTATAGTTTTTAGATCTTTGACGACCAACTAAAAGTGCAGGATCAAAGTTTGGCGCGCTTACCATTGCTAATATTTCGCCTGACTTAGGTTCAATTGCAACAATTCCGCCCCATTTATTCACCATTAATTCTTCTCCATATTTTTGAAGTTCGCCATCAATAGTTAGAGTAATGTCATCACCTTGTTTTGCAATTGTGTCGTATTTTCCTTCTTTATAAGAACCAATTTCTCTATTAAATTTGTCTTTAAGAATATATTTAACCCCTTTTTGTCCTCTCAAATACGTTTCATAACTTTCCTCAATTCCTTGTCTCCCTATTAAATCACCGCCTACATAATATGGATTTTTCTTTACAATGTTTTCATTTACTTGCGTAATAAACCCAAATACATTGGCACCATATCCTACTTGATAATCTCTTAAAGATCTTTTTTGAATATAAAATCCGGTATATCTCCTAATTTTTTCTTGGAACGCAGCATACTCTAATTTATTTAATTGAGGAAGAAAAACGGAGGGTAACATTGGGCTATAAACTCTTGCCTTTTTCATTTTTGTAATTAAATATTCTTTAGAAACATCGAGTAAAGAACAAAATTCGGTAGTGTCTAATTCTTTAACTTCTTTAGGGATTACCATAATGTCGTAAGACGGCTGATTGGCTATTAAAAGCTTACCATATCTATCGTAAACATAGCCTCTCTCAGGATAATCGTATTTAATTTTTATAGCATTATTTTCTGATTTTAACTTGAAGGAATCATCAATAATTTGCAAATAAAAGAGCCTAACCACCAGCAAGCAAGCTGTGATAATTACTAAAGTTGGAAGCAATGCTTTTCTCATCTTTTACTTGGCTTAATTAAGTAAATTATTAAGATGCTAATGATTGTTGTAAAAAGTGTGCTAAATAATGTCCTTGCAATTATATTCCAAATAAAATCAAAAGTAAAAACTTCTAATACAAATAATGTTAAATGATGAATAACTACTGCCAAAAAGATGAATGAAAAACGTTCTGGCGTAAGAATGTCGTTTAGTCGTACCGTTTGGTATTCATAACTTAACCCAAAAGAAAATTTAAATAAAGTAGGTCTGAAATAGGAAAGTATTATACAAGCGGTTGTATGAACCCCGCCAGAATTACAGAATAAATCCATTGTTATTCCTAGTAAAAAACTTGTAGCTAATAACCAATATTTACTCCCGTTTACTGGATATAAAATAATAAATAATATATAAGGATACGGATTTATATATCCTAAAAAATTGAAATTATTGAAAATTAAAACTTGTGCCACAAGCAGCAAAATAAAACGGGCAATATTAAATAATAAGGCGCTATTCATTCTTTTGCGACTTTTTTTCTAAGTTGTTAATTTCATCTCTGTCTTTATTTTTTATTATATAAACATGACCTAAACTAGTCATGTCATTAAATAATTTAACATCTATTGTATAAAAATGAGTCTGATTATCTATATAAATTTTTTCGATAGAGCCTATATTTATATTTTCTGGAAATATGGTCGATTGTGCACCCGTTACAATAGTATCTCCCTTTTTAACAGAAGCTAGTCTAGGCACATCTACCAACTGAACGAATCCAGTGTTTTTTCCATTCCAAGTTAATGAACCTATGTGACTTGATTTTTTAATTTTGGCATTAATAGGAGATTCTGTATTTAATATACTTAATACAGTGCTGTACTTAGGGGAAACATTTTCAATTACACCAACAATTCCTAAACTATTTATTACTCCCATTTCTGGCTGCACTCCTTGATTTGAACCAGAATCTAAAGTCAAAAAATTCACTTGAGAACTATAGGAGTTTTTAATAACCTTAGCAATAACAATGTCAATTTTTTTAACTCCCTTAACAGAATCCAAATTTGGAATTTTGGTACTGTCTTTGATGTTAAAAAGCAATCCTTTAAGTCTAGCATTTTCTTTCGCTAACTCTTCGTTTTGAATTTTTAAATTAAAATAACCTTCAATATTATTAGTCATTTTATAAGCGCCACCAGTAAAAAAATTGGCGGAACTAATTATTTTACTTCGGTGGTAAGAATGCGATTGAATTGTGAGCAACAAGGATATTAATAGAAGCAACAAAAACAGCATACGATAGCTGTTTTTAAATACAAAATTAAATATTTGCTGCATCTTTTAAGTGTTCAATATTCGTATTTAGTTTTAGAATGAAAGTCCTAAAACTATTTAATAAGTATACTTCTAAATTTCGGTATGTTTTTTAATGCCATCCCGGTTCCTCTCACTACTGCTTTCAAAGGATCCTCGGCAATATAAACAGGTAAATCAGTTTTTAATGAAATACGTTTGTCTAATCCACGAAGCATAGAACCACCACCTGCTAAATAAATACCAGTGTTATAAATATCTGCAGCTAATTCAGGAGGAGTTTGCGATAATGTTTCCATTACAGCATCTTCAATACGTTGGATAGATTTGTCTAATGCTTTTGCAATTTCTCTATAAGAAACTTCCACTTGTTTGGGTTTTCCTGTAAGTAAATCTCTACCTTGAACAGACATTTCATCTGGAGGCGAATCTAAAGTATCGGTAGCAGCTCCAACTTGAATTTTAATTTTTTCTGCAGTAGTTTCTCCTACAAATAAATTGTGTTGGGTACGCATGTAATAAATAATATCATTGGTGAAAACATCCCCGGCAATTTTAACCGATTTGTCACACACAATTCCGCCAAGAGCGATTACAGCAATTTCGGTTGTACCACCACCTATATCCACAATCATGTTTCCTTTAGGTTGCATAATATCTATTCCAATACCTATTGCAGCTGCCATTGGCTCATGAATTAAGTAAACCTCTTTACCATTTACACGCTCACAAGATTCTTTTACTGCTCGCATCTCTACTTCGGTAATTCCTGATGGAATACATACAACCATACGCAATGCAGGAGTAAACATTCTTTTCTTCAATGCAGGAATACTTTTAATAAACATACTAATCATCTTTTCCGAAGCATCGAAATCGGCTATGACACCATCTTTCAATGGACGTATGGTTTTAATATTTTCATGGGTTTTCCCTTGCATCATGTTGGCTTCCTTACCAACGGCGATGATTTTCCCAGATATTCTATCTCTTGCAACAATAGAAGGGCTGTCAATTACAACTTTGTCGTTGTGAATGATAAGCGTGTTAGCGGTACCAAGGTCAATTGCTATATCCTCGGTCATGAAATCAAAAAATCCCATACGTTATAAAAGGGTATTAGTTTGTTAAAAATATTTTAATAATACAAAAATAATAAAATTAATGTTTAAAATGACGTGTTCCTGTAAATACCATTGCAACTTTATTTTCGTTGCAATAATTTATGCTTAATTCATCTTTGATTGACCCTCCTGGCTGAATTACGGCGCTAATTCCTGCATTATGTGCTATCTCTACACAATCCGGAAACGGAAAAAAAGCATCGCTAGCCATCACTGCTCCATCTAAATCAAAACCAAAAGTTTCTGCTTTTTCAATTGCTTGTTTCAATGCATCTACTCTAGAAGTTTGTCCAGTTCCAGAAGCTACTAAAGTACTTTTTTTTGCGAAAACAATTGTGTTTGACTTTGTATTTTTACAAATTTTAGATGCAAATAATAAGTCTTCTACTTCTTGACTTGTGGGTGCTGTAATCGTAACTGTTTTTAGATCTTTTTCAGAATCTGTAATGTTATTTTTATCTTGAACTAAAACACCATTTAGGCAAGTTCTTACTTGACGTTGAGGTAAAGGTACATTATTTATTTTCAATACTATTCGGTTCTTTTTTTCTTGTAGGATATTTATTGCTTCCGCATCGTAACTTGGTGCAATAACTACTTCGCAAAAGAGCGTATTAATTTCGGTTGCAGTTGCAACATCAATTTTTCCATTAGCCATTAACACTCCACCAAATGCCGAAGTTGGATCACAAGCTAATGCTGCAAGGTAAGCCTCTTTCATGGTTTTTCTTGTTGCCAATCCGCATGCATTATTGTGTTTTAATATAGCAAAGGTCGAGTCATTATTATTAAATTCTGCAATTAAATTAACAGCAGCATCCACATCTAATAAATTATTATAAGATAATTCTTTTCCGTGTAATTTGGTAAACATGGCATCGAAATCGCCAAAGAAAAATCCTTTTTGGTGGGGATTTTCGCCATAGCGAAGCACTTGACCATTGGAAATACTTTCTTTATAGTAAGTGTCTTCAGTGTTAAAATAATTAAAAATTGAGGTATCGTAATTAGACGACACATGAAATGCTTTTGTTGCCAAATATTTCCGTTGATCCAAAGTTGTAGCTCCGTTTCCTTGGGTGATCATTCCTAAAAATAATTCGTATTCTTCTACAGAAGGAACGATTGCTGTATCTTTAAAATTTTTAGCTGCAGCACGAATTAATGAAATTCCACCAATATCTATTTTTTCAATTGCATCCGCTTCACTTGCTCCTGAAGCAACTGTTTTTTCAAAAGGATATAAATCTACAATAACCAAATCAATTTGCGGAATCTCAAATTCCTTCATTTGTTCAACATCTGTTGTGTTGTCTTGGCGATTCAAAATACCACCGAAAACTTTAGGGTGTAACGTTTTCACTCGGCCTCCCAAAATAGAAGGGTAGGAGGTAACATCTTCTACAGGAACAACTGGAATCCCTAGGTTTTTAATAAAATCTTCGGTTCCTCCTGTAGAGTAGATTATTGCGTTTTGCTTGTGAAGTTGTCTTACAATTGGCTCTAAACCGGTTTTGTCAAATACCGAAATAAGAGCTGATTGAATCGTTTTTGTAGTGCTCATTGTGTAGTTTTGTTAAGCATACAAAAGTAGTTTTTTTAATCTATTTTATATTTTAATTGCAAAATTATTTTAGTATTAAAGATTAAGTTTTTTTGTTTTTAAAGCATCGTTTGCAATTGGAATTTAAAAACCAAGGTTTTGTTATTGCGTTCAATTTCTAAAGTGATCCATTTTCCTTCTTCCGATTTCAATAATTCGCTTAACTCTTGCAACGAATAACGGTAAACTTTCACCTTGTTAATAGTATAAATAACATCGTCTTTTAGTAAGCCACAAGTAGCAGCAGGAGAGTTTTTTCTAACACTTGTAATTTTGAAAACTGGTTTTAAAGAAAATTTATACTTAAAATTAACTAATTTATCTTGCGCTACATCTAGCGTGATAGAAGCGTACTTATCGATTAACTCTTCTTCTTTTACCCATTCCAATCCATCGTGTTGTATCTCAATTCCACTCATATTATAGTTAAAGGGTGAATTGTAATTGCCATTTTGTTTCAAATAAATTTTGCTATTTGGGTAATCCCAAAAAACAGAAAAACGTTTCAGTATTTCATCACCTATAGTGCCTTCTCGTTCGCGAAAATTTTGCTCTTCTTGCGTCATTTGCGAATCGGGAAATGCAGCAATTGGTTGCAGAAATTTAAATTCTTTTAATTCCAAAAAATCAATGCGAGCCCTCTTGCCATAAATTTCACCACTAAAACCACGACCAAGATAATCGTCTAGATTATTAGTAGGAATAGTAATTGGGTTACTAGCGGTATTGTATAGCCATAAAGAATTACTATTGCCAGAATCTAATAGCAATTTTGCTCTTGTTTCTTTACCTTCCATGCCTATTTTAGCATATAAAAAAGGTTTATTTCGCTCCAAAACTATAGTATAACTGCTGTATTTTTTATTCAGCTTTTTGTAAATTTTAGATTGGTTGGGATATATATAAATCTTCTCTTTTTCATAATTAATTTCTACCAAATAATTTTTAAAAAAAGGATAACCAATAATCCCATTTACAGGGATTCCAACTTGCGACGAAAGATTAAAACTTTGATCTAATATAACGTATAAATTATGATTGCCGTCTGAATAACCAGCAGTAGAAAGAATATTATTAGTAGATTTTAAAGCCTCTAAATACACCGAAGAATCATAACCTTTTATTCTAATTTTTTCCGCATTTGCAAGGTTTAACTCTTGGTCTTCTAGGCTAAACAAAACCGTTTCTTCGGCACCTGTATCCAAAAGGAAATTAAGATTTTCACCATTTACTGTTAGAGGAATAATAATTAAATTATTAATTAATTTAAACGGAATAACAATCCTTTTTTTATGGGCTTTCATTTCAAAACCTTCCTGCGCTTGAGAAACAAGACAAAAAATAAAAAAGAATACTATGCTAAATTTAATTTTCATGTCAAATTTATTTCATAAAGATATGAAAAATAATTATGAAAATTCTAGAGGGACTTTGTTTATTTATGCTTATCGCACACTGTATCCTTTTTCTTTAGGGTACTTCCCAAATCAATTAAGAATTTCATTAGAATAGCTATCTCAAGCTGCTTTAAGTTCTAATAAATCTTCCACTTGAATAGTAATAAGAATATAATCTATATATTTGACAATAGTATAATTTGTTCCATAAGGAATATATACTCAAAACTAGCTTTGTGTTTTAAACTAGGTATGATAAGTTATATAGGCAACACTTTACCTGTAAATCATTCTAGAAATCATATAATGTATAAAATCATCAGTACATGTTAAATAATTTTTTTAAAGTGAATTTGGAAACAAAAAACAGAATAAACACGAATGTAACTGCAAATTATTCCAAACTTAAATTATCATTATTTTTTTTACCACTATTATTATTAATTGCAATTGCTGTATTTTTATTTAGTCAGGATGCCTTTTCTGTTAAGGGTTACGTATCTATTCAAAAGGATTTGTTTTATTTTATTAATTCTAAAGTATCTCAATTCCCACAAATTATTTATAATCTTACTCAAATGGGGGATGCCTTAATTTTCATGTCCCTTCTAACTCTATTTATTTTATATGCCCCTAAATTATGGGAGAGCTTACTATCTGCTTCTATAGTTTCAGCATTGCTTTCTAATATTTTGAAAAGCCTATTTTTGATTCCGAGACCTGCTGCTATTTTTGATAATGAAACTTTTGTAATCCTCGGAAAAAAATTGGTTGGGCATAGTAGTCTGCCTTCGGGTCATTCTATAACAGTTTTTACAGTACTTACTATTTTATTATTTGCATTTATGCCAAAAAAAATCAGTAGTAAAATTAGTTGGTATGTTCTTATTATAAGTAGTGGTTTACTTCTTGTTTTGACAAGGGTTGGAGTTGGTGCTCATCATCCTTTAGACACCATCACAGGTGGTTTAATAGGATATATATCTGGACTATTAGGAATTTTTATTAGCCGAAAATATAAAATTTGGTCTTGGGTAAACAATATAAAATACTATCCAATTTTTATAATATTATTTTTGATTTGTTGTATTGTATTAATTAACAAAATAATAAATGAAAATTTATTCATTTTTTATTTATCTTTAATTTCTTTACTTATCTCAATTATTAAAATCAGTTATGAATACATTAAAAAGTAATATTAAAATCACTTATTTTGTTGCTTTATTGAGTGTTTTCAATTTTTTATTCTTTCATTATCCATTTTTCAAATTTGTTTTTCAAAATCTGGATTATTGTAGCTTCAACGGCATTACAATAATTATAAGTTTAATTATTTTGATGTTGGTGCTAAATGCATTTATGTTCTATTTGATTTTTTCTCTTTCTCGATATGTTGGAAAATTTTTAATGGTATTATTTTTTATCATTAATTCTATTGCGGTATACTTTATAAATACTTATGGAGTTATACTCGATGAATCTATGATTGGCAATGTACTGAATACCAAATTTGAAGAATTAATTAGTTTTTTTTCAATGAAATTAATATTATACCTAATCTTCTTTGGGATAATTCCAAGTATATATATTGTTAAGGTAAAAATAATTACTGTAGTTTGGAAGAAATTTTTAATCACCATTTCGCTTACTTTATTGTTTCTTTTATCTTTAATATTTGCCAATGCTAGTAATTGGTTGTGGATTGATAAAAATTCTAAAACACTAGGTGGCCTTGCCATGCCATGGTCTTACACAGTTAATATTTCTCTTTTTTATGTACATCAATATAAAAGTAATCAAAAAGAAATTTTACTACCAAATGCTACCCTAAAAGACAATCAAAAATCGGTGGTAGTTTTAGTTATAGGAGAATCTGCTAGGAGTCAAAACTTCTCTTTATATGGTTACAATAAAAATACAAATCCACTACTTTCTAAAATTCCTAATGTGTCACATTTTAATGCTACTTCTTGTGCAACCTATACCACTGCTGGGGTAAAAGGGATTTTATCCCATTCTGACTCGGGGGATTTATATGAAATTTTACCTAATTATTTATATAGAAATAATGTAGAAGTTGTGTGGAGAACTACTAATTGGGGTGAACCACCAGTTCACATAAAAAATTATCAAAAAAGAGAGGAATTATTGAGCCAATGCAAGGGCGAAGGATGTGAATATGACGAACTTCTTTTAACCGAATTAAAAGAGCAAATAAAAGCTAGTAAAAACAATAAAGTTTTGATTGTATTACACACTAGTTCTAGCCATGGGCCTACTTATAGCAAGAAATACCCGCCTAAATTTGAAAATTTTAAACCCGTTTGTAATAGTGTCGAATTAGGAAATTGTTCTCAGGCTGAGCTAATAAATGCATATGATAATACAATTGTATATACAGATTATCTTTTGTCCAAAGTAATTGAAGATTTAAAAGAATTGAAAGAGTTTCATAGTGCTATGATTTTTGTTTCGGATCATGGGGAATCTTTAGGTGAAAAAAATCTATACATGCATGGTATTCCTTTAAGTATTGCACCTAAAGAACAGTATGAAATTCCATTTATAGTTTGGACTTCGGACGGATCCAAACAATTGAAGCCAAATAAATTAGTTTCTCAATATTATGTTTTTCATAGTGTATTAAATTTTTTAGGCGTTCAAAGTCCAATTTATGATGAGAAAATGAATATTTTCAAACAATAATTTTCTTAAACGGGTTTAAATACGCATTAATTTATTGTAACAAATACTCCTTTCTAGTTACTAATATCTTAAATTTTAATAGAAAAAAACCAATATGCTTGTTTATCTTCGTTTATTAAAAGAGAGTTTCGGTTTTGCCATGAATGCTTTGCGAAACAATAAATTGCGTACTTTGCTTTCGCTTCTTGGAGTGACAATAGGTATTTTCTCAATAATTGCGGTGCTTGCAGCAGTTGATTCTTTAGATAGAAAAATCAAAAAAGATTTAAGTAGTTTAGATAAAAATACCATTTATTTATTCAAGGGTTCTTTTGGACCATCCGTCATCCCAAGATGGAAAAGAGACCAATTTCCTCAGGTTAAATATACCGAATACGAATATTTAAAAAGTGCTTTACCCGATGCGCAACAGATGGCTTACCAGCTTTTTGTTAAAAGTGAAATAATGAAATACGATACCAAATCGGTTAGCAGTGTGAATGTAGTACCTGTTTCTTATGAATTTATTGATATTCAAGGATTGGAATTTGCTGAAGGTAGATTTTACAATGAAGCCGAATCCAATTCTGGTGCCTCTGTTTTAGTTATTGGAGACGAATTGGCAAAAAGTCTTTTTGAAAATGCAGATCCAATTGGTAAACAAGTGCGATTGTACGGACAACGATTTACAGTTATTGGGGTATTAAAAAAACAAGGAGCAGGAATGTTTGGCGATAGCAACGATACCTCGGTATTTATTCCGGTTAATTTTTTAAGACGTATGTATGGGGATAATAATGATTCAATGACACCGGTTATTCTTATTAAGCCACAAAAAGGAATTGACATGGACGCCTTTAAAGCGGAAGTATCTCAAAAATTACGAAACCTTCGCGGACTAAAAACGGGAGAAATTGACAACTTTTTTATCAATGTGCTTTCAGGGTTTACTGATTTGTTGGATGGCATTATTGCAAATATGAATATTGGAGGTTGGATTATTGCCGGATTTTCTCTTCTTGTGGGAGGGTTTGGAGTTGCCAACATTATGTTTGTTTCAGTAAAAGAACGCACCAACTTAATTGGAATTCAAAAGTCTCTTGGTGCCAAAAATAGATTTATCCTTTTTCAATTTTTATTTGAAGCCGTAATCTTATGTTTAATTGGTGGTCTAATCGGAATCTTATTAGTTTGGTTAATCGCCATTGGATTAACCAAAGTGCTTGATTTTGAGTTTGTATTAAGTTTTGGAAATATATTGCTTGGATCTGGATTAGCAATAGTAATTGGTTTAATTGCAGGAATCTTACCTGCAATATCCGCATCTAAACTAGATCCTGTAGAGGCAATTAGGAGCGGAATATAGAAGTAAATTTGTGTTTTAAAATAAAGACATAAAAAAACACAAAGGATTACTTTGTGTTTTTTTGTGTCTACTATTATAGGATAAGCTTATCTAATTTCTTGATTTAATATCAAATCAATATATAAATTGATTTTATCTTTCAATTCTTTTCTTTGCGAAATAAAATCTAGAAATCCGTGTTCCAATAAAAATTCAGAGGTTTGGAATCCATCCGGTAAATCTTTACCTGTAGTATCTCTTACTACTCGTGGTCCTGCAAAAGCAATTAATGCACCCGGTTCTGCAATATTAATATCACCCAACATGGCATAAGAAGCAGTTGTACCTCCAGTTGTTGGATCGGTACATAAAGAAATATATGGAATTTTAGCTTCTGCTAATTGCGCTAATTTTACAGAAGTTTTTGCTAATTGCATTAACGAATAAGCTGCTTCCATCATACGTGCACCGCCCGATTTTGAAATCATTACAAAAGGCACGTTATTCTTTATAGAGTAATCAATACCACGTGCAATTTTCTCTCCTACTACAGCACCCATAGATCCGCCAATAAAAGCAAAGTCCATACAACATACCACTAAATTATTACCTTTAGATTTTCCAACGCCAGTTCGAACCGCATCTTTCAACTTGGTTTTATCCATAACGTCTTTCAATCGATCCGAATACTTTTTAGTGTCCACAAATCCTAGCGGATCTTTAGAAGTCATTTTGGCATCTAATTCTTTGAATTCGTTGTTGTCGAACAAAATCTCAAAATATTCTTTACTTCCTATTCTCACGTGAAACCCATCCTCAGGACTTACCCAAAGGTTGCGTTCTAACTCATCAGCATCAATAATTTTACCGGTAGGTGACTTGTACCAAAGTCCTTTTGGCACATCTTTCTTATCTTCGGTTGCTGTAGTAATTCCTTTTTCTGTTCTTTTAAACCAAGCCATAGTTTATAATTATGAATTTTAAATTATGAATTATGAATTATGACAATTTCGTAATTCGTAATTCGTAATTTTTATAAAGTGTTTACATTATTTAAATCTGCAAATGCTTGCTCTAATCTTTTATTGAAAGTCATTTCTCCTTCACGTACCCATTTTCTTGGATCGTAGTATTTTTTGTTAGGAACATCAGCACCATCAGGATTTCCAATTTGAGTTTTTAAATATTCAATATGGTTAACCATATAATCACGAATTCCTTCGGTAAAAGCAAATTGTAAATCGGTATCAATATTCATTTTAATAACTCCGTAAGAAATCGCTTCTCTTATTTCTTCTAAAGTAGATCCAGATCCTCCGTGAAAAACAAAATCAACAGGATTTGGACCAGTGTTAAATTTATTTTGAACATAATCTTGAGAATTCTTCAAGATTTTTGGAGTTAATTTTACGTTACCTGGTTTATAAACGCCATGAACATTTCCAAAGGAAGCAGCAATAGTAAATCTAGGACTTACTTTTAATAGTTCTTCATAAGCATAGGAAACTTCAGAAGGTTGGGTATATAATTTTGAACTGTCAACGTCAGAATTGTCAACTCCATCTTCTTCACCACCAGTAATTCCTAATTCAATTTCTAATGTCATTCCCATTTTGCTCATTCGTGCCAAATAGGTTTTACAAATTTCAATATTTTCTTCAATTGGTTCTTCCGATAAGTCGATCATGTGTGAGGAAAACAAAGGTTTTCCTGTCTCTGCAAAATGTTTTTCAGAAGCATCAAGTAAACCATCAATCCAAGGTAGAAGTTTTTTAGCACAATGGTCAGTATGAAGAATTACGGTTGCGCCATAGGCTTCCGCCAAAGTATGAATGTGCTTTGCACCAGCTATTCCACCAGCAATAGACGATCTTTCGTTAGCATTTGAAAGCCCTTTGCCAGCATTAAATTGAGCACCGCCATTAGAAAATTGAATAATAACTGGAGCATTTAATTTAACTGCTGTTTCTAAAACACCATTTATAGTATTTGATCCAGTTACGTTTACTGCAGGAATTGCAAATCCTTTTTCTTTTGCGTAAGCAAAAATTTCTTGAACTTCGTCTCCAGTAGCAACTCCAGGTTTAATGTTATGTGACATCTAATAGATAATTTTAATTAAGTTTACAAAAGTAATAATTTCTAAAATTAGAAAGGATAATTAATACCAATATTTAACACTGATTTGGATAAATTTATCTCTTTCAACCATTTATCATTATCTGATTTTGCAGGATTGTAGGTTTTAAAACCAACATCAAATCGTACCACAAATAAGCCTTGATCGTATCTAATACCGGTTCCCGTTCCTAATGCAAAGGTTTTTATAGATTGAAAACCGTTAAATTTATAGTCCTCATCAATAACATTGTCTAATACATTCCAAATATTTCCAGCATCTGCAAATAAAGCACCGTTGAATTTCCCTAGAATATTAAATCGCAGTTCGGCACTAAGTGTAATTTTTAGGTTGGCTTCATTAAAATCATTCAATCCTCCACTTCTTCCAGGACCCAAACTATAGGGCTGCCATGCTCTCATGTCATTAGATCCTCCAGAAAAGTAACTTCGAGAAAACGGAATATTTTTAGAATTTCCG
>Ga0114971_10000872_pt1 | contig 20574 bp, 24 predicted proteins | sample M_140625_MF_Meta_FD_87320 | JGI IMG/M metagenome (GOLD analysis project Ga0114971, IMG submission 87320) | Freshwater microbial communities from Lake Montjoie, Canada to study carbon cycling - M_140625_MF_MetaG | ecosystem: Environmental > Aquatic > Freshwater > Lake | place: Lake Montjoie...
CTTGGCGATGGGCTTCTACGGAGGCGGAGCACCGACCTTCGAGTTCTCGGAGCTCATGGCCAAGGACTTCCCCCAGAAGTTCCAGCTGCTCTGTTACGCCGGCCTGCTGATCGCCTTTGGCGTAAAACTGCCGATCGTGCCGCTGCACACCTGGCTTCCTGACGCCCATGGCGAGGCCACAGCCCCGGTTCACATGCTGCTGGCAGGGATCCTCCTGAAGATGGGGGGCTATGCCCTGCTGCGCTTCAACGTGCAGCTGTTGCCGGCGGCCCACGTCCAATTCGCTCCGCTGCTGGTGGTGTTGGGAGTGGTGAACATCATCTACGCCGCGCTCACCTCCTTCGCCCAAAGGAACCTCAAACGCAAAATCGCCTACAGCTCGATCAGCCATATGGGCTTTGTGTTGATCGGCATCGGTAGCTTCAGCGCCCTGGGCACCAGTGGCGCCATGCTGCAGATGGTCAGCCATGGCCTGATCGGCGCCAGCCTCTTTTTCCTGGTTGGCGCCACCTACGACCGCACCCACACCCTCCAGCTCGATGAGATGGGCGGCGTCGGTCAGAAGATGCGCAAGATGTTCGCCCTCTGGACCGTCTGTTCCCTGGCGTCGCTCGCCCTGCCTGGCATGAGTGGCTTCGTCTCCGAGCTGATGGTGTTCGTTGGCTTTGCCACCAGCGAGACCTATTCCCTAAGTTTCAGAATCGTGATCTCCATCCTGGCGGCGGTGGGAGTGATCCTGACCCCGATCTATCTGCTGTCCATGCTTCGGGAGATCTTCTTTGGCAAGGAGAACCCCGAGCTGGTCTCCCACACCCATCTGGTCGATGCGGAGCCCAGGGAGATCTACGTGATCTCCTGCCTGCTGGTGCCGATCATCGGCATCGGTCTCTACCCGCGCCTGGTCACCGACACCTATCGCGTCTCGATCGAGGCCCTGGTCCAACGGGAGGCCAACGCCCTGGCCCAACTGAGTCACGTGCCGGGCAAGGTGGTGATGCGCTCACAGTCCCCAGGCCTGTGGCCGGCAGTCCTCCAGCCCTTCAGCCCCCTGAAGGCGCCCTCCCTCAGCTGAGAAGCAGGTAACAAAAAGACGGGAAGCGCTCCCCCAACTTGCGACCCCCAACCGATTCTGCCTACGCTTCCCCCTTGAAATCCACGCCCAGCCTGCAATGCGTCAGCTGAATTTCCTGCTGATCTTCAGCTTCGGACTGGCCATGGTGATGTTCACGCTGGAGAACACCACCGCCACCACCGTGCATTTTCTCCCCGGAGTGAGCACCACCCTGCCCCTGGCGGCCATGCTGCTGGTGGTTGGTGGGCTTGGCGCCATCGCCGCCTGGATCTTCGCGGTGTGGAGCGGCGTGGTGAAGAAGGTGGAAACCATCCAGGACCAGGGCGAAGTGGAGGCCAAAGAAGTGCGGATCCGCGAGCTAGAAACTGATCTCGACCGCTATCGCGCCACGGTGGAGGCCCAACTTGGCCTCCTGCCTGCGGCTGGTGGTAGCTCGGCCCCCAGTGAGGACAGCAGCCTCGCGGTCACCGTCGAGTGAGCCTGCGCCACCACCCTGGTCAGACCTGGGATCGCCCGGTACCGTGACGCCAAACCGGACGCGTGAAGCGCAACGGACCGCGTGAGCGACACGGGCGCCAGGCTTGCCATCCGACTTCTCCAGAACGCCGCTGAGCGGGGCGAGATCGATCCCTGGGATGTGGATGTGATCGCCGTGATCGACGGCTTTCTCGATCAGCTTCGCCAGCGGATCGACCGCCCCCGCCCGATCGCCACCGTGGGCGGCAGCTACGAACACGACCTGGCCGAAAGCAGTGAGGCCTTTCTGGCGGCCTCGGTGTTGGTGGGGCTCAAGGCGGAGGTGTTGGAAGCCTCCACGTTCCCTCCCGAACCGTTGGTGGATGAGGCCTACGCCAGTGACGCTGGCGATCCGGACTGGTCCAGTGCCGTGGTGGAGTTGCCAAGGCGACCGGAGCGCCACTTGCTTCGGCGCCCCGTGGCACCGCCCCCCCTGCAACGACCGGTCACCCTGGGGGATCTGATCCGCCAGCTGGAGGACATTGCCGAACGGCTGGAGCAGGACGAGGGGCGCCTACGCCCACGCCAGCGGGGCCGCCGCTTCAGTGATCGGGCCGCCATCGCCCAGGTGACGGCCCTCGCCCACCGTGAAAAGCTACCCGAAACCACTGCGGCGCTCTGCCGTTTTCTGCAGGACTGGCCGCCCACCACGGGCACGGCCTGGGTGGGATTCGAGGATCTGGTCCAGGCCTGGCAACGGGCCTTGCTGGAGGGCAGCGGCGAGGACCTGGACAGCGACCGGGTGGGGGTGTTCTGGGCCCTGTTGTTCCTGTGCTCCCAAGGCAAAGTGGACCTGGAGCAACAGGGCGGCCTGTTTGCCCCCCTGAGCCTGAGGCGGCCCCCAGAGATCGCCACAACAGAGCCGTTGGCAGCCGCTCGCGAGCAGGGGTCAGCTGGGGGGCCGGCTCGTCATCCCCTGGCGGCCTGAACATATTGCGTAAAGTGAGATCTTGATTCCAACGATGTGAGCCGAACGCCAATATGAAGGCGATGATCCTGGCAGCTGGCAAAGGTACCCGTGTGCGTCCCATCACGCACACGATTCCCAAGCCGATGATTCCCATCCTTCAGAAACCAGTGATGGAGTTTCTGCTGGAGTTGCTTAGGGAGCACGGATTCAACGAAATCATGGTGAATGTCTCCCACTTGGCCGAGGAGATTGAAAATTATTTTCGCGATGGTCAGCGTTTCGGTGTCCAAATTGCCTACAGCTTTGAAGGTCGAATCGAAGATGGAGAACTCATTGGAGACGCCGTGGGCTCTGCCGGCGGCCTTAAGCGCATTCAAGACTTTCAAACCTTCTTTGATGACACCTTCGTGGTGCTGTGCGGCGACGCGCTGATTGATTTAGATCTCACGGAAGCGGTCCGTCGCCACCGCGCCAAAGGGGCGATGGCCAGCCTGATCACGAAGCGGGTCCCCCACGACCAGGTGAGCAGCTATGGGGTGGTGGTGACTGATGACGATGGTCGGGTGCTGAGATTTCAGGAGAAACCAACGGTGGACGAGGCCGCCAGTGACATGATCAACACTGGCATTTACATCTTCGAGCCAGAGGTTTTTTCTTTTATTCCGAGCGGAGAAGCCTTTGATATCGGCTCCGATCTTTTCCCTAAACTTGTGGAAGGAGGAGCACCGTTCTATGCCCTGCCGATGGAATTCGAATGGGTTGATATTGGCAAAGTCCCCGACTACTGGCAGGCTATTCGGAGTGTTCTCCAGGGAGACGTGCGCCAAGTCCAGATTCCAGGCAAGGAGGTACGGCCAGGAATCTTCACGGGCCTCAATGTGGCTGCGGATTGGGATCAGATCAACGTCCAGGGTCCAATCTACGTGGGTGGAATGACCAGGATCGAAAATGGCGCCACCATTATCGGTCCCGCCATGATTGGCCCCAGTTGCCACATCTGTGAAGGCGCCACGATCGACAACTCGATCATTTTTGACTACTCACGCATCGGCCCCGGCGTGCGGCTCGTGGAAAAGCTGGTGTTTGGTCGCTACTGCGTTGATCGCAACGGCGATCACTTTGATCTGCAGGAAGCAGCCCTGGATTGGCTGATCACCGATGTGCGACGTCAAGACGTTCTGAAGCCCTCACCCCAGCAAAAGGCCTTGGCCGAGCTACTGGGGAGCGACCTGAGTCTCGAGGCGAGGTAAGCCGGCTTGGCGGAGGATTTCGGGAATGCGCTCCTCTGCCTTGATGGCCATCAGGTGCACGCCTTGAGCGATCTGCCGATAACGGGCCACCTGCTCTGCGGCGATGAGAATCCCCTCGGCTGCCGGATCATCAGCTTGGGCCAGCCGATCGATCAGTGACTGGGGAATGCAAGCGCCAGGCACCACCCGATTGATAAAGAGAGCATTGCGTGCCGATTTAAGTAAAAAGACCCCCGCCAACACCGGCAACCCCAGGGGAGCCGTGATTTCCTCCACAAATCGCCTCAACGCCTCAGCATCCATCACCATCTGGGTCTGTACAAAGCAAGCCCCGGCGGCCTGCTTGCGCCGTACCCGCGAACGCAGACCGCTCCAGCTGCGGGACTGGGGATCGGCAGCGGCACCGGCCCAGAGGGTCGTGGGGCCATCCGGCAGGGTGCCCTGCACGGGATCCTCGCCGCGGTTGAAGCGATCAACCAACTGAAGCAGCCGCACGGCCTCAAGCTCATTCACGGGCCGGGCCTGTGGTTGATCCCCTGCCCGCACGGGATCGCCAGTCAGGCAGAGCAGATTGCGGATCCCAAGGGCATGGGCACCGAGCAGATCGGACTGGAGAGCGATCAGGTTGCGATCGCGGCAGGTCATCTGCAACACCGGTTCCATTCCCTGATCCAGCAACAACCGGCAGACCGCCAGGCTGCTCATCCGCATCACCGCCCGGCTGCCATCGGTGACATTCACGGCATGGACAAGGCCCCGCAATGCCGTGGCCGCCGCCAGGGTTCGTCCGGCATCCGCGCCCCGAGGGGGCGTGACTTCCGCCGTGACCGCAAAGTCACCCCGTTCCAATGCCCTCCGCAGCAGCACGACATCGTTGTTTCAGAGTGCTGGCCATCATGGAGCAAGGGGTGCCTACAGTGGCTTATCGCAGAGCAGTGGCCATGAACGAGCCTGGGCCATCGGCCTCTTCCTCCGCCTCGGGCCGTGCCGCCCGAACCCAGCTCGGCGATTCCCTCCACCAACCCCGCCTCGATCTCTCAGGACGGGAGGTGGAAATCATTGAACTGGTAGCGACGGGGTTAACGAATCAAGAAATCGCTGAAAAACTCACGATCAGCAAGCGAACCGTCGACAATCACGTCAGCAATATCTTTACAAAAACCGGCGCCAAAAACCGGGTTGCCCTACTGAACTGGGCCATGGACAACGGCAAAATATGCCGCGACGGCTTCAATTGTTGCTCCATCGACACCACGGAGCGTTCCACCAGCTGAGGCGAAAGGCAGGGCTAGGCGGCCATCAGATCAGATGAATTGGGCTGCCAGCGTTGCCCGCGCAGCGGCCTGCTCAGCTGGCCATCCGGAAAACTGGAAAGGCTGTAGGTCCCCGCTTCCATGCCAAAGAGGTCGGCATAGGCCAAACAATCGGCCTGGTCACGACCGGTGAAACGAAGCACGCCTTGATGGTCGTAGAGGCCAGTCACAGGGAAAACTCAGCAGGAAAGGAGCACATCGACACCGTTCCGGGCCGGCATCTTCTGATTTTGATCAGATTTGAATCTTAGACCCTCAACTCCCTCCTCTGGGCTCCGGAGCTTTCAGTTCAAGGGGTCCAGCAAGGCCTGGCGCTCCGCCGGGCTCCAGGTCGCCCAAGGTCGACGGGCCAGGGCCGCATTGCTCAGGGCATGGTCCCCCGTGAGTTCCCTCACGCACCAGGGGGGAACCACCACCGGATCGGCCGCCGTGGCTAACTCCACCTCCGCCACCACCAAGGGGGCATTGGCCTCCTCAAACACATCCAGGACCCAGTCGCCCCCAGGCAGATCGAGGCCATACCGCCACTTCAGCAGCTGATGGGGGCACAGGGCCAGCAGGCCCTGCCCATCGGCGACGGGAATCGCATACTCAAACTCCTGACACGTGAGCGCGTCCTCCGCGTGGGGAGCGGCGACTGTCAGTGCGGCCTTGAGGGTCAGCCAAGCCTGCTCCTGACCGTCCCGCTGGCTCGTGCGCACACGCACGGTGAGGCCATCGGCCCCGCTCACCAGATAGCCCTGCCGCAGCTGGGCCTGCCACCGTCGATGGGCCTGCCAATCGGATCCCTTCACCAGAAAGCGGCGTTCAATCTCCAGGGCCATGGACCAACGGATGGGATCGCCCCCAGTCTTCCCGATCCGTCAGCCCCCTGGGGGCGATCAATTGTGGGAGGGCTCGCCCGCGATGATGCTGCCGGCCCAATGGAGTTTGTGGGTCAGGGTGCGGTAATAGGAGGGGCTCTGCTCCAGTATCACCAGCAAGGCGGGATCGGGTGCCCGCGACACCACACAGCGATCGCCGGCTTCCATCACGGTGGCGTGGGCCCCATCCTTCCAGAGCCGAACCCGACGGCTTTCCTCTCCCAGGGGCCAGACCGTCAGCCGCGACCGGGGTGGGACCACCACGGCCCGGCTGGAGAGACTCATCGGACAGATCGGATTGATCAGGATCGCTTCGATGCCCGGATGCAGGATCGGTCCCCCAGCGGCCATGCCGTAGCCCGTGGAGCCGGTGGGAGTGGAAAGGATCAGGCCATCGCCACGGTATTGATCCACCACTTCCCCATCGATATCCAGCTCGAGCACGCAGGTGGGACTCAGCTCCTCGAAACAGGGCCGGAAATAGAAATCATTCAGAGCCGCATGGGGGCCGTCGTCGAGTCCCTCGCCCTCCTTCTGGCCGCGGCTGGCTAGCCCCTCCCCCCGATCGATGCGAGCCTCCAGCATCATCCTGCGCTCCAGGGCGAAACGGTCGTCTCGCAGGCGCTGCCACAAACTCGGCAAGGAATCCTCCACCGCCCCCGGAGCCGGCGTGAGCCGCAGCAGGCGCCGCTCATGGGTGAGGAAGCCCAGGTGACCGCCAACGTTGAAACTGAGAATCGGAACAGTGTGGGGGGCCAGATGGCGGGCCGCCCCAAGCACCGTGCCATCGCCCCCAAGCACCAAGGCCAGATCGGGCAGCTCAGCTTCGGTGGCCAGCAAACCAGGGAAGGGGTTGGCGTTCAAACCACTGCTGGCCACACAGACCTGGACACCCTGACGACGCAGATCTTCCGCACAACGGCGTGCCTGGCGCTGGGCCGCCACGCTGCCGCTACGAACGATCAGCCAGACACGCTCAAGCCGCATCAACCGAACCGGGGGGGGCCCCCAGCTTGGCTACCAACGCAGCAAGTTGAAACGCTCCATGTCCACCGTTTCGCGATTCCGATACAGGGAGAGGAGGATCGCAAGCCCAACGGCGGCCTCTGCAGCGGCCACGGTGATCACAAAGATCGTGAACACTTGCCCACGAATCAACTGGCCGTCGAGATAGTTGGAAAAGGCCATCAGATTGAGGTTGACCGCATTCAGCATCAACTCGATGCTCATCAGCACCCTCACAGCATTGCGGCTGTTGATCAGGCCCCAAACGCCGATACAGAAGAGCAGTGCAGCGACTGCCAGGTAGGCCTGAAGGGGAATCTCGATCACGGCAAGGGGGGTCATGGGGTGGACTCCAGGGCAGGGATCTCGCTCAAGAGCGGGGTACGGGTCTTCTCGAGTAGACCCTGATCGACGGGCTCGCCTGTGATCACATCACTGGCAAACACATCCCGACGGGCGAGGACGATCGCCCCGATCATCGCCATCAACAACAACACCGAGGCGAGCTCAAAGGGCAGAAGGTAGTCGCTGAACAGGTGCTCACCGATGCGGATCGTGGCCTCTTCCCCCACGGGAGTCGGACCAGGCAGGGGCCAGGGGGTGATGAAGGCCACCCGGAGCAACAGGACCCCGAGCCCACCGCAGACCAGGCCAGAAAGCACCCGCCGCAGCGGCAGGCCTGGAATCGCCGCCAGGGTCTCCTTCTTGTTCACAAGCATGATTGCGAACAGAATGAGAACGTTGACCGCGCCCACATAAACCAGCACCTGGGCCGCGGCCACGAAGCTGGCATTCAGCATCAGATAGAGACCGGCCATCGACAGGAAGACACCGCCCAGCAGAAAGGCCGAATAGACAATGTTGGGCAGCAGGACGACGCCAAGGGAACCAAGGAGCAGGGCTGCTGAAAGGACGGCGAAGCAGATCAGCTGCGTGGAGGATGCGATCGTCATCAGCCCTGGGCTCCGGTGGTAGGGGCGGCGTCCTCAGCGGCGGCAGTGAGGCCCGCCAGCACTTGAGTAGGCAAGGCTCCGGCCCGGGGGGCATCCGCCGGCACCTCGTGGGGGTCCATGGCGCCCTTGGGCAGGTAGGCCAATTCCCGCAGGGCGAAGACGGCGGGATCGCTCGTGACGCTGGTGGGGAGGCGCCCCAGGGCGACGTTGTCGTAATTGAGGTTGTGGCGATCAAAGGTCGCCAGCTCATACTCCTCGGTCATGGAGAGGCAGTTGGTTGGACAGTACTCAACGCAATTACCGCAGAAAATACAGACCCCGAAATCAATGGAATAATTGCGGAGCTCCTTCTTCTTGGTGGATTTATTCATGACCCAATCCACCACTGGCAGATTGATCGGACAGACCCTTACGCACACCTCACAGGCAATGCATTTATCAAACTCGTAGTGGATTCGACCTCGGTATCGCTCGGAGGGAATCAACTTTTCATAGGGATATTGGACCGTGATCGGCCGCCGGCGCATGTGGTCAAAGGTGACCCCCAGTCCCTGGCCGATGTACTTAGCCGCACTGACCGCTTCCTGGGTGTAGGTGCCGACTTGCTTGAGGAACCCGAACATGGATGGGAAGCGCGGGGGAACGAGGTTGGAGCGATGATGGCCGGCTCAGTGCCGACTTGACGACTGCCGGAGCGGCTGGAGGAACGTCAGCCGCCGAAGAACGCGGGAAAGGCCAACTTGAGGGCTGCGGTGACCAGCAAGTTGACCAAGGCAATGGGCAGGAGGAACTTCCAGCCCAGATCCAGCAACTGATCAATCCTCACCCGGGGGACGGTCCAGCGGAGCAGGATCGCAAAGAACACCAGGAGGTAGGCCTTCATCACGGTCATCACCACGCCGACGCTGGCGGTCACCAGCTGCACGAGGGGGGCGTCCACGGATTGCCCCAACCAGCCCGCCAACCACTCCACGGGCAAGGGGAAGCCCCACCCGCCCAAATAGAGGACGGACACCAGCAGGGCAGAAAGGACGAGATTGATATAACTACCAAGATAGAAAAGGGCAAATTTCATGCCGGAATATTCCGTCTGATAGCCGGCCACCAGCTCCTCCTCCGCTTCGGGAAGATCAAAAGGCAGACGCTCGCATTCCGCCAAGGCACAGATCCAAAAGATCACGAAACCCACCGGCTGGCGCCAGATATTCCAACTTAAAATGCCGGCGCCAGCCTGCTGATTCACGATATCAACGGTGCTGAGCGAATTGCTCATCATCACCACAGCAAGCACCGCTAGGGCCAGCGGGATCTCATAGCTGATCGATTGGGCAGCAGCCCGCAGGCCCCCAAGCAGGGAATATTTGTTATTGGAGGCATAACCACTCATCAACAGGCCGATCGGCTGAATGCTGCTGAGGGAGATCCAGAGGAAAATCCCCAGGCCCACATTGCTGATCAGCAGGTTCTGACCGAAGGGCACCACCAGCCAGGACAGGATCACCGGCACGAGCACCAACACCGGCCCGAGGGTGAAGAGCAGACCATCGGCCCGGACCGGGATCACGTCTTCCTTGAAGACCAGCTTCATGCCATCGGCGAGCGGCTGCAGCACCCCCAGGGCACCGGCATACTCCGGGCCGATGCGTTGCTGGACGGCTGCCGAGATCTTGCGCTCCAGCCAGACGTTGACCAGCACGCCCACCACGGCAGCCACCAACACCAGCACCATCGGGAGCGGCAGCCAGAGGAGATGGGCCAGGCCATCACTGAGGCCCAGACCCTGGATCACGTCCAGGAAGCTGGCCTGCAGATCGAGGCCGGCGGGGGGAAGGGTCGCGACCGGGAGGGTCACCATGGCGACGGCGTCATTAGGATCAATTTAGGCCGCACCAGCGCCGATCGGGGCACGGGCCTCGAGCGGCTGCCAGTCGCGGGGAGAGGAACCGGTGTAGATCTGTGATGGTCGATAGATGCGATTAGCCCCCAATTGCTCCCGCCAGTGGGCCAACCACCCCGCCACCCGGGCGATGGCAAAGATCGGAGTGAACAGATCCCGGGGAATGCCGAGCTTGCGGTAAACAAGTCCGGAATAGAAATCAACATTGGGATAGATGCCCTTCGGACCAAGGCGATCAACGGCCACCGCCTCCAACCGACGGGCGACGTCATACATCTGGTCGTGACCAAAGCGATTGAAGAGATCCTCCGCCAGGCGCTGCAGAATCACGGCCCGCGGATCCTTCACCTTGTACTCCCGGTGGCCGAACCCCATGATCTTCTGCTTGGAGGCAATGGCCCGATCCAGCCAGGGCTCCACCTGGTCCTCGCTGCCGATCTGATCAAGCATGTCGAGCACGTCTTCATTGGCGCCGCCATGGAGCGGGCCCGCCAGGGTGCCGACGGCCGAGGCCACCACCGCATAGGGATCGGTGAGGGTGCTGGCGGTGACACGGGCACTGAAGGTGCTGGCATTAAGGCTGTGCTCCGCATGGAGGATCAGACAGGCATCCAAAATGCGAGCGGCCAGCGGATCCGGTTCCCGCTCGGTGAGCATGTAGAGAAAATTGGCCGCGTAGGACAGATCGTCGCGGGGCTGGATCGGATCCTGCCCTTTTCGAATGAGCTGAAACGCCGCCACCATGGTTGGAATCTTGGCGATCAAACGCACCACCGCCTCCTTGACGTACTGCGGATCATTCAGGGCACGCCTGGAGTAGAACAACCCCAACGAAGCCGCACTGGCCTGGAGCGCGTCCATCGGATGACCGCTGGCCGGAAAGCACTTCATCATGTCCCGGATCCGAAAGCTGACCCGGCGGTGCATCTGCACCTGCTGCTCAAAATCGCGCAATTGAAAGATTGTGGGCAGTTCCCCCCAGATCAGCAGGTAGGTGGTTTCCAGGAAGCTGCTCTGGTTGGCGAGCTGCTCCAGCGGATAGCCCCGGTAGGTGAGCAGGCCTTGGAGCCCGTCGATATCGCAGATGGAGGAATGGGTGGCCGGCACCCCCTCGAGCCCCGGCCGGAACACAGGGGAGGCGAAGGCACTCGGACTCGCCGCGGGAATAGGCGGGGAGCCAGGCGCAGGGGGCGAGGGATCCACGCCGGTTTTTTTCGCTGGGGTGGGTTCCGCAGCCATGCCTCGCCATGCCAGTGCCCCGAACTTAGGGGCCCGGCTCCGAGGGCGCCGTAGCGGAGGCAGCGGACAGCAGCATCCTGGGAGTCATCAGCAGGCGCAGGCTGGCGCCCCCCAGGAGGGGTCGGGAGCGATCGGCGGGCAGGCGCAACAGAACGACTCCCGCCTTGCGCAGGCGTACGGCACCCGGGGGCGCCCCGATCAGGCGGCTGGCCAACAGGCCAAGATCCGGCTCGTGGCCCACCAGCAAGAGCCTCAGGGGACGCTGTGCTTCTTTTTTGCCGTCCTGCCCGGCCCGCCAGATCTCCAGCAGAGGCAACGGATCCGCCTCCGGGGCCAGGCCATCGGCCAACTCCAGGGCGGGGGCCAGGCCGGCGGCCACCGCCAGTTCCGCCGTCTGACGGGCCCGGGTCAGGGGGCTGGACAGCAGCCGATCGGCCCTGAGGTCGAGGGCCGCCAGGCGGTCCACCACGGCCCGCCCCCGGCTACGGCCCCAAGCGGTGAGCGGGCGGGCACGATCGGGCCGGTCGGCCCTGCGCTCCTCCGCGATGGCATGGCGCAATAACAACAACTCAACCGTCGGGGCCATGGGTCACTCCGTTCAACCCAACTCAAGCCTGATGCGCCAGTGCAGGCTGTGATCGGCCTCAGGCTCCACGGCTAGGGCCAGACCCTGCACCGCGTCGTTGAAGGACCCGCCCGCCAAGGCCGCCAACAGTCGCCAGGGCTGCCAGGGCTGGAGCAGGCCCCGGGCGCCATCGGAGGCCAGGGCCCACTGCAATGGCGCCTGCTCCAGGTCCAGCTCCCGTAGCTGGGCCTGGCGGGCCCGCAGGGCGCGGCTGCCATGGGCGCCGCCAATCCCGTCGAGCAGGGCAGGGCTGCGCCCCCACCACGCCCACGCCTGCCCCTGGACCTCCTCCTCACTGCGCCATCCGGCCAGGGAAACCTGCAACTCCTCGCTGGCACGGCCGGAACCGGCCTGCAGGCGGGTCCAGGCCAGCAGGGGGCGCCCGTGGAGGGTGAGGGGGGCCGGGACCAGGCCCTGGGCGGCCAGGGGAGCGGTGATCTGCTCGGGGCTGGGGTCGGCGGCGGGGGTGCCGATCAGCCAGCCCTCCGGCCCCTCCATCGCCAGCAAGGGCCCTTCGGCGGCGCCGGCCAGCAGCGGCGGCAGGGGACCAGCGGCGGGCCCGGCCGCCGTCAACGTGGCCAACAGGGGCTGGAGCAGGGGCACCCGAGCGAGGGCGGCCGGCTGCTGGAGCAGGGCGAGGCGATTCGGCGACTGGTTGCCCGCCGCCGCCAGCAGCGCCGCCCCTGGGGACTCCCCAGCGGCGGCCGAAGACACCGGCAGAGGATCGGCCAGGGCCGGCAGATCGACCAGCCCCTCCAGGATCAGCTCCCGCCCCTGGGGCCGCAGGGCGGCCAGCAGCAAGGTGGGGCGATCACTGGCGGCGGCGGGCAGCGGCAGACCCAGCCAGGTGGCCAGGGCCGGGGTGCGAGCCACCATCAGGGCGGCCCCCGATCCGAGCCGATCCACCGCCCCCTGCAGCCGGGGCAGGGAGGCCTGGTTGAGCTCATCGATCTGGGAAACATCGAGGGCCTGCTCCAGCACCCCCCGGCCCGAGGCGATCAGCACCAGGTCGTCGTCGACCAGGGCGGTGGCCAGGGGGACCGGCTCCTGACCGAGCAGGGCCCCGCGACCGCTGATCAGGCCCATGCCGCGATAGCTACTCACCTGAAGATCGGTGCCCGCCAAGCTGCGGGTCTGCCAGAAGCGCTGAAGGAAGCGGCGCGCCCCCTCATCATCCCGGCTGCTGAGGGCCAGCAACCACCCCTGGACGGGGGCCTCGGGGCTGCCGATCTCCAGCAGGGCCAGGCCGATGTCAGGAGCCAGCCAGGTGGACAATTCATTGCGGTAATCGAGGCCAGCGGCGGCGAAGGCCCCATCCCGCAGCCGCTCGATGGCATCGGCCGCCCCATGGCGCTGACGCGGCGGCGCCACCGCCCGGGCGTAGCCCACGGGCTGCTCGCCATCGGTGAGGAAATAGAGGCCCAGGGGCGCCTGGCGGGGCACGAAGCGCGCCGCCCGGGGCAAGGTCAGGGCCTGATGCTGGAGCTGCAGGGGACTGCGCTGCCACACCAGCCACCAGCCCCCCAGGCCGAGCCCGAGGGCCGCCAGGATGATCACCAGCACCACCGCCAGGAAGGGGCGTGCCCTCATGCGCCGATCGCGGGATCGGTCCATCCTGCCGTCCAGGCGTCGATCCGGTAGCGGTTCCGGCGCTTCCCTGCCCATCCGATTCCATCGATCGCCCCCATGGCCCTGCCCGAACGCCTCACCGCCCGCGAGTTGCAGCAACGGCTGGAACGGGGTGACCCCCTGCAGTTGGTGGATGTGCGGGAAGACGCGGAACTGGCCCTGGCCCGCCTGCCCCACCCGGTGCTGCACCTGCCCTTGAGTCGCTCGCAGGAGTGGCTGGAGACGCTGTCAAGCCAACTGGCGCTGGATCAGCCGGTGGTGGTGCTCTGCCATGCCGGGGTGCGCAGCTGGCAATTTGCCTGCTGGTTGATCGAGGTCCACGGCCATGGGGAGGTGGCGGATCTGATCGGCGGGATCGAGGCCTGGAGCACCGACGTGGACCCGACGGTGCCCCGCTACTGAGTTTCTTTTTTTTGGGGGGGGACGCTTTGCCCCCCCGGACGCAAGGGCGCCGGTTCTGCCTACCATCGCCGCACTTCATCCGCCCCCTTCCCCCCCGATTGGACAGCCTGCCGCGACGCCAACAGGAGGTTCTGAGGGCCACGGTGCGCCACTACGTCGACACGGTGGAACCGGTAGGGAGCCAGACCCTGGTCCGCCGCTTCGGCCTGCCGGCCAGCCCGGCCACGGTGCGCTCCGCGATGGGGGCCCTGGAACAGCGCGGCCTGCTCACCCAGCCCCACACCTCCGCCGGCCGCATCCCCAGCCAACTGGGTTACCGCATTTATGTCGACCAACTGCTGCCGGCCCCGGGCTCCGCCGCCCTGCAGCTGGAGCGGGAACTGGCGTCCATTGGCCTGCAATGGGCCGCCCTCGATGACCTGCTTCACCACCTGGCCCGCCGGCTGGCGGATCTCACCGGCCTGCTGAGCCTGATCAGCCGCCCCCAACCGCCCCAGCCGCAACTGCGGGAAATCCGCCTGGTGCCCAGCCACGACCGGCTGCTGGTGTTTCTGGTGCAGGGCACCACCCAGTCCACCAGCCTCAACCTGCGCCTGCCGGGGGAAGGGGAAGGCAATCTGGCCATCCTGGAGCGCTGGATCAACGCCCAGCTGCGCCGCAGCCCCGATGGCACCATCGCCTGGACCCAATTACCGGCGGAGCTGGGCCGCAGCGGTGCCCTGCTGCGCCAGGCTCTTGAGCACCATGGCCGCCTGCGGATCGAGGAACTGGACGGCGTGGTGGCCGCCGGCCTGGGCGGGCTGCTGGGCCAACCGGAATTCAGCCGCACCGCCAGCCTGGTGCCCCTGGTGGAGCTGGTGGAACACCACCCCCAACTGCTGCTGAGCCCGGACCCCCCCGAGTTGAGCTGCAGCACGGCGGGGATCTGGATCGGCACGGAACACCCCCAGGCGGCCCTCGGCCAGTGCTCCGTGGTGCAGGCCACCTACGGCGTGGCCGATGGCAGCTGCGGCCACGTCGCGCTGGTGGGGCCGATGCGGATGGCCTACGCCACGGCCCAGGCGGCGGTGCGGTCGGTGGCGGGGATCCTGGAACGGTTGCTGAGCTGATGACCTACTGCGTGGGTTTTCTGCTGGAGGACGGCCTGGTGTTCGCCTCCGATTCGCGCACCAACGCCGGCGTGGATTACATCTCGACCTACAGCAAGATGCACGTCTTTCAGCCCTCCCCCGATCGGCTGTTCGTGCTCATGGCCGCCGGCAACCTCGGCACCACCCAGGCCGTGCTGAACCGGATCCGGCGCGATCTGGATCGGGGACCGGCCGCGGTGGTGGATCCGGAGGCCGCTCCCGACCTGCGCACGGCGCGCTATCTGTTTGAAGCGGCGGATTACATCGGCCGCATCAGCGTGGCGGTGCAGAACACCTTCGCCGAATCCCTGCGCCAGGTGGGGGCCACCGGCGAAGCGAGCTTCATTCTCGGCGGCCAGATCACCGGCCAGCCCCACGGCCTGCAGATGATCTATCCCCAGGGCAATTCGGTGATCGCCACGATCGACACCCCCTATCTGCAGATCGGCGAGAGCAAATATGGCAAGCCACCCCTGGATCACATCGGCCACACCAAGCTGTCGCTGGAAGATGCGGCGCGGCTTTGTTTTGTGTCGCAGGTGATCACCCGCCGCTCCAATCTCACCGTGGGGCCCCCCTTCGAGATCGCGATGATGCCGCGGGATCAACTGCGCATCTCACGGCGGTTGAAATACGCCAAGGGCGCCCCAGAGATCACCCGGGTGGTGGAGATCTGGTCGCGGACGATGCAGGAGGGCCTGGCCCGCCTGCCCCGCTTCGCCTGGGAGGAGGACCCGCTCTGAGCTGGGCCCAGTCAGTCCTTCGGGCCTAGCCCCCCAGGGCCCCACCCAGCCGATCCGCCACGGTGTTGACGTCCTTATCGCCGCGGCCGGAGAGGTTGAGCACCAGCTCGGTGCCGGGGGGCAGGGTGGGGCAGAGGCGATCGAGGGCAGCGAAGGCGTGGGCCGTTTCCAGGGCGGGGATGATCCCCTCCAACTGGCTCACCAGCTGCAGGGCCGCCAGGGCGTCGTCGTCGGTGACGGCGAGATACTCGGCCCGGCCGATCTGGCGCAGATAGCTATGTTCCGGCCCGACGCCCGGGTAGTCGAGGCCGGCGCTGATCGAGTGGGCCTCCTGCACCTGACCCTCGCCGTCCTGGAGGAGCAGGCTCATGGCGCCGTGCAACACGCCGACGCGGCCCTCGGTGATCGTGGCGGCATGGCGGCCACTGGCCACCCCCTCGCCCGCGGCCTCAACCCCCACCAAGCGCACCGCGGTGTCCTCCACAAAGGGATGGAACAGGCCCATGGCATTGGAGCCGCCGCCGACGCAGGCCACCAGCAGATCCGGCAGGCGCCCGAAGGCTTCAGCGCACTGTTGTTTAGCCTCGATGCCGATACAGGCGTGAAAATCGCGCACGAGCATCGGATAGGGGTGAGGGCCCGCCACCGAACCAAGGATGTAGTGGGTGGTCTCCACGTTGGTGACCCAATCGCGGATGGCTTCGCTGGTGGCGTCCTTGAGGGTGGCGGTGCCGGCGGTGACCGGGCGCACAGTGGCGCCGAGCAAGCGCATGCGGAACACATTCAAGGCCTGACGACGCATGTCCTCGGCGCCCATGTAGATCACGCACTCCAGGCCAAAGCGGGCGCAGACGGTGGCGGTGGCCACGCCGTGCTGCCCCGCACCGGTTTCAGCGATCACCCGCTGCTTGCCCATGCGCAGCGCCAGCAGGCCCTGGCCCAGGGCGTTATTGATCTTATGGGCGCCGGTGTGGTTGAGGTCCTCCCGCTTCAGCCAGATACGCGGCCCCCCCTCGGCACGGCGGTAGTGCTCCGTGAGCCGTTCCGCCTCATACAGCGGGCTGGGGCGGCCCACATAGGTGCGGAGCAGGTGGTTGAGCCGCTCGGTGAAGGCCGGATCGGCCCAGGCCTCGGCGGCGGCGGTTTCCAGGTCCGCCAAGGCCGGCATCAGGGTTTCCGGCACGTACTGGCCACCGAAAGGGCCAAAGCGGCCCAGGCTGGTGGGACGCACCGCCGGCGCCAGGGCGGCGGGATCAAGGCTTGTGCCTTGGAGGGGAGGAACGGTGGTGGTCACCGGCGGCGGCATGCAACGGGGCCAGCCTAGGAAGCCGGGAGAGCCAGACTCGGGACGGCATGGAGGGGAACGGTCCTCAATCCCGCGATGGGCCCCATCGAGAGGCTGGAGATCCGCGCGGAGCCGATAACCTCAAGCCATAGCCACCGCCTCCACCCCGCCCTTCCAGCCGCCCACGATTCCCTGGCAACGTCCCCAACCGTTGCCGGCCCAGGTGGCTCTTGGGCCAGGGCTTGATCCTTGGGTCTGCGGCCAGGCGCTGGGGGTGGGGCTGGATATGGTGATCGCCGGAGAGGGCGATAGATCAGGAAACAGACCAGGGAACATTGGCCGCAGGCGTACGCGCGATATCAAGGACCAGAGGATTGGGATCAATATCCACCAGATTGATCCTCAGCTGCAGCAACACGTTGGCGATCCAACTCGCCGGGGTGAGAGCCGCATGAAGACCTGCCGCTGGGTGGGGTTCGAGATGAAGAACAACGCGCATCGCTGGAGCTACACTCGCTACCAAAGCATGAGCTTTGGCTGCTGCATTGGTGGACTGAGTCCCAACAATCGGAAAAGCAGCGAGCGAATCGCGCACCTTCGCCTCAACGGTAGCCGCAAGTCCGGCGAGATTGGTGCGTTTTGGCGGATTGGTAATCACCCGATAGTCCTTGGCTTCAATCAGCCATGTGAGCGCAGCGGGCACAGGCAGATCATGGGCAACAACATCCACAACTTTGGAACCTTGTGGCCATCCAGCCACGCAGACGGCATCCTTTTCGTATTGAAAGGGAACAACAGAAGGATCAAACGTAAAGGTCAGCTGCTCCACCTCCACAGGGTCGCTGGTCATGGCAGCACACCCATAGCCTGATCTAGCAGCTGCTCCGCCTGTTGGATGTCTTCTGTCAAAGCAATGATGTCTCCAGACTGGGTGAGGGAGGGGCCCTGTTTAACCGTCACTCCCTCAGCCGTTGCCTTGAGCCCAATGAACACGGCCTTGAGGCTGCTGCGGTGATGGCGCTCCAGCTCCAGGGCGCGCATAAGAAAGAGGCTATGCGTCGCGATGAACACCTGCACGCCTGCATCAGCTAGATCCAGTAACAACGGCGCCAAACGCCGAATCAGCCGTGGATTGAGGTTGGCTTCGGGTTCATCCCAGAACAACATCGAATTGGCATCCAGGCTGCCATTGGCAATGAGCCTGGCCACCATCGTGAGCTTTCGATAGCCCTCAGCAACGAGATCGGCCTCCACCTTGATACTCGGCTCGGCCATCTGAATGAAGAAGCGGTCTCCCTCCAGCAGCGCCTTGCTACCAAGAGACTCCTCCAGTGGTACCAACAAATCGGCGATTTCGCCTTTCCTGGCACCCCTGGCAATGGGCGAGCCCAAAAGCACACAGGTGTCGCGCCAGATTTCATCGAAGGGAATGGCCTGGGTTTCATAGAGGCTCACGAAACCGGGATAGACCGACAGCAATTCACGTGTGGGCAGAAACACCGGGCCATGCGGCAACCATGCCGAGGGGAGGTCTTCGGTCTTGACGGCCTTATCGCTTTGGGTGGAAAACGAAAAGGAAGCTAACCCCGCAGAGCCGAAATCAGCCAGAATCTCAGCACGTTTGTGGCCCTGGATGCGTCGGGCCAGCCGACCGAGTTTGCCCCGATCAGGCCGGAAAACACCGACGAGCTTGGATCCGAAGCGTGAATCCATGATCGCTTTGGTGGGGCGGTCGGCCGCCGGCTCATTGGCTGCCACCACCAAGCTGGACACGATGCTGTAGGCGAGCTTGAGCAGGTGCGTCTTGCCGCTGCCGTTCTCACCATGGATCACATTGATGGAGCCGAAGCGGAGTTCGGCCTTGGCAAACACCGTGAAGTCGTGAAGGGTGAGGGCATTGAGCATCACGAATCTCCAGGGGGAAGCTGCGGGGCCGAACAGCACGTCGCTGGACCGTCTGCGATCCTGAACGACCCAGCCGCAGGACTGAAACGAGCGGATTTGTGCTCAAGCATAAGCAGCCTCCAAAGTCTTCTCCGGCTCCACCAACGCCTCCGCCAACACCGCCTCCAGCAACCGCCTGCGCTGCTGATCGGCCTGGCTGAGCTGCTGCTCCAGCTGGTCGCAGAGGGCCATCAGTGCATCCACCTTGGCGACGATGCGGTGTTGTTCGGCGAGGGGGGGGAGGGGGATGGGACAGGAGCGAAGCTGAGTCAGATTGATTGAAGCAAGATTGGTTGCCTGCTTTGAAGAATCCTCAAAGAACCTCCTCCCACAATCACTATTGACATAAAGAACAACCCATTCGGGCAGGATGCTATCAGAGGGAATCCGCAACCGAAAGATGTGATTCTGATGAATACAACATGTAATCTCTCCTCGCCATATCGCAGCCCGACCAAGCTTGTCCCAGTCACCTCCCTCTGTCATTAGGATATCCTGATTCGCCAATCGATATCGATCCACATCACTGGCTCGAACTGCAATTAATTTAACCTCAGAGAGGTCAAGCCATCCTCTCTGTACATTGGCGACCCGGAGATAAGGAACATCAACTGACGTTTCGCCAGAAGAGATTCGTTGCCCTTTAGTGACGCCACTCACAATCACAAGTGCGTCGTCGAAGCTGCAAAGCATCCAGCTGTGAGGAAAATTAAACCAGAGTTCAGTTGGTTGTATCGCAGTAATTGGTTTTCTCGCGCGTAGACCTTCAACTGCGTAGGCAAGGTCCTTCTGTTTCCTCAACTCATCCAGGTTGTGCGCTGATGGTGCCTCATCCGGATCCTGCTCCACCAGCTTCCCCCGCACCGCCAGATCGAGGATGAAGCGCCGCAGCCGAGCAATCGCATCCGGCGCTTCACTGATTCGCTCGAAATGGGCCAGCAAGCGCTCGGTGTTCATCGCAGCTACAGGGTGTTTTTGAGAGTACAGAAGCCACCGTCGTCGATCGATCGCCGTCCCAGAGCTACCCCTGCGTGCCAGCCAACCTGTCCAGGTGAGTGACCTGCTGGTCGGCCGCGTGTCTCAAGAAAGCAAGGCTTCAAGTTCATGTCTGGTGAGCTCAACATCGCGCAGCACCTTCGCCAGCAGTCCTGGTCCCAGCGATTCACCGGAATGCACAGGAACAACCGTTGTGCGTCCATCGGGGTGGCGAAGAAAGTGATGACTGCCCTTCACCCTCTGGACAAAAAATCCTGACTTCCCTAGTGCCATGATCAGGGCTTTACCAGTGACGGGCGAATACTTGACCACCTCTAGACCGTGACCCTCTGAACGCCCACAAAATCAAGCTCTTCGAGCTCACCTTCCTGAACTTCAAGGCACAACGCAATCGCTTCCTTGATGCGCTCCATCAGTTCGTCAAGCGAACGTGCCTGGGTGTGACAGCCAGCCAGAGCGGGCACGCTCGCAACAAAAAAGCCCCCCGAGTCTTTCTCGACAACGACATCAAACTGCCTTGCCATGGAAGCCTCCCGCTTCTGTTCACACTAGCGCCGAGCGTCCAGCCATCATCGCAGCAGCGCCTCCGCCAGGATCGCCTTGAGCTGGTCGCGCAGTTCGGCGGCTTTGAGCTCCGCCGCCTGCAGATCAGCCAGCAGCTCCTCCGGGTCGCCATGGTCTTCGGCGACGGTGTGAGGGTTCTTGAGATCGAGGTTGTAGTTGCGCTCCTGGATCTGCTCGATCGGCACGCGCCAGGCCTGCTCGGTTTCGACGCGGCCCTCGCGGCTGGGGCCGCCCCACC
>Ga0114971_10000874_pt1 | contig 20527 bp, 16 predicted proteins | sample M_140625_MF_Meta_FD_87320 | JGI IMG/M metagenome (GOLD analysis project Ga0114971, IMG submission 87320) | Freshwater microbial communities from Lake Montjoie, Canada to study carbon cycling - M_140625_MF_MetaG | ecosystem: Environmental > Aquatic > Freshwater > Lake | place: Lake Montjoie...
GTGATTGCACCGGGAACGGTAATTATTTCAGCAGGAGGAAATTGTTCGAATATTACTAAAGTTGTGGAACCAATCTTAAAACTTAATGGAGGTTCAATTTACTATATTAATTTATCGCAAGATGATTTTAGGTTAGGAGGAAGTTCCTTTGCTCAAACTTTAAATAAAATAGGAACGGAAACTCCTACAATTAAAGATTCGAACTATTTTAAAAGTGCTTTTAATACTATTCAAAATTTAATAAAAGACAGACAAATTCTTGCTGGACATGATATTGGAAGTGGAGGATTAATAACTACTTTATTGGAAATGTGCTTTGCAGATGTGAATTTGGGTGCTTCAATTTCATTCGATTCTTTTATAGAAAAAGATTTAGTGAAGATTTTATTTTCTGAAAATATTGCAGTTGTGCTTCAGGCAAAAGAGGATGCTATCTTTGAAAAAGCATTTGAAGGAATGGAGATTTTCAAAATTGGAAAAGTAGAAGAAGGCAATTTCTTGGAGATTGGAACTTTGAAGTTAGAAGTAAGCAATTACCGAAATATCTGGTTTGAAACTTCGTATTTACTTGATCAAAAACAAACAAAAAATAATAAGGCAAAAGAACGTTTTGATAATTTTAAAAATCAACCCTTAGACTACACTTTTCCGAAACACTTTACTGGTAAAGCGCCAGTAAATGATAGGATTACTTCGACTAAAACGCCTCGCAATGACAGACCGAAAGCAGCGATTATTCGCGAGAAAGGAAGTAATAGTGAACGCGAAATGGCCAATGCTATGTACTTGGCTGGATTTGATGTAAAAGACGTTCACATGACGGATTTAATTTCGGGACGTGAAAATCTAGAAGATATTCAATTTATTGGAGCTGTTGGTGGTTTTTCTAATTCAGATGTATTGGGTTCAGCTAAAGGCTGGGCTGGAGCATTTTTATATAATGAAAAGGCAAAAACAGCTTTACAAAATTTCTTTAAAAGAGAAGATACTCTATCCGTTGGGATTTGCAATGGTTGCCAATTATTCATGGAATTAGAATTGATAAATCCGGAGCACAAAATTCATGGCAAAATGCTGCATAACGATTCAAACAAACACGAGAGTATTTTCACTTCTGTAAAAGTTCAAGAAAATCATTCCGTTATGTTGTCCACATTAGCGGGCACAACTTTGGGTGTTTGGGTTTCACATGGCGAAGGAAAATTTAATTTACCCTATGAAGAAAGCCACTATAATATTGTAGCAAAATATGGGTATGAAGGTTATCCTGCTAATCCAAATGGATCGGATTATAATACCGCAATGTTGTGTGATACAACAGGACGTCATTTGGTAATGATGCCACATATTGAGCGATCTACTTTTCCTTGGAACTGGGCTTATTATCCTGATAATTCTAAAGATGAAGTTTCACCATGGATCGAAGCATTTGTAAATGCGAGACTTTGGGCTGAGAGACAATAATTAAAAAAAGTAATTATTCGGTATTTATTTGAAGAAGTAAAGAATGAACAATCATTCCATCATCAATCTAGTTAAAATTGGAAAATGATCGGAGTTTTTAAATAATGGAAAGTTTTCAAAGCTTTTTACTTTCATTCGTTTATCGACAAAAATATAGTCAATTCTGGCAGGGTAATATTTAAAATTATAGGTTTCACCAAAACCATTTCCAGCTTCTTCAAAACAGTCATTAAGATTTCCTTTAATTCTTCGATATACATATGAGAAGGCACTATTATTCATATCGCCGCAAATGATTATTGGATAATGACAGTCATTTTTATGGTTTTGCAAAATTTCTGCCTGTATCTGTTGTTTTTTAAATGCTCGACTGATTCGAAGTACCATCATTTGGGATTTTTTCTGGCTAATAGAATCAACATTATCTTGTATTTCATTAACGTCAGGCGAAATTTTTATTGATTGCAAATGCATATTATAAATGCGAATAGTATCTTTTCCTTTTCGAATATCGGCATATACAATCAAATTATTTGATTCTGGAAATTCTATATTTCCTTGATCTACAATTGGATATTTAGAAAATATTGCTTGACCAGTTTTAATATTATTTCCTTGCATAAATATAAACCGGTGTTTGTAAACACGTAAATCTACTTTGGAAGTTTTAGAATATTCTTGAATACAAAGAATATCTGGGTTTTTATCATTAATAAAATGTCTTATAGAATCTCCAACGTGTTCTTGAGGAATCCAGTTAAAAAGATTGAATAACCTAACGTTGTAGCTCATTACAATAAAATCTTTATCCTCTTTTGGCTGCGGATTGGAATCAAATTTATAAAATTTATTTACAAACGTTATACCTATAATTAATGCAATTCCAGAAAGAATCATTTGCCTTTTTAATTGAAACAGCCAATAAATAAAAAACAGCACATTTACTATTAAAAAAAAAGGGAGAATAAGCGTTAGCACAGATAAAAACGGAAAAAATGTAGGTGGTAGAAATGGTAAAACATAAGCAAGAAATGTCAATACAGTAAAAACTATATTAAAGACGAATATCACTTTGTTAAACCAAGATAGTTTTTTCATTTATTTTATTTTAGATTCTAAGGTATTAAGTTTCTATGTTCTGACACAAATTTCACAAATTTTCACCAACTTAAAACTTTGCTTAATTCCTTCATCAATAGGAGTATTAAAATTCTTACATCTATTTTCTCTATTCTCTTTTCTTAATTCTTTTTTCTCTATTTTATTTCCCTGCTTTAAAAAGAAATTCTTTTTCTTCAGCGGATAAACTATCATAACCGGATTGACTAATTTTATCCAAAATTTCATCAATTTGTTGTTGCGATTTATCTTTTACCACAATTTTACTAGATTTTTTGGCGGAAGTCTTTTTCGGATTAACATGTACCCTTTTGAATGGTGTTTTGTTGCCTGGTTGAAATAAATTGGCAAAAAAATCAATTATTGTAGATACAATATTGCTTAAGTCGGTACCGTTTTGAAGTAGTTTAATATAGATAAAACCAAATAGTGACCCTGCCAAATGTGCAACATGACCTCCTGTATTATCCGATAAAAACTGCATAGCATCCAATAAAAGTATTACAGCTGTTAAATGCCATAACTTAACGTTACCAATCAATAATAATCTAATTTCCATTAAGGGTTGGTAGGTAGTTGTGGCGACTAAAATTGCCATCACTGCAGCTGAAGCACCAACCAAAGTAGAATTTAAATTCAGAAAATAATATCCAAATACAAATGCCAAACCTGCAAAAATTGCACTTAATAGATACAATCCTAAAAATTGTTTTTGAGTAAAAAAAGTTAAAAATAATCGACTTGAGAAATTCAAAACAGACATATTAAAAAACAAATGCCAAAATCCGCTATGAAGAAATGCATACGTTAGTAAAGTATATGGAAAATAAAGAACGTTATTAGGGTTAGAGGACAAGCAAAACCAATTAGGAAATATAAAAACTCCAAAGCTAAATTGATAAAAAAAAACTAACGAAAATAAAAAAAATGCAACATTCCAATAGATAACTCTATTGGCAACACCACCAATTTTGTATTGTAATTTTATATCGTCTATTATATTCATGTCTACTTAACTATTAATTCCAACGTTTATTATTAAACTGATTTTTCTTCCAATACCACATCATAGCAAAGCCAGTTAGAGCACCACCAATATGAGCAAAGTGGGCAATTCCGGTACTTCCTGCACCGAATATGGATTGGCCTTTAAATCCTAAAAATAAATCAATTACTAATAATCCTGGAACAAAATATTTAGCTTTTATTGGAATCGGAATGAACATAATTCCCAATTCAGCAGTAGGAAACATAAAAGCAAATGCAACTAATAATCCATAAATAGCTCCAGATGCACCTAAAGTTTGAGAATTGTAAGCTGCGAACATATCCTCTAAAGTAGATTGTGGAATAGAATTTAGTAATCCCGAATTAAATTTACCCTCGGTTAACAAAGTCATAATATCATGATGTGAAACATTAGCTTCTTGTAATAAAGACAACGCATGTTGGTACTGGTAATAATGAATTCCCTCATTTAATAAAATTGCTCCCAATCCGCAGGAAATATAGAAAAACAAGAATTTAGTTCCTCCCCAAAAATGCTCTAAAGCACTACCGAAAGAATATAACGCAAACATATTAAATAAAATATGTGTGAAATTTGGCATTGGAGCATGCATGAACATACTTGTTAATGGTTGCCATATTTTAAAATTAGGATTCTGTATATAAAACTCAGAAAATAAAGGATAAGCATTAGTTCCTGGTATTTGAGAACCAATAAAAAAGATAATATTCAAAATCAATAGTTGCTTAACAACTGGTGTTATTCTCATCATAAGGTAAATCTTTTATCAATATCTTCCACTCTGATGGTGATGAAAGTGGGTTTTTGAAAAGGGGAAACATTAGGGTCTTTGCAAGCAAATAAATTGTTTACCAAATTTTCTTGTTCTTTTTCGGTCAAGTAAGTTCCTGTTTTCACCGCCAAACTTTTTGCCATAGATTTGGCAATAGTATCGTTTTGGCTAAAACTGCTATCCGGAATTCCGTCTTGTAAATCACTGATTAATTGTTCTAAAACCCTGACAACTTCGCTTTCTGAAATATTTGCAGGAATTCCTGAAATTTGTAGATATTCTTCATTTAAAGTTTCAAAAACAAATCCGGTATTTTCTAATGCAGGTTGCAATTCTAAAATTATTTTCATCTCATTTACAGAAAAATGAAACTGCAGCGGAAACAATAATTGCTGACTAGATGCCTGATTAACAGTCATATTAGTTAAAAACTGTTCGTACAAAACACGTTGGTGCGCTCGATGCTGGTTAATAATTACCATTCCCGATTTTATTGGACTTACAATATATTTTTTCTGAATTTGATAGGTATGTTTGGCAACTTGCTCCTCTTCTTTTTCATCAAAAAAAGATGCCGTTACTTCTTCATTTTCAAAAGTAAAATTTTCAACTTCCAAAGTGTCTTGTTTTAATCCTACATACAAACTCTCCCAACTCTGAATAGTTTCAGATTTTTTAAAAGAAGAACTTCCGCCCGAAAAAGAAGTTGTTTGTTTTTCATCCGAAAATGGATTATAGGATCTATCCACTTGAACTTTTGGATACTCCGCATTTTTATTTTGGTAATCGTAAGGTGTATCTAAATTTGGATCTCTATCAAAATCTAAAGCAGGAGCAACATTAAACTGCCCTAAGCTGTGTTTTATTGCAGAACGTAATATTGCATAAAGTGCTTGTTCATCATCAAACTTAATCTCGGTTTTAGTCGGGTGAATATTAATATCAATGGTATTTGGGGGCACATTTAAATAAATAAAATAACTAGGTTGTGCGCCATTGGGCAACAATCCTTCGTATGCATTCATTACACCATGGTGCAAATAGCCGCTTTTTATATATCTATCGTTTACAAAAAAGAACTGTTCGGATCTATTTTTCTTAGCAAATTCAGGTTTTCCTACAAATCCTTGAATGGTTACAATTTCTGTTTCTTCTTGAACTGGAACTAATTTTTCATTAGTCTTTCCTGAAAATATATTCACAATTCGTTGTCTGAAATTGGAATTTGGTAAATTAAACATTTCACTTCCGTTGTGGTACATCGTGAAATAAATATTGGGATGCGCAAGTGCCACCCTTTGAAATTCATCTACAACATGACGAAACTCTACCGTTTCCGATTTAAGAAAATTACGTCGTGCCGGAATATTATAAAAAAGATTTTTCACTGCAAAGGAAGTTCCTTTGGGCAAAACAGCAGGGTCTTGCGAAACAAATTTACTACCTTCAATAATAATATGGTTTCCTAGTTCTTGTTGATCTTGCTTGGTTTTCATCTCCACATGAGCAATCGCAGCTATAGAAGCTAATGCTTCTCCACGAAACCCTTTAGTATGCAAAGAAAATAAATCTTCTGCTTGCCTAATTTTAGAAGTTGCATGGCGTTCAAAACACAAACGTGCATCCGTAACACTCATTCCTAAACCATTATCAATAACTTGAACCAAAGCTTTTCCCGCATCTTTAATAATCAATTTTATATCTGTTGCTTTAGCGTCAACAGCATTTTCTAGTAATTCTTTTACTACAGATGCTGGCCGTTGTACTACTTCACCAGCAGCAATCTGGTTAGCAACATGATCGGGAAGTAATTGAATTATACTTGACATTTTTTTAGGTTCTAATTTTTAGATTTTGGGTTCTGGGTACTAGGTTTTGGGTTTTAAAAAAACAAAGTTAGCAAATTTAAGTAAAATCTAGTGCTAAATATAGTTAAGAAGGTACTAAAAAAGAAAAACCCATTCTACTAGGAATAGGTTGTATAATTTGAAATATAAAAACGTTACTCTTTTTCGGAAATTCGTCTCAACTCGGCCATTTTAATAGCGGCAATGGCTGCTTCGGTTCCTTTATTACCGTGAACTCCTCCACTTCTATCAATGGATTGTTGTTCGTTATTATCCGTTAGTAAACAAAATATGACAGGAACATCGGTTTGAACATTCAAATCTTTAATGCCTTGAGTCACCCCTTCGCATACAAATTCAAAATGCATTGTTTCGCCTTTTATTACGCAACCTATAGTAATTACTACGTCTACATTTTGAGTAACAATCATTCGTTGTGCACCATAAACCAATTCAAAACTTCCAGGAACATTCCAACGAATGATGTTTTCTTGCACTGCACCACAATCTAATAATGCTGTAATAGTTCCATTGTAAAGCCCTTCCGTTATGTGGTCGTTCCATTCTGAAACAACAATCCCAAACCGAAAATCTTTCGCATTTGGGATTATATTTTTATCGTAATTAGATAAGTTCTTGTTAGCTGTTGCCATTTTTAATTTTAAATATTAAATATTAAATATTAGATATTTAAAATCTAATATTTAATATCAAATATTACTGCGCCATTCCAATTAAAGCATCAATATTTTGTGCTTCTGGAGTTGCTTCGTATTTATCTTTAATTTCAGTAAAATATTTTAAAGCGTCTCCTTTATTTCCTAACTCCATTGCTGTTTGACCCGCTTTGAATAAATATCTTGGAGTTGTAAATTCATTGGTATTCATTCTTGCTGCTTTTTCGTAAAATTCAAATGCTTTTTTTGCATCGTTTTTCTGAGACCAAGCATCTCCAATTGCACCTGTAGCAATAGCACTTAGGAAATAATCTTTAGAAGTAAATTTCTCTAAATACTCAATTGCAGCATCGTATTTTTTTAAGTTCAAATTAGCAATACCTGCATAATAGTTAGCAACATTACCTGAATCAGTACCTGCATATTGATCTGCAATACCAACTGCTCCTTGTTTTCCTTCTGAACCTTTCAATACCAATGTATATAATGAATCTTGAGATTTAGGATTGGTAGCATCTGCCGCTAATTGGAAGTTTTTTTGTGCAACAAATAAATCCGAAGTTGCTTCTTCTTCTTTAGGTTCTGTAACAAATTTTTGATAAGATAAATAACCAACAGTCAAAACAACTACAACAGTTAATATGCTTATAATATATTTTTGGTTTGCAGCAACCCAATCTTCAATTTTAGAAGCGCTATTATCTAACGAGTCAAAAGCCTTAGCAGTAATGCTATCTTTCGCATCTACATTCGGAGTATCTTCAATAAAATTATTATCTAATTTTTCTTCTTTTTCTTTTGGTGCTTTGTAACCTCTTTTATTATAAGTTGCCATTTGAATTTAATTTAGTGTGTGCAAAAATAAAATTTTTATTGATAATTAAAAGCGATTTTTGTCGATATTTTTCAATAATTTGCACCCTCTTAAAAAATGTAAGAAATTAATTTTACTTTTCTTAGCATTTGTAAGCCATCACACATGTTTTTAAAAAAAATATCTTTATACAATTATAAAAATTTTTCGGAAGCAACCTTCGAATTTGACTCCAAAATCAATTGTTTTGTAGGAAAAAATGGTGTTGGAAAAACAAATGTGCTCGATGCAATCTTCCATTTAGCAAACGGAAAAAGTTATTTTAATCCGCTAGCAGTTCAAAATATAAAACACCAAGAAGAGTTTTTTGTAATTGATGGCGAATTTGAAAAAGCAGACCGTATTGAACAAATTGTAAGCAGCTTTAAAAAAGGACATAAAAAAATACTTAAAAGAAATAGTAAACCTTATGAAAAGTTTTCTGATCATATTGGTTTTATTCCGCTGGTGATTATTTCCCCTGCCGATAATGATTTGATTATTGAAGGAAGTGAAACCCGCAGAAAGTTTATGGACACCGTAATTTCGCAACTAGATCCCTCCTATTTACAAGGGCTTATCCAATACCAAAAGATCCTCAGCCAACGCAATGCACTACTAAAGTATTTTGCATTAAATCATGTATTTGAAAACGATACTTTGTCTATTTATAACGAACAATTAAATGGATTAGGGCAAGAAATTTTTGAAAAAAGAAAACAGTTTATTGAGGCATTTTTACCAATATTCAACAAGCACCACCAAACCATCACGGACTCTAACGAGACAGTTCAATTAGTATATGAGAGCCATTTATTAGAGCTGGATACTTTATCTTTGTTAGAACAAAATTTATCTAAAGATCGTGCTTTACAATATACTTCGGTTGGAATTCACAAAGACGATCTGGCTTTTCAAATTGACAATTATCCTATTAAGAAATTCGGTTCGCAAGGACAACAAAAATCGTTTTTAATAGCTTTAAAATTAGCGCAATTTGAATTTGTTAAAAAACAATCAGGAGAAAAACCAATTCTACTTTTGGATGATATCTTTGATAAACTAGACGAAACTCGAGTAAGTAAGATTGTAGAAATGGTTAATCAAGACGAATTTGGGCAATTGTTTATTTCGGACACCCATCCCGAACGTACTGAAAATATTGTAAAAACCACCCACCAGAGTTATAAAATATTTAACTTATAATTTTTTTCTAAACTTATAAAATTATTTAAAAAATGATATCTAAAGAAGCATTACAATTTCTATCCGATTTAATTGCGAATAATAACACCGAGTGGATGCACGCCAATAAAAAACGATACGAAAGCTATAAAAAAGACTACCATAGTTTTATTTCTTCTATTTTGACAGAAATGAAACCTCTGGATAAATCGTTAGAGCCATTGGAAGTGAAAAATTGTACTTTCAGAATCAATCGGGACATTCGATTTTCAAAGGATAAATCACCTTATAAAACCAATATGGGCGTTTGGATGTCACAAGATAAAAATCGAAAAAATGCTCCTGGATATTACATTCATTTTGAAAAAGGAAATTGCTTCGTTGCTGGAGGTGTTTGGTGTCCTGAAGCAGGTGAACTGAAACAAATACGCAAAGAAATTGAATTTTTTTACGAAGATTTAGAATCTATTGTTTCCAACAAAAACTTTAAAAAAGAATTTATTCAATTGGATCGAGGCGAAAATAATGTTTTGAAGAAAGCACCAAAAGACTTTGATCCAAACCATCCTGCAATAGAATTTTTAAAACTTAAAAGTTTTACTAGTTCTCATAAAATTACAGAATCTCTTTTCTCGGAAGCCGATTTTAGTAAAAAAATAGCAAAAAAGTTAGTTGCTTTGAAACCACTAAACGACTTTTTAAGAAGAGCTTTAGAAACAGAAGAATAACTTAAATTGAATGTTGCACCCATTAAAATCCTACCTAATTTTTTTATGGAACTCCAAAAACCAACACGGAGTACATTCGCCTTTTGTATATAATTTAATTACAAAATGCTTTTATGACACTAAAAAACACCCTGAATATTCCATCTTAAAAGCATACAGAAATTCACTTTTAGAAAATAAAGAAACGATTGAAGTTACCGATTTTGGTGCAGGTTCTCGAGTTTTTAAAAGTACTACGAGACCCATTTGTCAAATTGCTAAAACTGCAGGAATTTCTCCTAAAAGAGCCAAATTATTATTTAGAATTGTAAACTATTTGCAACCCAACACTATTTTAGAAATAGGAACTTCCCTAGGATTAGCGACTTCTGCCCTATCCCTAGGGCTCGAGGTAATGAACAGCAGAGTGAAGCTAAATAAAGATGCTAAAATCACCACATTAGAAGGTTGTCCAAAAACATTAAATCAATGCCAATTGCAATTGCAAAAATTCAACATCACTAATGTAACGTCAATAAATACCGAATTTTCAAGTTATCTCTCAAACCAAGTCCTAATACCCAAAACGCAAGACCTCATTTACTTCGACGGCAACCATTCTAAAAAAGCAACCTTAGAATATTTTGATCTTTTACTTCCAACTATTACCAACGATTCCGTTTGGATTTTTGATGATATTCATTGGAAGAAAGACATGGAGGAAGCTTGGAAAATTATTCAAAACCATCCCAAAGTTACCGTAACTATTGACACTTTTCAATGGGGAATTGTTTTCTTTAGAAGCGAACAAAAGAAAGAGCATTTTGTGATTCGGGTTTAAAAATAAATTTATATTTATTGTAACAAAAAACGAAATCGGATTACTTATATTTACATTCTGAAATCGTAAATCGTAATTTAAACTTAGTAATTTCCAATGGCAAACCCATTAATCAATATCACCAATATTAAGCGTGACTTCGTTTTAGGTAGTGAAATCATCTACGTATTAAAAGGCATCGATTTACATATAAACAAAGGCGAATACGTAGCATTAATGGGGCCTTCCGGTTCAGGAAAATCTACCCTTATGAACCTTTTAGGCTGCCTTGACACGCCAACTTCAGGTACCTATATCCTTAACGGAAATGATGTTTCTCAAATGCACGATGACGACTTGGCCGAAATCCGAAACAAAGAAATTGGTTTCGTTTTCCAAACCTTCAACCTTTTGCCAAGAACTACAGCATTAGATAACGTTGCATTGCCAATGATTTATGCTGGTTATTCCAAAACCGATCGAAATAAAAGAGCAACCGAAGTGTTGACACAAGTTGGCCTTGACGATCGTATGGACCACCAACCCAACCAACTTTCGGGAGGGCAACGCCAACGTGTTGCAGTAGCTCGAGCTTTAGTGAATAAGCCTTCCATCATCCTTGCCGACGAACCAACCGGAAATCTAGACAGTAAAACCTCCGAAGAAATCATGAAACTTTTTGGCGACATTCATGCAGCTGGAAACACCGTTATTCTGGTCACACACGAAGAGGATATCGCTAAATATGCACATCGAATTATCCGTTTACGAGACGGAATGATAGAAAGCGACACCCAAAATACCAACCATTTATAAAAGGATTGTTTTAATTAGTAGCCAATCGTTAGGGCTTTATTCCCAATGGTAATTCCCGCTTTCGCCTTTAGTCTCGTTCCGTTCCTCCACGAGAGCTATCGGCTCAATCGGGGCTAATTAGGTAGCATTTTGCTTACTTGTTATCTCCAAAAAAGGCAGTATCTTAGCACCTTTCAACCTTAGATCCTTAAAAATGAAAATATACACTAAAACTGGCGATACAGGAACCACGGCACTTTATGGAGGTACCCGAGTTTCCAAACACCACATCCGAATTGAAAGTTACGGTACCGTTGACGAATTAAACTCCCACATTGGCTTAATTCGAGATCAAGAAATCAATCCCTTATATAAGGAGGTGTTAGTAGAAATACAAGACCGCCTATTTACTGTTGGTGCAATTCTAGCTACCCCACCTGAAGATGAAAAACTAAAAAGTGGCGAAAGAAGATTAAAAAACCTTGGTATATTAGAATCGGATGTGGAATATCTTGAAAAAGAAATGGATACCATGGACGAATCCTTACCTGTTATGACACATTTTGTTCTTCCTGGGGGACATCCCACTGTGTCATATTGTCACATTGCTCGTTGCGTATGCCGCAGAGCCGAACGTTTAGCAGTGCACCTTAATGACATTGAACCTACCGAGGAACTTGTAATAATGTACCTGAATCGACTTTCTGACTACCTGTTTGTATTGGCACGGAAATTGACTCACGATTTAAATGCAAACGAAGTGCAATGGATACCCAGAAAATAGTTTGCAGTATTTCGTAATCCACTCAATAAAGTGGCTACAAGGCAATAAAAAAACACGTTCTTAAATTTAATTTGAAAATAAATCATTTTTTTCTTGACTATTTCAGTTAAAAAATTATTTTTGCATAAATTATAAAATCGAAACAGATGTATTGGACATTAGAATTAGCATCTTATTTAAGCGATGCACCTTGGCCAGCTACCAAAGACGAACTTATTGACTACGCTATTAGAGCTGGTGCTCCCTTAGAAGTTGTAGAAAACCTTCAATCTATTGAAGACGAAGGCGAGATATATGAATCAATGGAAGAAATTTGGCCGGATTATCCTACAGACGAAGATTATCTTTGGAACGAGGATGAATATTAAAAAATAATTAATACAATAGAAAAAAGTCTCCTTAGGGGCTTTTTTTTTGTTTAAATTTGCATTCCTATGTCCGAAATCTCGGAATCGGAATATTAAAAATAAAATAAACCCAATTATGAGTTTCATAAATAGCATACTTAAAGCATTTGTAGGCGATAAATCTGAAAAAGATGTTAAAGCAACACAACCATATATAGCCAAAATTAAAGCATTAGAGTCTGCATTAATTGCTTTATCTCACGATGAATTGCGAGATAAAACTACCCAATTCAAAGCCAAGATAAAAGCGGCACGTGCTAAACAAGATACTGAAATTGCTTCCAAAAGAATTGAAGCCGAAAACACTTCGGACATTGATTTAAGAGAGGATATTTACAATGCTATTGATGCTTTAGAAAAAGAAGCTTATGAAATTTCTGAAAAAGTATTGTTGGAAATTCTTCCAGAAGCTTTTGCAGTGGTTAAAGAAACTGCAAGACGTTTCAAAGATAATGCTACAATTACCGTAACCGCTTCTGAAAAAGACAGAGAACTTTCTGCTACCAAACCCTATATTACTTTGGTCGGCGATCAAGCCAATTGGGCTAACCAATGGAATGCTGCCGGAAAAGAAATCACTTGGGATATGATTCACTACGACGTGCAGTTGATTGGTGGTGTCGTTTTACACGAAGGTAAAATTGCCGAAATGCAAACTGGGGAAGGAAAAACATTAGTTGCTACGTTGCCATTATATTTGAATGCTTTAACTGGAAATGGTGTGCATTTAGTAACCGTAAACGATTACCTTGCTAAAAGGGATAGCACCTGGAAAGCGCCTTTGTTTGAATTCCATGGTTTGATTGTAGATTGTATTGACAACCACTCCCCTAACACCGAACAAAGAAGAAAAGCATACGAAGCCGACATCACTTATGGAACCAACAATGAATTTGGTTTTGATTATTTAAGAGATAACATGGCGCATTCGCCAGAAGATTTAGTGCAACGTAAGCACAACTATGCTATTGTAGATGAGGTCGATTCGGTTTTGATTGATGATGCAAGAACACCATTGATTATTTCGGGTCCAGTTCCAGATGGTGATCGTCACGAATTTAACGAACTAAAACCTAAAGTTGAAAATCTTTACAACTTACAACGTCAATTGGCTAACGGATTTTTATCGGAAGCCAGAAAATTAATAAAAGAAGGTAACGCTAAAGAGGGTGGATTTCAATTATTGAGAGCCTACCGTTCTTTGCCTAAAAATAAAGCGTTAATTAAATTCTTGAGTGAAGAAGGTATTAAGCAACTTTTGCAAAAAACCGAAAACGAATACATGAGCGACAACAACCGCAAAATGCCAGTTGTTGACGAAGCCTTATATTTTGTAATTGAAGAAAAAAATAACCAAGTTGAATTAACTGATAACGGAATTCAATTCTTATCAAAAGATACCGATGCTACCTTTTTCGTTCTTCCGGATATTGGAACCGAAATTGCTAACATAGAAAAACAAAAATTAGATAAAGATGCCGAAGCGGAAGCAAAAGAACAGTTGTTTCAGGATTTCGGAATCAAATCGGAACGTATTCATACCCTCACGCAGTTACTTAAAGCCTATACCCTTTTTGAAAAAGATGTGGAATATGTAATCATGGAAAACAAAATCATGATTGTTGATGAGCAAACGGGGCGTATCATGGATGGTCGTCGTTATTCGGACGGATTACACCAAGCTATTGAAGCCAAAGAGCAGGTTACTATTGAGGCAGCAACTCAAACTTTTGCAACAATTACCTTACAAAATTACTTCCGTATGTACAGCAAACTTGCCGGTATGACAGGAACAGCAGTAACGGAAGCAGGAGAACTTTGGGAAATTTATAAATTAGACGTTGTCGAAATTCCAACCAATAGAGGAATGTCACGTTTAGATAAAGAAGATTTAATTTACCGTTCGGTTCGTGAAAAATTCAATGCAGTTATTGAAGATGTAACGCAATTATCGGGGTCTGGAAGACCTGTATTAATTGGTACTACATCGGTAGAAATTTCCGAATTGTTAAGTCGAATGTTGAAAATGCGTGGTGTTGCTCACAACGTATTGAATGCAAAAATGCACAAGAAAGAAGCTGATATTGTTGCTGAAGCAGGAAAACCTGGTGTGGTAACTATTGCAACCAATATGGCAGGTCGTGGAACCGATATCAAGTTAACTCCAGAAGTGAAAGCTGCAGGTGGATTAGCAATTATTGGTACCGAGCGTCACGATTCACGTCGTGTAGACCGTCAGTTGCGTGGTCGTGCTGGTCGTCAAGGAGATCCTGGAAGTTCGCAGTTTTATGTGTCTTTAGAAGACAACTTGATGCGTCTTTTTGGTTCTGAAAGAGTTGCTAAAGTGATGGATAGAATGGGATTGAAAGAAGGCGAAGTTATTCAGCATTCGATGATGACTAAATCTATCGAAAGAGCACAGAAAAAAGTCGAAGAAAATAACTTTGGAACTCGTAAACGTTTGTTAGAATATGACGACGTTATGAATGCCCAAAGAGAAGTAGTGTACAAACGCCGTCGGCATGCTTTGCATGGAGAACGTTTGAAACTAGATATTGCCAATATGATGTACGACACTTGTGAAGTAATCGTTGGTGACAATAAAGCTAAAAATGACTTCAAAAATTTTGAATTCGAATTAATTCGTTATTTCTCATTTACTTCGCCTATTAGCGCGTCAGATTTCGAGAAATTGAATGAAATGGAATTAACCGGAAAAGTATACAAAGCGGCAATGGAATACTACACCGAGAAAACTGCTCGTAGTGCTCGTGAAGCATTGCCAATTATTACCGATGTTTATAAAAATCCTAACAACCAATACGAGCGAATTGTAGTTCCGTTTACTGATGGGTTAAAATCGCTGAATGTAGTTACCGATTTAAAGAGAGCATTCGATACAGAAGGAACTCAATTAGTGGCCGACTTCGAGAAAAATATCACTTTAGCCATAGTTGATGAAGCATGGAAAAAACATTTACGCAAAATGGACGAATTGAAAACTTCGGTTCAATTAGCTGTACACGAACAAAAAGATCCTTTACTTATTTATAAATTAGAAGCTTTTAACTTGTTTAGAAACATGTTGGATGGCGTAAATAAAGAAGTAATTTCTTTCTTATTTAAAGGAGATTTACCTAAGCAAAATACTATTCAGGAAGCTAAAGAAACTAGAAGAAAAGAAAACTATATCGAAAGTAAAGAAGATATTCAAAATAGTGAAGCAGCTGCCGAACAAAACCGAGAAGCTGGTCAAACCCAACCACTTCAAGTGACGGAAACAATTGTTCGTGACCAACCTAAAATCAACAGAAACGATACGGTTACAATTAAAAATGTAACAAGTGGGGAAACAGAAACTATGAAATTCAAAAAAGCCGAGAGCATGATTGCTAATGGCGAATGGGTTTTAGTATAATATTTTTCTAAAATAAATTTCAAATCCTCAATTGTGACAAGCAATTGGGGATTTTTTATTATCCTCCTTTGAAAAAAAAAACGAGTATTCTCCTCCTTTGCAGAAAGATTGAGAATTATCCTCCTTTGGAGAAAGATGAGTATTCTCCTCCGTTGGAGGAGTGGCCGTAGGCCGAGGTGGTTTTTTTTCACATTTCACAAAGTCTCACCAAGAAACACAAAGCACCACAAAGATTTATTTTAAATACCGAGTATTCTCCTCCTTTAAAAAAAGAATGAGTATTCTCCTCCTTTGGAGGAGTGGCCGAAGGCCGAGGTGGTTTTTCTCATTTCAAAAAGTCTCTCCAAGAAACAGCTAGCACCACAAAAATTTATTTTAAATCACGAATATTCTCCTCCTTTGGAGGAGTGGCCGAAGGCCTAGGTGGTTTTTCTCATTTCCCAAACTTCCACAAAAAACCACAAAAACAATTTAGTAACTTTCGTTTTTTTGGTGGTTGAAATATTTCTCACTACTAAAGTTATTAATCACTAAAATATACTAATTTAGCTTTTATGAATACTAAATCAATTATTACCACTTCTAACAACTGGTTGGAGTTAAAAGAAAAGCTAAAGGCATTGTCCAAAAAAGAAATGGGCAATGTCTTTGAGTTGCTCACCAAACTCTATTTTACCATCCAACCAAAGTATGCTTTTTACGATGCTGTTTGGTTGTTAAACGAAGTGCCAAGTTCCGTATTAGATTATCTGGAACTACCTTCGCACGATTTAGGAATTGATTTAATTGCCCAATGGGGCGATGAATTCCATGCCATACAATGTAAATATCATTCCGATTATAATACTTCTGTTAATTTTAAAGAAGTGGCAACATTCATTTCGCTTTTGGAAGGAAATTCTAAATTCACCCAAGGCTATATTTGTTCTACTGCCGATAGCACTTCTAGAAATTTAGACAAAGTAAAAACCAAACGCATCAACCACATTCTTTCCGACAGTTGGCAAGAACTAGATGAAGATTTCTTTGACAAAGTTAGAAACTATTTTGAAAATAAAAGTTACAAACCCGTTGCTTATACTCCAAAAGAGCACCAAGTAAAAGCATTAAACGATTGTGTTACCTATTTTAACAATCCTGAAAACAGCAAAGGAAAACTAATTTTTCCGTGTGGTGCGGGAAAGAGTTTAACTGGTTTTTGGATGACCCAAGAACTAAATTCAACGGCTACCATTATTGCAGTTCCGAGTTTGTCGTTGGTAAAACAAACGCTAGAGGTATATCTTAGAGAAATTGTTGCTCGAGGCATAGCGGTAGAATGGCTTTGCATCTGTTCGGATGAAGGGATTGGTAAAGACGATGCAATATTGGAGAAAACCGAAAGTCTTGGAGTGCCTTGCGAAACCAACCCGATTTATATTGAAAATTGGCTGCTCAAAAACAAAGGCAAACACACGATAATCTTTACCACCTACCAAAGTGGCAAAATCATTGCCGATGTTTCTAAAAAAGTAAATTTTAAATTCGATTTAGGGATTTTTGATGAAGCCCATAAAACGGTAGGATTGAACAAGAAACTGTTTAGTTACCTCCTATTTGATGAAAATATTTCTATTGCCAAAAAGATTTTCATGACAGCCACCGAGCGGTTTTACAGCGGTACCAAAGAGGATATTATCTCTATGGACGATACCGATATTTATGGAGATACGTTTTCGCAAATGAGTTTCAAGGAAGCAATTGAAAAAGAATTGCTAACCGATTATAAAGTCATCACTATTGATGTAAAAAAGAGTGAAATTGCCGAATTTATTAAAAGCAATAACCTGGTACAATTGAACAACAAATGGAAAAACGAAACCGAAGCACGGTCGTTGGCCTCCATGATTGCCTTGCGAAAAGCAATGAAAGTCTTGCCCATAAAAAATGCCGTTTCCTTTCACTCCTCAATTGAAAAAGCCGAACGCAATAAAGAACTACAAAATTACATCACCAATACTTACCAGTACGATGCTATCAATTCGTACACCGTTTCGAGTAAAATTCCAACCACCAGGAGAAACGTTATGGTGCAAGAATTTGCCAATTCGTCTATAAAAGCATTGATTACCAACTCCAAATGTTTAACCGAAGGAGTAGATGTACCCAACATTGATTGTATTGTTTTTGCCGACCCACGAAAAAGCAAAGTAGATATCGTGCAAGCCTTAGGCAGAGCCTTGCGAAAAAAAGAAGGCAAAGAATGGGGTTATGTAATTTTACCCGTAATTTACGATGATGTAACCCACGAAATAGACAATGAAAATTATGCTGAAATCATTTCTATTATTAGAGGTTTGGCCTCTAATGACGAGCGAATAGTAGAATATTTTAAAGAGAAAGGCGACAAAACAGGCACTAAAAGAGTTGAAGGATCTTCTTTATTTGATTTTAATTTCTCCTCCGAATTACTAGACGAAAAAGACCTTACCGCCCAACTCCAAATAAAAATATGGGAAAACCTTTCTAGGTTTCAATGGATGCCATTTGAGGAGGCCAGGGAGTTTGTGATGGGGTTAAATATCTCATCTTCAACAGAATATATTGAACTTTGGAGAAAAAGAAAACTTCCTAATAATATCCCTTCTAAACCACGAATAGCATATAGAAATAATGGATTTATTTCAATGCCTGATTTTTTAGGATACGAGTCTAAATTTCAAGATTGGATGCCTTTTGAAGAAGCAAGAGAATTTGTGAGGAAATTAAAATTAAAATCATATAGTAATTGGGAAGTTTATTCTAAAACTTCTGAAAAACCATTAAATATTCCTAGAACTCCTAGTATCGTATACATTAATGATGGTTGGATAAGCATGGGAGATTGGTTAGGTACAGGTATAATAAAAACACAAGCAAGGTTTTATTTGGACTTTAAAGATGCAAGAGATTTTGTAATTAAATTAAATTTAAAATCTGGTTCAGAGTGGAAGACCTACTGTAAAAGTGGAAAATTACCTTCTAATATACCAAAAACACCGAATAGAGTTTACATCAATGATGGATGGATTAGCATGGGAGAATGGCTTGGAACTGGCAGGATTAAGCAGTTTAAATCTTATGTTGAAGCAAAAAAAGAATTAAAATCACTTAATTTAAAATCTGAATTAGACTTTAGAAAATTGTCAAAAAATAATTTACTTCCTCAAGGAATACCAAAAGAACCATCAATTAAATATAATAAAAATGGAACTTGGCTTGGTTGGCCTGATTTTCTAAATTATAATCTTTCTAGGTTTGGAAATTATAAAGATTTTAATGATGCAAGAAATTTCGTTTTAAAATTAAATTTAATCTCTGTGTCTGAATGGTATGCCTATTGTAAAAGTGGAAATTTACCATCTGATATTCCAAAAACTCCAAGTCAAATATACAAAAATGATGGTTGGATTGGAATGGGACATTGGCTTGGAACAGGAAGAATAGCAGACCATTTAAAAAAATATAAAACTTATGAAGATGCAAAAAAATATGTTAGAAATTTAAAAATAAAAAATATTAATGAATGGAAAAAATTTACAATCTTAAATAATTATCCAATAGACATCCCCAAAGCACCAGATAATGCATATAAAAATAAAGGATGGTTAGGTTGGGGGGACTTTTTAGGTAATGGTACTATTGCAAGTTTTAATAGAAAATATTTGGATTATAATAATGCGAGGAATTTTGTGATAAATTTAAAATTAAAATCTGGTGCAGAATGGAGATCTTACACTAAAAGCGGAAAATTACCAACAGATATTCCAAAAACACCGAAAAAAGTTTATGAAAATAATGGTTGGGTAAGTATGGGAAACTGGCTTGGAACAGGTGTCATTGCTCCACAAAATAGAGTTTTTAAAAATTTTATTGAATCGAAAAAGTTTGTTGTTGAATTAAAAATAAAGAATCAAAAAGAATGGATGAAATATAGTAAATCAGATAAAAGGCCGAATGATATTCCCTCAAATCCTCAAAATGCATATAAAGATAATGGCTGGAAAGGTTGGGCAGATTTTCTAGGTAAAGAAGAATAATAAACATAATTTATTATTCATATAAATAATTGAAAAACAAATATTTAAATAGTTTTTAGAAACAGTATACTAGTTAAAGCGTTATATAAGTATAACCCTTTAAAATTATAAAATGTTTAAAAACAACATCATTATTAGTCTACCTAAATCAAATCCACCGGTATTTGAAGTGAAAAAAGATTACAGTTTACAATATCAATATGAAAATAACCTGATATTAAAAGAAATTAAGAATAACCAAATTGAACTATCAAAGCAAGTAGAAAAAAATAATAGAATACAATTTTATTTTGATTTGATTTTATATTTTTTTCAAATAATTATTCAAATATTACTATTTTTAATGAGTAAATAAACTATGACTCCACCCCAAACCACCCCACCTCCAACTTTACCAAGAAAAAAAGAAGGCAATGGTTGTGCATTTATGATAATGGCTGTATTTATTGTATTTTTTATTATTGTTTCCAAAAATACCAATAGCGTAGGCAGTTATGTAGCGCCACACCACACAAAAACTGGTAAATTTGTAAAAGGGCACGCCCGAAAAAGTATAAGCACCGATGCCAATGCAGTGCAACACCGCAATAA
>Ga0114971_10000875_pt1 | contig 20503 bp, 21 predicted proteins | sample M_140625_MF_Meta_FD_87320 | JGI IMG/M metagenome (GOLD analysis project Ga0114971, IMG submission 87320) | Freshwater microbial communities from Lake Montjoie, Canada to study carbon cycling - M_140625_MF_MetaG | ecosystem: Environmental > Aquatic > Freshwater > Lake | place: Lake Montjoie...
CCAAGCAAAAGCGAATCAAAATAAATTTTCGCCTTAAAGCCATCTTGATAACTTCTCATTCTGTCTCCGTAAGCGCGCATAATTGATTTGCGATATTCAAGACTAAGAGTCATATTATTTGCGAATTTATAATTCAGGCCAATTCTTGGCATATAGCCATAAGCATTAAAGCGGCTATGTCCGCCAGCACCATAGCTAGAGCCAAATGTATAAGTGGTTTCGCTTCCCGCAGAGTTTAGCGTAATGTCTTTTGGATCATAATTGACGTTACTCATGCTTCCATAAAATGCCGCAAGATTTATTCCCACATAAGGAGTAAAATTTTTAAAGATTGAAGAAGAATCATTTAGTCCTGAAATATTTTTCGCACGAAAAACTGGCCCAGCATTTATTAAAAATCCTTTAAGTGAAAAACCCGGAAAGTTATGAGACCAGCTTGCTCCAGAGCCATCAGAAATATAAACATTTTGCGAGCGAGATCTGAATTCGGTATGAGAAATTCCGCCGTTAAGCCCGATAAAATCATTGGCAAAATAGCTTGCGTCAAGCCCTATATTATAGCCACCCGGAATTTTTTTACGCAACGTTGCAGAGGCCAAGCCCGTATTAACACTATTATTATCAAATTCATCCCCTCTGATCGAGGTTATTTTAGAATTGAAATTGGCACCGCCAAGCAGTCTAATTTCAAGGTCTTTAGCAAAAGATTTTGAAATGTTGAATGATAGCAAAAAGGCTAAGAAAATTATTTTTATCTTTATATTCATGCGCTTTGGTTTTGAAATATTGAAAATATTTGAGCTTAAAGCAAAATAAACTATATTATTTGCGTTTTTTGTCAAGTGTCGCTGCCGACCTAATATGACAGGCCTGATTCAAATTCAACTTTGTCATTGCAAGCGCTAGCGCGGCAACCCATCTTGTCTGCCCAAACTAGCAGTCGCACAATGACAAAGCTAAAGGTTCGGTATTTGACAAGACTATATTTCATAGCCCACGCGAATATTTCTCATATCTTTAAAAAACGGATCATTTTCAATTTTGTGATCAAGCCTAAACTTAACCGACAAATCAATTTGACCGCCTTTTTTAATTTTATGTTCGCGCGAGCATAAGCATTCATAAAATTTAATATATTTTGCAGCTTCAAGCGGGTAAACATAAGGTTTTGGGCGAATTTTTATCTCGTGATCTGCGGCGTTTTGCGCTTCATATTTTACTTCGTAATTATCGCCCGCAAGCATTACTACAGAACGCTGCGTTGCCTCAAATCTAACTTCTTTTGAACGATCTTTTGCGTCAAAGAATATCTCAAAATATTCGCTTCCTGTTTCTTTTGGCATGTAATATGCTAAAATAATGGGCTGACATTTATTTGTAGCTCGACAAAATAAGTTAAATGGTTGAATCATTAATAAACCTAGCAATAATGCTGATAGTAATAAAATTATAGCTTGTTTTTTTGACATTTTATTTTTTAAATTTATGACAATAACAGATCACAAAGTTCCGTTCGATATTTTTGCTAATTGGCTAGAAAAAGCAAATGCAAAATCTGAAATTGTTGAGCCTACTGCCATGTGCCTTTCAACGGTTGATGAAAATAATCATCCATCTTCGCGAATGGTTCTTCTTAAAAAATTTGACGAGCGCGGATTTTGTTTTTTCACAAATTTAACCAGCCGCAAAGGAAAAGAATTGTCGCAAAATCAACATGTCGCGCTTTGTTTTTATTGGGGCGCGCTTGGTTTGCAAGTTAGAATTGAAGGAAAAGTTGAAAAAGTTAGCGTCAAAGAAGCCGACGATTATTTTTCTTCACGAAGACGCGGCAGCCAAATTGGCGCTTGGGCTTCAAAGCAATCTTGCAACATTGAAAGCAATGACGAATTTCAAGCAAGAATTGCCAAAATTACCGAAGATTTCGCCGGAAAAGAAGTGCCACGACCGCCCTTCTGGTCTGGCTTTCGCGTAGTTGCGCAAAAAATTGAATTTTGGCAAGAAGGCGAATTTCGAATTCACACTCGCGAATTATATTCTAAAATCAATGACGATAGGGCCAATAACGACAAGACTTGGCAACTTACTAAACTTTATCCATAATTTATGACAATGCTTTCTTTTTATAAATTGTCGGAAAATTTTTTAATAAAACTGGCCGACCACATTGAAAACGAAGATCAAGACTCAATTTTTGATGTTGAATATTCTGATGGAATATTGACAATATTAATCCATAAAACCGATCAAGAATACGTAATTAACCGCCACAGCGCTAATCAAAAAATTTGGTATTCTTCGCCAGTTAGTGGCGCAGATTATTTTGAATTTAACGAGCAAAACTTGAAATGGCTTAACGCAAAAGGCGTTGAACTTGAACAAAAATTATTATCCGAACTAAAAACTTTTAAATAAAATGACAAAAAAAATTCTTTTAATTGCTGGTGATGGCATAGGCCCTGAAGTTGTTTTGCAAGCAAAAAAAATTCTTGATTTTTTCACCAAAAACACCGATAAAAAATTTGAAACCGAAGAAGCTTTACTTGGCGGATGCGCTTATGACGCGGTTCAAACGCCCTTTCCTGCTGAAACTTTAAAATTAGCGCGCGCTTCTGACGCAATTTTACTTGGCGCAGTTGGCGGCCCAAAATGGGAAAGTTTAAAATATGAACATCGCCCCGAGCGAGGATTATTAGGCATTCGCAAAGAACTTGAACTATTTGCAAATTTACGCCCAGCGAAAGTTTTTAACGCACTTGTTAACAGCTCGACTTTAAAAAAAGAAGTTGTCGAAGGCCTTGACATGATGATTGTTCGCGAATTAACCGGCGACCTATATTTTGGCCAACCTCGCGGCGTAGAAACCTTGCCAGACGGCACCAGACGCGGCTTCAACACAATGACCTACACTTCAAGCGAAGTCGAAAGAATTGCAATTGTCGCCTTCGATTTAGCAATGATGCGCGGCAAAAAACTTTGCTCAATTGACAAAGCAAACGTTATTGAAACAACCGAAATGTGGCGCGAAGTTGTGACCGAAATTGGCGCAAAAAAATATCCACAAGTCGCGCTTTCGCACATGTATGTTGATAATGCGTCAATGCAATTGGTGCGCAATCCAAAGCAGTTTGACGTTATGCTTACTGGCAACATGTTTGGCGACATTTTATCAGACACGGCGTCAATGTTGACGGGGTCTCTTGGCATGTTGCCTTCTGCGTCTTTGGGTGCAAAAATTAACGGCGCGCAACACGCTCTTTACGAGCCAATTCACGGTTCGGCGCCTGACATTGCTGGCAAAAACATCGCCAATCCAATTGCCACAATTTCAAGCTTAGCAATGATGTTCAAATATTCTTTTGATTACCAAAAAGAAGCCGATGCAATTGAAAAAGCAATCGAAAATGTTTTAGAAAGCGGCCTTCGCACCTCTGATATTGCAGCTGCAGGCGAAAATAAAATTTCTTGCTCGCAAATGGGTGATGAAATTTTAAAAGAAATTGCGAAGATTTTGTAGAATAAATTTAAGAAAATCTTTTTTATAAATTAATGGTATTATGTCATTTTAACCTCGAATTATTTTGCCTAAATTTATAATTATTAGTAATAACAAGTACAAAACAGCGTAATAATGAAAATAATTTTTGCGATTTCGTTTTTTATTTTTTCCACCTTATTTGCGCAACCATTCGCAAAAGCCGAAAATTTACGCGCGACTTCATTCGAAGAACGTCCAATTTGTGAAAAAAACCGAGGAGTCTGGCGCGAGTTTGGTAATATTTGCGCCGATAATTGCGAGTATAAATTTGATTCTTACGCAATATGCTCTAAGGCTACGACCTTTTCATGCGACTGCGGACCGCAAAAATGCTGGCACGATCAAAAATGCGTTTCTACAAAAAATTACAAAACCATTTATGACAAAGAAAGTGAAAAAGAAAATGAAGAATTAGCACAAAAAAGAAAAGAGCGCGAAGAGAAAATAAAAAATGACCCAAATATGCGCGCTTATTTAAGCAATATTTATGGTAAAAAAACCGATGTTAATAATGCTGCTGGTGCTAGCGCAGATGGTGCTGGTGCTGTTGCCGCTGGCGCACCTGCTTCACCCGCTTTGCAGCAGCCGCAAGCAAATAGTGCTCAAGCGCAATTGCCTTCAACGCAAAGTTTAATTCAGCAAAATCAAGAACGAGCAATTACGCAAGTTCCGGCGCAGGTTGTAACACAAGTTCCAGCGGCGCAATCAGCGCAAGCTGCAACACAACAGCCTCAACAAATTGGTGGCGCGACACAAAATTCTGCGAATGATCGACAAGAAAAAGTTCCGCCGTTTTTTGCTAAACAAGAACAGGCCAAGCAAGAAGCTAGCGCAAAGCAAAATGGCAAAACTGTGGAAGAGACGATAAAATTTCCTGAAATTCCTGTGCCAAGGTGATTGTGAATTGATCCACCATCATCAATTTTTTTTCAACCTCATTCTTAATAAACTATATTCTTACTTACGCCCTTAAAACTTGGCGCCCTTAAAACTTGACACCCTTCCAACTTGACACCCCTCAAAACTTAACCCTCTCCCAACTTTACACCCCCCTAACTTGACACCTCCCCCCAACTTGTCATTCCTGCGAAAGCAGGAATCTATCAAAACATAATTATTAGAAAATAGCACAATTATCCACCCCTTCCGCCTCATACATTTTTTTATAAAAACCATCGCGCGCCATTAATTCATCATGGCTTCCCATTTCAACAATTTCACCGTTTTTTAAAAAAATAATTCTATCAGCACCAATTACCGACGAAAGCCTGTGCGCCACGGTAATTACTGTTTTATTTTGCGCCAAATTGCTAATCGCTTTAATAACAGATTGCTCGTTTTTATTATCTAAAGCAGATGTCGCTTCGTCAAGCAGCAACACCGCAGAATCTTTGACAATAGCGCGTGCAATGGCAATGCGTTGACGCTCTCCTCCTGATAATTTTATGCCTTTTTCACCAACCGAACTGTCAATTCCCTTTTCCATATTTTTAATAAAATGCAACGCGGCATTTTGTTCAATAATACGCTCTACATCGGCTCTGCTTATGTTTTTATCGACATAGGCAATATTTTCAAAAATTGTTCCTGAAAAAATAAAACAATCTTGCGAAATATAAGAAAAATTTTTGCGCAAATCTAAAAATGACAATAATTTTATGTCAATATTATTAATTAAAATTTCACCTTCGTTAACATCATAAAAACGAAGCAACAGCTGTAAAATCGTGCTTTTTCCGCTGCCGCTTGACCCAACAATTGCAATTTTTTCATTTGGCTTTATTTGCAAATTAAAATTATTTAAAACCGCAAAATCTTTGCGCGACGGATAAGAAAATTTTATATTTTTAAAATCAATTTGAACTTCTTTTGCCGTTGCAAAATGTTGCAAAACGCTATTTTCTTTTACCGGAGATTCAATTTTTAATAATTCAAAAATGCGCGAAGCCGCTGCTGACGCGGTTTGCAACTGACCAGCAATTTGACTAAGCGAAACCAAAGAAGTTGCCGAAATAATCGAATAAAAAATAAATGCAGATAAATCGCCAGAAGTTATTTTTCCACTTAAAACATCGTGACCACCAATAAACAGAACAACAGCTACGCCGCCAAAGGCAAAACTAATTACCAACGCAATTAACAAAGAGCGAATTTTAATTTTTTCAAGCGCAATTTTTAAAGCGTTATCAACAAAATTATTGAAATTTTTCATTTCTTTTTCTTCGCATAAATAAGCCTGAATTGTCTTAACGCCATTAACTGTCTCTTCAACGTGCGAGCTAACATCCGAGATTGCATCTTGCGATTTTTTCGAAAGTTTTTTGATTGATTTTCCCATCAAAAAAATTGGCGAAATTGCCAGAAGAATCAAAATTAAAGAAATGGCCGTTAATTTTAAGCTGGTAAAAAATAAAAATGCGACGCCACCAATAAATAATAATAAATTTCGCAAGAAAAATGCAAAACTATTACTGACAACACTGTAAAGAACAATAGTGTCCATAGTCAGGCGCGATATGACGTCGCCGGTTTTTGTAATTTCAAAAAATTCTGCCGAAACTTTTATAATATGCTCGTAAACTTTTTTGCGCAAATCAGCAATTACTTTTTCGCAAACAGAATTAATTATGCTTGAACGATAATAGCCCGCAACCGCCATTATCAAGACCGCAACAACGCAAATTAATAGAAAAATATTCAGAAAAACAAAACTTCTTTGCGCAAATCCGTAATCAATTAAATATTTTATCGCCTTACCAAAAAATAAAATCATCAACGACGTGACGCCTAGGGCCACAAAGGCCAAGATAAGATCTTTTTTATATTTTTTAAAAAGAATTATAAGCTGAAAAAGATCACCATAAGATTTTTTATTCGACATTTTTAAATGAAATTTATTGACGCAGAATCATCGCCTATAGCATATCAACTTCACATTGATACCAAAATTTTTGAGGATAAATTTACAATGCGTTATGCGACCCATCACAAACAACGCCCGCCTTGCTGTGCTTGCATCCACAAAATCTGATGACGGCATCTTCTTTTGCCTCATAAACCACCGATTTCATTATGCTAGTACCATCTTCATTTTTATACGCCTTATGAGAACCATCGCAAAAAGGCTGATTTTGTGAAGCCCCGCAAGAGCACCAAAAATATTTTTTACCCGCTTCAACATTAACTTTAAACGGAGCTTTCGCCGCAATTTTCGGAAGAGAATTTTCCATATTTTATAATTTAATAAATTAAAGCGCCAAGTCGCCAACCGCGTCAACATCCATAACGTCAACTTTAGCTTTTTGCGCTTTTTCAAGATATTTTATTTCTTTCATAACAGCCATATCATCCCTAGAAGCAAGAGCAATTACAACCTTTATTTTTGAAAATTTCATTTTAAATTCACCAGCTAATTTTTGAATTGTCGCACTATATTTTGGATTAGAAACGTAAGCGATATATTTATCAAGCCTTTGACAAATGGCCGCTAAAGCCGCTTCTTTATTGGTTTTTTTAGCCTTTTCATATTCTTCAAAATAACGAATTGATTTAAAATCAACAAAATAAATTGTTTGTTCGCGCGCAAAAATTAAATCACATAACATCATGCCAAGTCTTTGCTCATCAAGCCCCGAAGCAATTATGTAATCTTTGTTAATAATGAAACCTGAATCTTTAATTAAAGATGAAACATTATTCAATTTTCTTTTAGTAAATTCATCAAGCTGGATTGGCGCAGCCTTTGTTATTGTAGAGCTAACCGATGATACCGCCTGACTAATTTTATCACTCGCAACAAGACTTCTTTTTTTAAATTCTTCAACATCTTTTGCAATTGTTTCAAGATGTGCATAAACATTTTTCATGTTCCTTTCAATTGTGGCGCGGCTTTCAAGACTATCATCTTTATAACTTTTCGTCATTTTTTGATAAAGATCAGCACCAACCTTAGAAATTGCCTCTTTCGAATCGCTAATGGCGGCGTCTTGAATCATTTTCCAATCAACAAGGCGCTTTTCGACTTCGCCAGTTTTTTGTAATGCAAGTTCGATTTGCTTTTCAGCCTCTAGGCGCAAACGCATTTCGTTTTCTTTTTCTTTACGAAAAGTTTCAAGATCGCGCAGCAGTTTTTTTACCTGATCGTTTTCGTTTTTAACTTCGGCCTTCATTGATTGCGCCAAGTGTTCTTTTTCAATCGCAGCATCTTCGATTTTCTTTTTTAAATCACGAATTTTAATGGCGCTTGAAATGCGAAAATGAGAATAGCGAAAATATATCCAAAGCGTCACTAGCGCAAAACCAACGTTGCTGATGATGATATAAATCATACGAAAAATTAAAGTTTAAAATTATCGATCAATCTAACTTTATTTAAATAAATTGCGATAAAAATTCGTAAATTTTTTGTTTGGTCAAAATTATAAAACAATTCTAAATTTTCTTCATCGCGAATTTCTAAATAATCTATTTTTTCAAAACCATTTTGTAATAATTTTTGCGATTTATTTTTTAATATTTCTGTAAAATTTTCACCAATTTTTATTTCAGATTTTATTTCTTGCAAAACTTTATAAATTTGCGCAGCCTTTATTTTAGAGGCCTCATCAAGCCTTTCATTTCTTGAAGACATGGCCAATCCACTTTTTTCACGCAAAATTTCATGAACAATAATTTTGATATTAAAATTAAAGTCACGAACCAATTTTTTAATTACTAAAACTTGCTGAAAATCTTTCTCGCCAAAAATTGCAAAATCGGGATTTATTATATTAAAAAGTTTCGCAACAATTAACGCAACACCATCAAAATGCCCAGCACGAAAGCTTCCACAAAGGCAATCAACAAATTTCGTAACGTTAATTTTAAAAGCAAAATCATCTAAATAAATTTCTTTTTCATCAGGACTAAAAACAAAATCAACATTGCGATCTGCAAGTTTTTTTAAATCACTTTCTAATTGACGAGGATATTTTTGAAAATCGTTCGCATCATTAAATTGCGCCTTGTTTACAAAAATGCTAACAACGACAATATCGGCAATTTCGCGAGCTTTTTTTACTAAGGCCAAATGCCCTTCATGCAACGCCCCCATGGTTGCAACAAAAGCAATTTTCTTTCCTGCTTTTTTTAACTGCGCAATTTCTTGCATCATTTCTGCAACAATTTTTATTGTTTTCATATGCAATTTTTACTAATTAAAATTATTTATATCAAGCTTTGCCCCTAGATTAAAAAACATTTCATCATGCGTTGACAAAATAACGACACCATTGTTTTCAAGCTTGGTTTGAATTAATCCGTATAATAATTTTTTACCATCTTCATCTAAATTATTTGACGGCTCGTCTAAAATCCAAATTGTTGCAGGACATGCCAAAAGCTTTGCTAGCAATACTTTTTTTTGCCAACCCGCTGATAAATTTTTTATTTTTTCGTTAATTTTTTCTTCTAATTTAAAAAATTTTATTGCCGCCGCAACTGACATTTCTGAATCGGCTAATTTAGCGTAAAACACAATGTTTTCTAAGACTGTCAACTCGGGCTTTAGAAAGTTTTTATGGCCAATAAATTGCAAATCTCCGTTAAAATCATTGCGAAAATTTTCGATATTTTCGCCATCCCACAGAATATTTCCCTTAGATTCTTTAGAAATGCCTGCTATAATTTTTAGCAAACTTGTTTTTCCTGCGCCATTTTTGCCAACAACAATCAAGGCAGAGCCAACAAACAGCGAAAAGCCCAAATTGGCAAAAATTTTTTTGTCGTTTTTATAAAGTGAAAGATTCTCAACTGTTAGCATTTTAAAAAATATGTCTGAATTAAAATTCTTTGAACATTCTACTATAAAAAATCCAAAATATCTAGTGATTTTCCTACATGGTTACGGTTCAAATGGCCATAATTTACTTGATTTATCTCACGAATTTGAGCGCGCCATGCCTGAAGCGCATTTTATTTCTCCAAACGCCCCTCAAGCATGGGAAGGCGGGTTTCCTGACGCTTTTCAGTGGTTTTCTTTAGCAAATGTCGGCATTGGCGGCAACCCTAAACAACTGGCTTCAGACATTGAAAAGGCAAATAATATTCTAGGAAATTTCATCGAAAAACAATTGCAGCGCTTCAAATTATCGCCTGAAAATTTATTCTTAATCGGATTTTCGCAAGGCGCGATGATGAGCATGTATCATGGTCTGGTCATGCCAAAAAAAATAGCTGGAATTATTTCTTATTCAGGAAAATTAATTATACCGCAAATTTTTGGCGGCCAAATTAATTCAAAACCAAATATTTGCTTGGTTCATGGCGAACAAGACTCTGTAGTGCCTTTCGTTAATTTTTTGGAGGCAAAAAAAATTTTAGATGAACATGAAATTCCTTTTGAATCACACGCCGTAAAAAATTTAGATCATACGATTGACATTCATGGAATAAAGGCTGGAATAGGTTTTGCAAAAAAAATTTTAGAAAAATAAATATATAAATAAAATGAAATTATCGAATTATTTTTTACCAACATTAAAAGAAAATCCTGTTGATGCGACAATAAAATCGCATCAATTAATGATTCGCGCTGGCATGATTCGCCAAACAGCATCTGGCATTTACAGCTGGCTTCCCTTGGGCCTAAAGGTTTTGCGCAATATTGAAAATATTATTCGCGACGAAATTAACAAGGCGCAAGGCATTGAAATATTAATGCCAACCATTCAACCAAAAGAATTATGGGTTGAATCTGGACGCTATGATGATTACGGCAAAGAAATGCTGCGAATCAAAGACCGCCATGACCGCGACATTCTTTACGGACCAACTCATGAAGAAGTTGTTACCGATATTTTTCGCAAAAACGTTACTTCTTACAAAGACTTGCCAAAAAATCTCTACCAAATTCACTGGAAATTTCGCGATGAAATTCGCCCACGGTTTGGCGTAATGCGTGGTCGCGAGTTCTTAATGAAAGACGGATACTCTTTTGACATCGACAAAGAAAACGCGCGCAAAACCTACGATTTAATGTATGCAACTTATTTTAAAATTTTCAAAAGACTTGGCCTAAAACCAATCGCCTTAAGGGCCGACACTGGCGCAATTGGCGGCGATTTATCTCACGAGTTTCACGTTTTAGCCGACACCGGAGAAAGCGCAATTTACTATGATAAAAAATTTGACGAAATTTCAAAAAATGAAAATTTTAATATCAAAGAAATGCAAGAAATTTATGCAATGGCTGATGAAATGCATAATGTTGAAAAATGCCCAATTGCCACAGATCAGCTTGCCTCAAGGCGCGGCATTGAAGTTGGTCATATCTTTAATTTTGGAGAAAAATATTCAAAAGCCATGGAAGCAGGCGTTACTGGCCCAACTGGCGAAAAAATTTATCCAAATATGGGATCATACGGAATTGGCGTATCACGCTTAGTTGCCGCGATTATTGAAGCCAGCCATGATGAAAATGGAATTATCTGGCCAAAATCTGTCTCGCCATTTCAAGTTATTTTAATTAATTTAAAACCAGAAGACGCTTCATGTAGTAAAGTTTGCGAAGAAATTTACGAAAAATTTATCGCAAAAAATATCGAAATTTTATATGACGATACAAAAACAAGCATCGGCCAAAAATTTTCCGTCGCTGATTTAATCGGCGTGCCAAATCAAGTGGTCATTGGTCCAAAAGGCGCAGTTAGTGGAAAGGCCGAAGTAAAAAATCGCAAAACTGGCGAGAAGAAAGAGATTTTATTTGATGAATTGGTCGAATTATTATCTTCGTAATGAAGGTAATAATTTTACGCGCTTAACGACATAATCAATCATGGCATAATTAAAAATTGAGTGATAAAACCCCTCCTCCATCATTACCAAACTTGCCTTGCGAACGAAATCTTAAACTAAATTTAAAATCAAAAATTAGCTTTATTTATAAAAAATAGTATAAATCACAAAAACCCCTCACCTTTAAAACTAAAAACCCCAGCACCACCTACAATCAAATGATCGAGCACCGATATATTTAGCGGCCTTAACGCCGCCACAATTTCATTAGTAGTTTTTATGTCAGCCGCAGAGGCACGCAGATCGCCGCTTGGATGATTATGCGCCAAAACAATTGACGACGCATTTAGCAGCAAAGATTTCTTCACAATCATCTTCACGCTAACTTGCACATGATCATTTTCACCAATTGAAATTAATTCATCTTCGATTAATTGAAAATTTTTATTTAGAAATAATACGCGAAAAACCTCATAATTTAATTGAGACAATATATTTTTAACATATTCCAAAACAGCTTGCCAATTGCTTAAAACCGGCTTTTCTTTCGCTTGGTTTTTTAAAACTCTATTAGAAATTTCGGCAATTATTTTAAAGGGAATAATTGCACTGTCTTTTACTCCTTCAACGCTAGAAAGCATGTCAATATCGGCATTTATAATTGCCGAAATATTTCCAAATTTTGCTAATAATTTTTTTGCAAGAGGCTTTGTGTCTTGGCGAGGAAAGGCAGAAAACAGAAGGATTTCAAGCAATTCGTAATCGTGCAATTCTTTGCCAAGTGACGCAAGAAATTTTTCCTTTACGCGCTTGCGATGCCCGATATAACTAGGTTTTTCTTCGGTCATAATTTTATAATATCGCTGGTAATATTTTTTATTCCTAATTTTTCTAATTCTCTTAAATACTCTAAATCATTGACTGTCCAAGCAAAAATATTGATATCAGAAAATATTTCTATAAAATTTTCATCAATATTTTCATGATTAATTGACAAATATTTAATGTTATTTTTTTGCAATTCTTGATGATAAAAAACTAAATCATCTCTCTTTATTTCTTCACAAACAGCCATAATTTGCGCGCCCTCAATCGCTTTATAAATTTTATTATAAATAGGGAGCGCTTTTTGCAAATTAGTTATGAATGGCGCAAAATAAACTTTTTTTAAATCAATTTCGGCTGCAAATAATTCTTTCTTTGCAATCTGCAAAGCCTTATCAATATTATCTTCGTCAAGATTTTTAAAATCTATCCAATATTCAAATTCATTTTTAAATTGCAAATAATCAGAAAATTTCACTAAATTTTTATTTTCTTTTGGCATATCGTGATGAACGACTAATTCATTATTTAAAAACCAAACATCAAATTCAACGCCGATAAACTTATTGTCATAAGCCGCTCTCAAGCTTTCGATTGAATTTTCTTTAGCGTTTTTTGTTACAAATCCGCGGTGAGCAAAAATTTTAACCATTATGAAAAAAGAATTTTTAATTATTAAAACCACTTATCCAAAAGCTAGCGAAGCAAAAAAGTTGACAAAAATTTTACTTAATAAAAAACTAGCTGCTTGCGTACATCTTTCAAAAATTAACAGTAATTTTTTTTGGGATAATAAAATTATCAATCAAAGTGAAATTTTAGTTACAATCAAAACGAAAGCAAATCTTTATAAAAAAATCGAAAGTGAGATTTTAGAAAATCACCCTTATAAAGTCCCGCAGATTTTGGCAATTCAGGTTGAAGACGGTTTTTCTGGTTATTTTGACTGGATTAAGCAAGAATTATCGCAAAGCATCTAATATCAAGGCCCGCCAAGATCTTAAAAAAGACTAGCTTTTTCAAGTTAAGTAAGATTAAATCATTGCCATATTTTTTAAACTTTTTGATTTTTTACACCACTAATAATCAGATAAAAAAACCCAAAACTAATAATTTAGCCATAGTTTAAAAAATGTTATAACTTCCCTAATTTAGGGATAGATTTTAAGTTTAAGATGGGTTGTAAAAACCGCTTTAAAATCTTCTACTTAGATTGAATATAGATCAAAGATGGAATAATTAATTCTTTAGTATTTTTACTATTTTAAAAGTTTTTATGATTAATAATAAAATAGCCAGTAAGACCAATCAATTGTTGGCTTGAGCGCATATTATAAATACTTAAAAAGTTAATTCTCCCCTCTAAAATCTTCGAATTTATTTTAGCAAAAAGCTATTTGCGCCCTTTATTTAACAGGGTTTTAATAATGTAAAAGAAATTTAAAATGACAAATAAAACAATAATAATTGACGCCGCACATCGCGAAGAAACGCGCGTAGCGGTGCTTGAAAACGGCATTCTACAAGATTTTGACCGCGAAGCAATATCTGTAAAACAAATCAAGGGAAACATCTATCTTGGAAAAATCACTAGGGTCGAGCCATCTTTACAGGCGGCCTTTGTTGAATATGGCGGTGATCGTCATGGCTTTCTTCCTTTTGCCGACATACATCCCGACTATTACAGCATTTCTGAAGCCGAAAAGCAAAAATTGCGTGAATTAACTAGCACCGAAAATACTCCACAAGCCATTGAAACAGATGAAGTTGACACAGATCAAACCATCGTTAAATCGCCCGAAGAAAAAGAACACAGACATAATCGCGGCAGCAATAATCGTAACGACAGAAATGGTCGCAATTTCGACAATCAAAAACGCGACGAAGAGCCAGAATCTACAATGACCACTGGAACCTACTCTGTTGAGGACGAAACAGATAATTATCGCGGAAACATCCACACTATTTACAAAAAATACAACATTCAAGATGTTATAAAATCTGGCCAAAATATCTTGGTGCAAGCAACAAAAGAAGAGCGCGGAAACAAAGGCGCCTCAATGACAACTTACATTTCTTTAGCAGGAAAATATTGCGTGTTAATGTCTAATACACCCAATAAAGGCGGCGTTTCGCGCAAAGTTGATAATTTTCGTGACCGCAAAATTTTAAAGGCAATTTTAAGCGAATTGACCATGCCAAGCGAATATTCTGTTATTATCAGAACCGCTGGCGTTGGCAAAAAACCTGAAGAAATTAAACGCGATTACGAATATCTAAATCGCTTGTGGGAAAGCATCAAAGAAGTGTCGAAGACTTCTACAGCCCCAACCTTTATACACGCCGAAGACGATGTAATTAAACGCTGCATTCGCGATGTTTATAACGAACAAGTTTCTGAAGTTGTAATTGAAGGACAAGAAGCCTATGAAACGGTTTCAAACTTCATCAAAGCTACAATGCCTAGTGGCAATCACAACATTTTGTTTCACGATGATCGCGTTCCTGTATTCAATAAATATCGCGTTGAACAGCAAATTTCTGCACTTTACGAAAAAAATATTTCGCTAAAATCTGGCGGATCAATCGTGGTTGACCATACTGAAGCACTGGTTGCAATTGACGTGAACTCTGGCCGCTCAACAAAAGAAAGTGCGGTTGAAGACACTGCTTACAATACCAACCTAGAAGCAGCCCGAGAAATTGCCAGACAACTTAGACTGCGCGATTTAGCAGGACTAATCGTCATCGACTTTATCGACATGTACGACCAAAAACATCGTCGCAATATCGAACGCACTTTACGCGACGAGTTGCAAAATGATCGCGCCCGCATCCAGCTTGGCCGCATCAGTCTTTTTGGATTAATGGAAATGTCACGCCAAAGACTTGGCGCAAGTTTATTTGAAACCATTACCGAACCTTGCAAACATTGCGAAGGAACAGGCTATATTCGTTCAGTCGAAATTTTAGCTGTCGGAATTTTACGCGCAATTCGTTACGCTTGCGCAGACAAACAAGTTGGCGTGGTTTATGTTTACACGTCTCACGAAGTAATTTCCTATATTGCCAATTACAAAAAACACGAAATTATCGGCGCCGAAAAAAGCTATAACGTTCACATTTTCATGCATCACAGCGATGATGTTGGAAGCAACGGCTTTACCATTAAAAAACGCAAAGGCCTTTCTGATGACGAGCGCCGCGAAATTGAAATGGAAGTTACGACTGGCAAAGTAAATCAACTTGGCCTTGAAAGAAAATTCCTTGATAGCGAAACCGCCACAACCGGAAAACATCAAGATATAGCCGAAGATTCTCGCGAAGACAGAAGAGATCGCAACGACCACAGAAGAGGTGGAAAAAACCAACGCTTCCACAATAACAAAAAATATCGCGGAAACGGAAATAACGACCGCAGAAGATACGAAGATCGCAATCAAAAATCTTCTTCTTCAATTTTAGGGTCGTTTTTTAAGATGTTTAAGTAGATTTACGATAACTCAAGCAAGTAACTATCTAGCTTGCTTGAGTATATCTACGCATAAAGATTAGATTAATAAATATAACGCAAGCGTTAGATTTATTTATAAAAAAAATTACTTCAATGTAATTTTCTCACCTCATCATCACTTCATTATCTTCAATATGCATAATTTAATAAATGTGACGAAGTGTTAGATTTATTTTTGGAAAAAATGGCATTGCATCCACATAATACCATTTCCCACTAATAACTTTGCATTTATGCTTCATAATTTAGGTCTAAAATTTCAAATAAAAATCATCCGCATCGCTTGACATGACCGATTTTTCTTTAAAATTTCATCCTCTAAATTATTTTACCTAAATTTATAATTATTAGTAGGAAATGGCATAAGAACACCCTAAAAGCAAAATTTATTTGTGAAAATGATTATTCAGCCTACACCCTAAAACGAATAGGGCCTTCTGCCTTGCCATGAATAAATTGATCTAAATAAGCATTTCCTGAAGAATACATGTCTTTGACATCGCCAAACCAGATTATTCTTCCTTCGTAAAGCATGGCAATTTTATCGGCAATGCGGCGCGCTGAATGCATGTCATGCGTAATTGTTACGGTTGTTGCGCCAAGTTCTTTTGAATTTGCGACGATTAATTCGTTAATAACATCCGCCATGATTGGATCAAGGCCAGTTGTCGGTTCGTCAAAGAAAATTATTTCTGGATTTGTTGCAATCGCACGGGCCAAAGCAACGCGTTTTTGCATTCCACCAGAAAGCTCGGAAGGATAAAGATTCATGACTCGCTCTTCCAAACCAACTGCGCGAAGCTTTTTAGAGGCTATTTCGCGAGCACCTTCTTTATTTGTTTTTTTAGAATTAATCAAGCGAAAAGAGATATTTTCCCACACCGTCAAAGAGTCAAATAACGCACCACCCTGAAAAAGGAATCCAATTTTTTTCATTAACTTGTCTTGATTGAAAGAATTAATACCAGACAATTCAAGACCATCAATTTTAATACTGCCAGAGCTTGGCTCAATTAACGACGCAATAAGCTTAATCAAGACTGATTTACCACTGCCAGAGCCGCCAAGAATAACAAGCGATTCGCCTTTTTTTACATCAAGGTTAATGCCATTTAAAACGCGCTTTGGCCCAAAATTTTTTTCCAAATTTCTAATACTGATTTTTGTATTCACAAAAAATAAATTTATTTAATTTCGGATAATTTTTTATCAATAAGTTTTTTTAAAGTAAGATAGTCTACGTATCCTTCAGAAGCTTCGTTATTGATGAAGAAAGTCGGCGTAGAGCGCAGTTGCAAAGATTTTGCGGCCTCCATGCGAGATTGTAAAATTTTATTTTGCAGCTTTTGATCTTCAATGCAAGATTTAAAGCGATCAGAACTCATCCCATCAAGCTTTGCGACCGATTCTAATTTTTCGATATATTTTTGATCAAAAGCCCAAACATCTTGAGTTTTAAAGAGCGCTTTGATGAATCCGTAATGTTTCTCGGTTTTTTCTTCTTTTTCATCATCGGCGCGACAGCTTGAAATCATTGATGCGGTCAAGGCTTGTTGATTTAATGGAAAATCACGATAAATAAATTGCACTTTTCCTGTGTTAATGTATTCAGATTTTAATTTTTCAAAAGCCTCGCGATAAAACATGGCGCAGTGCGGACAAGAAAATGACGCATATTCAATCATAACAATTGGCGCTTTTTTATCACCATAAACTAATTCAGAATCAAGAACTTTCAATAATTCGTCATTACGCTTAATTACCGCTTCAGCCGCCTCTTTGTTGATTGCAGCATTGACTGGATCTTGTGCATTTTGCGCAACATTTGCCGAAGCGCCAAATTTAGCAAACTTAAAGGATGTTTTGCTGTTATAATTATGAACTACCAAAGCTGAAAAGCCAACTAACAAGGCGATTACAATAGTAATTATAAATTTTTTATTTTTCATACTTGCTTATAGTTTTTAAATATTCTTACATTAATTCTTTCAAAAGAATAACCAAAGAATAAAAGCAATTCAACTTATTTATGATAAAAAAAATACCGCTGTCAGTTTTTATTATTACTAAAAATGAAGCGGACAGAATCGCCCTAGTAATCAACGCCGTCAAGGAAATAGCCGATGAAATTTTAGTCGTTGATTCAGGAAGCAGCGATGCAACTTGCGAAATATCAAGCAATTTGGGCGCAAAAGTAATTTTTAACGAGTGGCAAGGCTATGGTCAGCAAAAAATTTTCGCTGAAAATAAATGCCGCAATAAGTGGATTTTAAATATCGATGCCGACGAAGAATTGTCGCCAGAACTTGCCAGTGAAATTGAAGATATTTTTTTACAAAATGACCATGAAAAATATTACGGATTTCGCATGAAAATCGTCAATAAATTTCGCTTTGAAAAAAAACCTCACAAATATGCGTATTTTTATAATCAGTTGCGCCTTTATAATAAAGACTTTGCTGGCTTTAAAAACAGCTCAATTCATGATTCGGTTGAATTAAAAGAAAAAGATTCTAGCAAAATTTGGCAATTAAAAAATATTGTTTATCATCAGTCTTTTAGGTCTTTTGAGCATTGGATTGGGAAAATTAACTCTTACTCTTCAATGCAAGCAAAAGATGGTTTTGCAAAAAGAAAAAATGTCTCTAAAGCCAAGATTTTACTTGCTCCAAGCCTTGCATTTTTTAAAGCTTATTTTGTAAGACGCTATTTTATTTATGGATTTAACGGCCTAATTTATAGTTTTTTATTTGCATTTTCAAGATTTGCAAAAGCGATTAAAACGCGAGAAATTTTTATGGAAAAAAAATCTTAAAAATCTTTACTTAAAGAAGATTCCCAACCAATTATCGCAACCTTGCGATCATCACCCCAATGATATTTTCCAAATTTCCCACTTGATTGAATTATTCGGTGACACGGAATTAGAAACGCAACAGGATTGACGCCAATCGCACTTCCAACCGCTCTACAGGCCTTTGAATTTTTAATTTTTTTAGCAATTTCGCCATAAGTTGACAATTTTCCAAACGGAATTTTTAATAAAGCTTGCCAAACTTTAAACTGAAAATCAGTGCCTTTTAAATGTAATTTAATTTTATGAAATTTATTTTTTTACGATTAAAAAAATTAAACGCCTCTTGTTGCATCAAATTTTTTTCTTGCTGAAATTTTGAGTTTGGAAAAATTTTTTTTATCACCGACAGGCCTTCAGATTGATGTTTTACAAAAGAAATATGACATATGCCCTTTAAAGAAGATGCAATTAAAATATCGCCAAACTGACTTTTATAAAAACCATAATTAATTATTAAATTCTCGCCTTTATTTTTAGATTCTTCAAGCGTCATCTTTTCAATTTCAATAAACAAGTCATGCTTAAAACTTGCGCCAGAAGGGTCCGAATCGAACTTCATATCATTATTAAGTTAATTATTTTTATCCAAAACTTGCTTAATTTTTATAATAATGCCATATTTATCAAGTCTGCAAAGATGTTTTGGCGAGCGTTATTTTTAAAAATCTCTATTAAAATATGTTAGGCCTTATATCAGAAATTGAAATAAAAATTGAAAAAAATCTCGCTTACAAATTTGAATCTTTGCTTCAAGATCTAAACTTGGGCAAAAAAATTTGCTTCGTTAGCGATGAAAAAATTTGGCGAAATTGTCAGAAGTTTTTTGATGAAAAAATTTTTGAAATTTGCGATAAAATTTTAATTCTAAAAAATGCAAAACCTGATGAAAAAAATATCGCTAAAATAAAAAATTCTGCCCATGGCTGTAATTTAATTGTCGCACTTGGAAGCGGCGTAATAAACGACCTATGCAAATTTGTCAGCTTTGAAACAAAAATTCCTTACGTTATTTTCGCATCGGCGCCATCAATGAATGGATATCTTTCGCGCAACGCTTCTTTATTGATTAAAGGCCATAAAAAAACTCTTCAAGCAACTTTACCTTTAGCATTTTATGGCGATCTAAATATTTTAAAATCTGCACCAAAACAAATGATAAAAGCCGGAATTGGCGACAGTCTATGCTTTTACGGATGCTGGTTTGATTGGATGCTGTCACATTTAATTTTAGATACAAAATTCGACCCCAAACCATTTGAAATTTTGACGCAAAAAATGAATTTTCTCATACAAAATTATCAGAAATTTAATTTGCGCGATGAAAAATTATTGCAACTTTTAACCGAAATATTATTACTATCTGGCTTTGGAATGACATTGTCTAAAGGAAGCTATCCCGCTAGTCAATCTGAACATTTGATTGCTCATGCTTTTGACATGGCGCATAAAAAAAATAACATGCTGCACGGCTTGCAAATTGCAATTACAACCCTGACCAGCTGCTCTTTGCAAGAAAAATTGCTGAGGTTTGATTTTTTAGAATTAAATATCGAGACCTTTCCACAAAAAAGAATCGAGAAAATTTTTGGAAAAAAAATTGCGCTTGAATGTAAAAAAGAATATGAGGAAAAAAATAATCTTGATTTTGCAAATGCCGCCAAAAACCTAGACTGGAAAAGATGCAAAGACGCTTTAAAAACAATAATAATATCGCAAAAAAAATTAAAAGATATTTTACATCATTTTAAAATCGCAACTTCTTATCGAAAACTTGGGCTAAAAAAAGAAGAATATTTTCGCTTAGTTAATAATGCAAAATTTATAAGAAACAGATTTACTTGCCTAGATTTAATAAATTTAAAGTAAGTGCCTTCTTATACCATTTCCCACTAATAATTATACATTTAGGCAAAATAATTTAGAGGATGAAATTTTAAAGAAAAATTATTCGTATCAGGCGATACGGATGATTTTTATTTGAAATTTTAGACCTAAATTA
>Ga0114971_10000877_pt1 | contig 20486 bp, 14 predicted proteins | sample M_140625_MF_Meta_FD_87320 | JGI IMG/M metagenome (GOLD analysis project Ga0114971, IMG submission 87320) | Freshwater microbial communities from Lake Montjoie, Canada to study carbon cycling - M_140625_MF_MetaG | ecosystem: Environmental > Aquatic > Freshwater > Lake | place: Lake Montjoie...
AATTAGACTCATGGTAGCTTGACGAACGTGGCGATATTGTGTCAAAATATCGGCAAAATCCTGAGATTCATATTGCGCATGAAGTAAATATTCATTTTCATCAAAACTCGGAAGCGATTGCCTTTCTCCTCGGGAAATAGCGAGGGCTCGGTAGCTAAAAATGCGTTCAGTATCTATGATATGACCTAGGAGTTGTTGGATGCTCCATTTACCAGGGGTATAGGCGAAACTTTCTTGGCCTTTTACTAAGTTCTGGCAGATTTCGAGGAGCTCAGTATGCTGGCTTTTCAGGATATCGAGCAAATAGTCCTCAGGCCCAAAGTTCAGGTATTCAGCGAAATAGCTTGAGTTTGGGTATTCATAAGGCTCAGGTAGTCTCATTATTTCAATAAATTTTCCACAAAGGTATTGTTTGAAAGCAGAAAATGCCTAATTTTGTGCCACCAATTTAAAAAGGTCCGGTAGTTCAGTTGGTTAGAATACATGCCTGTCACGCATGGGGTCGCGGGTTCGAGTCCCGTCCGGACCGCCAACAACAAATTAAGTCTCTGATTTTCAGGGACTTTTTTTGTTGGTGTGAAGTATAGTGTGAAACAAAGTAGCGAAATATGTAATAGTAATTCGTGGATCAGGTGGTATTCTCTGATTTTTTGGTCCTTTTAGTAGAGCCTCTTATGACAAGTTCTGTATTAAGTACTTTATGTTCAATTTTTAAAGTTGATTCCTTATTTTGAAGCCTATTCAACAAAATAGTTGCGGCCTCACGGCCAATTTGATGCGTAGGTTGAGAAACAGTTGATAGTCCTAGAGGTATGAATGCCGAAATCGGATCATAACTAAAACCAATAACACCAACCTCCTGAGGAATTTTTACACCTCTTTCTTGGGCCACCAAAAGAAATGCGATTGCAGTGGGATCATTGATTGCAAATAGGGCATCAGGACGCTTTTTCATATTTAAAAGATGATTCGAGTAAATTTTTGCTTTTTCTTCAGTCAGGTCATAAGGAATAATAAGATCTTCTAAGATTGGCAAATTATTTTTCAGTAAGGCATCCTTATAACCACGAAGTCTTTCTTTACCAATTTGTAAATTTTGTGGACCCGCTAAGTGAGCGATACGTTTATAACCTTGTTGAATCAGATGTTCAACGGCATTAAATGCCCCATTATAGTCGTCTACCCCAACGGTAGAAAATCCTAAATCTTTATTGATTCGGTTAAACATTACAATTTCTACTCCCCTTTTTGAGGCATTTAGTAAATGGTCGTAATTATTTGTTTCTCTTGAAACGGATACCAATAATCCCTCCACTCTACTCGCAAGAAGTGTTTCTATGTTCTTTTTCTCAAGATTATAATCTTCGTTTGATTGACAAATTAAAAGATTATATCCCGCAGCCGAAAGTACCTCTTGTGCACCAATTATAATAGATGGGAAAAAAGTGCTAAAAAAAAGGGGAACGACAATTCCAATAGTTCTCGATTTACTTTTAACTAAGTTATAAGCTAATTGATTAGGATAGTATTCCATTATTTGGGCTCCTCGTTGGATCTTACATCATTGTCTAAAAGTTTGTTTTCGGTGAAGGCTGATAAGCAACATACGGATCGCTTAAATCAGGTGATTGATTTTACGATTAGCAATTTTGCAATGAAGATTGTTCTGGAGGATGTTGCTTCGATGTCGAATATGTCGGTCTCCAACTTTTGTAAATACTTTGAAGCGGGAATGAAGAAAACGAATGTGCATTAATTAACGGTGGTACGCATAGGGATGTCCTGTAAATCATTAATTGAGGATAAATTATCGGTGCATCAAATTGCCTATGAGTCTGGGTTTATCAATATCTCAAATTTCAATCGTGGGTTTAAATTAACTAAACAGGCCACTCCGCTGGCCTAAAGAAAGAGTTATCTCCTTAATTAATTGAGTTTATGTTAACCTGCGGATAAAATTAATATATATAAATTAAGCTATCATTAATAGCCTTTTGGCCAAGATATTGATTGGGGTCAATTTTATTGTTTTTCCCCAATTCAGTTCTTTGGCTTGATTTTCTTATAATTAATTCATTTGATAATGTCTCTGTCCTAGATTTGAACTTATTATTGTCCTCAATCTCCTTTATGCACATTTGTGCAGCCATTGTACCCATTTCAAATCCTTTTTGTCCCAAACCTGTAACGGATGGTTCAAGTAAAGCAAGCAAAGGGTCGCAACTGAATGCTGCTAAACCAAAATTTCTTCCCAAATTAAGCCCCATTCTTTTTGCCTCTGAGTAGATGGCTATGGTTATTTGATCGCTTGTTGCAAAAATGGCATCAGGTTTTTCTTTTAAACTCATCACTTTTTGAAATCCTATTCTTCCTTCCTGATAACTCATACCGGATGTTATAATCAAATCTTCATCTTTAACAATATTGTATTTATCAAGAGCTTGCAAATATCCTTGAATTCGATTTCTACACACACTTAAATGATCTCCACCAGTAATTATAGCGATGCGTTGGTAACCAGATTTGATTAGATGTTCAGTTTGAGCAAACGCGGTTGCTTCATCATTCATAATTACTTTATGTCCCGCAACTTTTTCCGCAACTCTTTCAAAAAATACTAATGGAATTTCATGCTGATTAAACGCCTTAAAATGGTCAAATTTTTTGGTCTCTTGTGACAAGCAAACAAGCAGTCCATCTACTTGGCCAACCAAGGAATCAGTATGCATAATTTCTCTTTGATAACTTTCGTTTGTCTTAGCAATCAAAAGATGAAAACCTTTTCTGAAGGCCACTTCTTCTATTCCATTTAATACGGACATATTAAAGTGGTGTAAAATTTCAGGAATTATCACCCCTATAACCTTTGTTTTTCGTTCTTTGAGATTTTGTGCTGTGATGTTTGCTTTATAGTTCATCTTTTTAGCCATTTTGATAACTTTTTCAGTTACGGCTTCGCTGATGTCTGAATGATTTCTTAGTGCCCTTGATACAGTTGATGCTGATATGTTTAGCGCCTCTGCAATGTTGTAAATCGTAGTATTATTTTTCTTCATTCTGTTTTGATTAATTAAAAATTAAACCTGTTTTCTCTTTATTTTTCTTCAAGATAAAAAAAATATTTCATGCAACCGATTGCGGTTTCGATTGCATAAAAAAAAATATTTTTTATTGTAAAAATTGCTTCTATGTTTGGAAAAATAAAAGTTAAACCATTTCACAATATTTTAATTACTATGAAAACAATGTACAAATGTTTTTTGCTTCTAATATTGTTTTGTTTTGTTGGAGGCAATCCGATTTATGCCTATTCAAAAAATAAAATTGAATATGTAGCAGATTTGCAAGTAAAGGGTAAAGTTGTATCCGCTCAAAGCAATTTACCATTGATAGGTGTTAGTGTAGCTGAGAAGGGCACAGCCAAAGGTACAGCCACTAATGCTAATGGAGAGTTCTCTATCAATGTAGCAAACGCCAAATCAATTTTGGTCTTTTCTTTTGTTGGTTACTCAACGCAAGAAGTTGTTGTGGGAAACCGAAGTCAGCTAAATATTAGTTTGACCGAAGATGATAAAGCACTAGATGAGGTGGTGGTAATTGGCTATGGATCTCAAAAGAAAAGTGATTTAACAGGATCAGTTTCATCGATAAAGAGTAGAGATATTGTTACCCAAGTGGCGATTAATCCGGTTCAAAGTTTGTCTGGAAGGGCAGCCGGAGTTCAAGTTGTTCAAAATTCTGGGGAGCCAGGTTCTAATATTAGTGTAAGAATTAGAGGTGGGAATTCTATTTTAGGAAATAACGAGCCTTTGTATGTGTTAGATGGTTTTCCACTAACTGGCGCTCCGGCATCATTGTCCCCCAATGATGTGGAGTCAATTGAAGTTTTAAAAGATGCATCAGCGACAGCCATTTATGGATCGCGTGGAGCAAATGGTGTAGTTTTAATTACGTCAAAAAAAGGTAAAAATGGACTAAGTAAAGTAGAGTTTGATAGTTTTTATGGAGTTCAAGAGGCAGCCAAAACAATTGATATGTTGAATGCCAAAGAATTTGCACAGTTAGCAAATTTGAGAGCATTAAACGATGGAGACAAAGCTTTTTTTACGAATGAACAAATTAATTCATTTGTCGAAGGTACAAATTGGCAAAATGAGGTTTTACGTAAAGCGATTGTACAAAATCATGTTATTAATATTTCAGGAGGAAATGAAAAAACACAATATTCGCTTTCTGGAAATTACTTTAATCAGCAGGGTATTTTAATTGGATCTAATTTTTGGAGAGGCCAAATAAGAACCAATTTACAGCATCGTATTAATAATGTATTCTCGGTTTCATTCAATAGCGTTATAAATAGAACTCAACGTAATTCATTGAATAGTGACAACACAGTCCGTGGAGCAGGGGTTTTATCAGGAGCCTTAATCGCCCCACCAACTCTTTCGCCTTTAAATTCCAACGGAGAATATAATTCAATTAGTTCGTATGCATTTAGTCCAGATGTGGCCGAAAATCCATTGGCAATGGGATTAGAAAGAAAGCAATTGGGTATAAACAATGGGGTTTTGGCAAATTTAGGTTTAACCGCTAAAATCTTACCTGAGTTGGTATTTACAAGTACAGCCGGTATTGAATACAATTCAAACAGATCCGATTTGTATTCTCCAACAATACTAAAGTTGTCTGCCACTGGTGTAGCCTCGACCGGATATTCAGAGTTAACAAGTGTTGTTAATGAGAATTTTCTTACTTACACGAAAACACTTAGTAACGCACATAAAATAACAGCCTTAGGTGGTTTGACTTATCAGAATACTCTTAATAGTGGGGTAGTAGCTAGTTCAACAGGTTTTTTAAATAACGTTTTATCAAATTACAATTTACAGTCAGGAAGTGGTCCGGGAATACCTACATCATTCTTAACTGAGTTTTCCATCTTGTCTTATTTAGGTAGATTGAATTATTCATACAATGACAAATATTTAGTGACTTTTAGTGCAAGAACGGATGGGTCATCCAGATTTGGAAGCGAAAATCGTTGGGGTTATTTCCCATCAGGTGCTATTGCCTGGAGGGTAAGCGAAGAAGACTTTTTGAAAAATAGTAAAGTTATTTCAGATTTAAAATTTAGAGCTGGATGGGGAATAACAGGAAGTACAGCAGTTAATCCATATCAATCCCTTCAAACGTTAAATAGTACTCAAACAGTGTTTGATAGAAAATTATATATAGGTTTTGCCCCTAGCCCAATTCAACCAAACTCTGCTTTAAAGTGGGAAACAACATCTCAATATAATGTTGGAGTGGACGCTAGCTTCTTAAATAACCGTTTTCAATTAAGCATAGATCTATATAACAAAATAACTTCTGATTTATTGGCAAATGTTAACTTGCCGACTTCAACTGGATATACTACGGTAACATTAAATGCAGGTAAAATTCAAAATAAAGGTATTGAATTAACAGCAGGGGCAAAAATTTTGGATGCTAACTTTAAATGGGATGTTGATGGAAACATATCATTTAATAGAAGCGAAGTGTTGGAGTTAAATAAAGGAACTGACATTTTAAGTGCTTCAAGTTCAAACCCATTTTTAGTTTCTGCTAGTTTAAACAGGGTTGGCCAACCTATGAATGTATTTTTTGGTTTTGTCGAAAATGGTTTGGACGCTAATGGAAACATCAAATATGTTGATCAAGACGGAAATAATACAATCAATGATCGAGACCGTGTAATTATTGGTAATCCTAATCCTGATTTCATTTTTGGCTTTAATAATCGAATGTCATATAAAAACTTTGAATTAACTGCTTTTATAAGTGGGGTTCAAGGTAATCAGATATTAAATTTCAATAAAAAGGATGTAGCTGATGGTTTTGCATTTGGAATTAATCAGATAAGAGACGTACTAGGAAATTATTGGACAAAAGAAAATCCCAATCCTAACGCCCGATATCCTAGAATCAGCAAAAATACAACATACAGGTTATCAGATAGATATGTTGAAGATGGGTCATTTATTAGACTTCGTAATGTACAGCTAGCCTATAATCTTCCAACAAGTAAAATTGGAATTAAAGGTTTAGGGCAGGCTCAAATTTATTTAGCTGGTCAAAATTTGTTTACAATTACTAAGTATTCTTGGTATGATCCTGAAGTAAATACGCAAGGAGGTGGTAATTCTACGTCTCAAGGATTTGATACTTTTGGCTTTCCTGTTTCTAGGATGTTTACTGCCGGAGTAAGACTTGGTTTTTAATGTTTTAACAATTTAAAGGAATAAAAAATGAAATCTTTAAAATATTATTCATTGTTTTTTGTAACTGTTTTTTTTCTTTCAGCATGTAATGATGTGTTAGAAGAAATTCCTCGTGATCGACTAACTTCTGAATTGTTTTATAAAACAAAATCGGATGCTTTAGCTGCAGTTAATGCAATTTATCAACCTATTAGAACGACAGCATGTTTGGGGCAATTTTATAATGCTCAACAAGATGTGATGTCTGATTACGCAATGGGTAGAGGTTCATATATACCAGTTGGTAACTATCAAGGATTGGATGCCACCAATATTGGTCGTACTTCTGGCATTTGGATACAATTTTATGCGAGTATTAACTATGCTAATATTGCCATTCAACAAATACCGAATATTCCGATGAATACAACTGAGCAAAATGCCTTAGTTGCAGAAGCCAAATTCATGAGAGCGTTTTGTTATTATCAATTAGTGCGAAATTGGGGAGCGGTTCCACTGAGATTAGAGCCTACAATTTCAGAAAAGCAGATTGCCGCTCCAAGAGCTTCAGTTGAATCTGTTTATAATGCAATTATTAATGATTTGAAAGCTGGTGAAACTGCATTGCCTGATGCGGCGTCTCAAGCAGGTAGACCCAATAAATTAGCTGCTACGGCTTTGTTAGCAGATGTATATTTGACCCAAGAAAAGTGGGATTTAGCTAGAGATAAATCCGAACAAGTTATATCGTCAGGGAAATATTCTTTGGTTGAGGTATCTAAAGCTGATGATTTTGATAAAATATTTGGTGCCGGTGCATCCAATTCTTCAGAGGAAGTATTCCATTTGAAATATAATAATCAAAATGGTAACGGATGGCCATTTTTCCTCTTATGGGATAGAACAGTTTTTGCTCCTTATGGTGCTTTTGTATTATATTCCTTACCAACTAATCCATTTATTAGAGATTGGGATAACAAGGATTTAAGAAAGCAATTTGATATATTTTCAACATATGTTAATCGTACGACTGGAATTGTTGAAACCTTGCCTGCTTCTACTCCAATATTGTATTCAAAGTTTCGTGATCCAGGTGCCCCTACTAATGCAAATTTTGCAAACGATTATCCCTATTTAAGATACTCTGAGGTATTATTGATTTATGCTGAAGCCGCTGCAATGGCGAATAAAAATCCAACTTCCTTAGCAATTGAAAGATTAAATATGATCAAACGTAGAGCTTATGGTTTACCTTCAAAAGTTCAATCATCAGTAGATTATTCTGCAACTGGTTGGACCATAGATTCCTTTAGAGATGCGGTTATTCAAGAAAGGGGATATGAGCAATTTATGGAAGGAAAAAGATGGTTAGATTTAAAGCGTACTAAAAAAGTGGCTTCTACTATTTTAGCCAGTAAAAATATAGCTATAAAAGAGTCTCATTATTTGTGGCCAATTCCACAACAAGAGATAGATACGAATCCAGCTCTATCACAGAAAGATCAAAATCCGGGCTATTAATTTTAATTTTATTGGGTACTTAATATTTTGAGTACCCAATAAATAAATTCACTTACAAAATCATTACCATGAGAATATATGGGATCTTCAATCGATGTAATTCGATTTTTTTGTTTTTATTTTTTATTCATTCTATTTCTGCGCAGCAAAGTTTTCAACTTAAAAACGAAAAAATAGAGGTCTCTATTGATGTGAGTGGAAATTTAGTAAAACTTATTAATGTACAAACTGGTAGAAATTATGCCTCTGGCAAACCTTTGTGGAGATTGTATTTCGATAATAAAAAACGCAAGGATAATGAGGTGTTTGCTAAAGATAACTCACCTGTTGTAAATCAGAATGGGAATCAAATTGTTATCCAATATAATTCTTTAGTTATTAAAAATGAAAGAGTCAAAATTGCCCTAATATTAAAGGTTAGCCTAGAAGAAAATCAAATTCGATTTGCGTCTGAGTTGAAAAATAATCAACCTCATTCTATCATTCGTGAATTACAATATCCGCTCGTAGCAAATGTTCAGTTGCCTTCAGATCATCAGCTTTTAACAACTTATTGGGGTGGTCAAATTTATAAAGACCCAAAAAAACAAGTAAAGGTAGCTAATTCAGGCTTCCCTCCTTATTATCCTCCTTCACAATATTTTTTGCAGATGGACCAAAAATATCCTCAAGGATTAGCATCTAATTGCTTTGCATTTATTGGGAAAACGGAAGGCGTTTATTTTGGTAGCCATGATAACACATTTGAGGATACTGGGCACGGATTGAGACTTTATCCGAGCAAAAAATTTGTTTTTGATGAATTGGAGGCGGGTTTTTATAAATATCCAAATTGTCTTTTTGGACAGACTTGGACTTGTGAAGCTAATGTTATTGCACCATATTCTGGTACATGGCATCAGACATCTAAACTTTATCGTAGTTGGACTAATACTTGGTGGATACATAGAGAAGAGCCGACTTGGGTAAAAGAAATGAAAGGCTGGCAACGAATTATATTAAAACACCAATACGGAGAAACGTTTTTTCCATATTCTGATATTTCAACTAAGATTAAGAGTGTTGGTGACGGAGTTGGAATAAATACTGCATTTATTTTTGGCTGGTGGAAGGGAGGCATGGATAATGATAATCCTAATTATACAGCTGATGTTGAACAAGGTGGGGAATCAGCTTTGAAAAAACAGATTTCCGGGTTTCAGCAAAATGGTGGAAAAGTTTTGTGGTATTATAATGGTCGCCTAATTGATAAAGCATCAGATTATTATAAAAATGGAGGTGGAAAATTAGTGGCCATTCGCGATAATACGGGTTCTGAAGTAAGTGATAATTATAAATTCAGAGGTCCTGGTACTTTCACAGGAAGCTATGACTCTAGGACTTTTGCTGTTGCTGATTTAAGAAAACCTACTTGGAAGAAGAAACTATTTGATATGGCTGATCAGACCATTCGATTAGGTGCTAATAGTGTATTTTATGACCAATTGGGTGGGGGGGATCAATCTTCATGGGACTTAAGCAAAGAGTTTCCAATTCCAAACCTTAGGACTATTCATGATAAGGCTTCAATACTTAATGAGATTCATAATTATATAGACACAAAGGACAAAAATCTAGCTTTAGGCATAGAAATACTTACTGATTATACAGCTAATCAAGTTGATTATGTTCATGCTCGATACGGAGCAACTGAAGTATTGAATCCTGATTGGGAGTTAAATGGTGAAAAACCACGCACAACTAATTTTGTAGATTGGTTTAGGTATACATTTCCAGAGATTATTTTATCAGATCGAGATATTAGGGACGATACTGATATTGAACGTCGTGTAAATCATACTGTATTAAAAGGCCTGAGAAATGACGTTGAAATTTACCGTTGCCGCGCCCTAATTGACGAGACCCCACACTATCAAGATTACTTAACGCAGATTAATCAACTTAAAGATAAATTCAAGGATCTCCTTTTAATGGGAACATATCTCGATACTGAGGGAATTAATCATACAAATGGTGATATCGAAGCTCGACGTTTTCAAAATGGCAATAGAATGGCAATTGTATTAACTCAAAGCCATCTAGCATCTGCCAAAACGGTTTTGAACATTCCACAAGGATATGATTTTGTAGAATTTGGTAAAGTTGGTGTAGTTGACGTGGCTACTAATAATAATGCAGTTGAAGTCAATATAAAAAAACATGGATTAGTAACCATCGTGTTTAAAAAAATGAAGTAATACTTACAATAAAATATTATTAAAATGACTTTAGAATTAGCGGGGAAAATAGCTTTGGTGACTGGTGCGGCTCGAGGTATAGGAAAAGGAATTGCATTAGTATTGGCAGAAAAAGGTGCTGATATCATAATTAATGATAAAAATATGAATTACGATGGCGAGGCATTAGCAAGTCAAATTCAATCAATGGGCCGAAAAACTATGCTTATTGAAGCTGATGTAAGTATTGAGAGTGAGGTCAAGGATTTATTTTCTACAATAAATAAGGAGTTTGGGAGATTAGATATTTTGGTAAACAATGCTGGTACTTCACAAGCTAAAGATATTTTTGAAGCTTCTTTAGAAGATTGGCAATACATCATTGATACTAATCTTACAAGTTGTTTTTTGTGTTCAAAGGAGGCAATGAGCTTGATGGCAAAACAAAATTCGGGAAGAATAATTAATATTAGCTCTGTTGTGGGTGAGCGTGGTGCATTGTTTGGGCATGTACATTATGCTGCTACTAAAAGTGGTATGCTTGGAATGACAAAAACACTATCTAGGACGGGAGCACCCTTGGGTATCACAGTTAATGCAGTTGCACCAGGGATTATAGAAACGGAGTTGTTATTCAAAACACATGGCCCAGAGGGCGTTGAAAAACTAAGTGCTACTATTCCTTTAGGTCTTGGAAAACCTCGCAGTATTGGTTTGGCAGTTGCTTATTTAGCAGGCGAAGGCGGTAATTATATTACAGGTACTACTATTGATGTCAACGGTGGCATAAACATGCGGTAAGTAATGCAAAAAAATGATATTTATAAATGGGAGGTTTTAGCACTTCTGTGGTTAGCCTATTTTTTGAATCAAGCAGACAGGCAGGTTTTTAATGTTGTTATGCCATTAGTCAAGGCAGAGTTAAAACTTACAGATGTCCAAATAGGAACTATTGCAACGATTTTTAGCCTTGTGTATGCTTTATTAGTGCCTGTTGCTGGGTACATTGGAGATTTATATAGTCGTAAGTGGGTGATCACCCTTAGTGTTCTTTTTTGGAGTACAGCTACCATGTTTACAGGCTTAGGATCAACTGTGTTTTCGTTGATTATGTTAAGAAGTGTGGCAACAGGTGGCGGCGAGGCTTTTTTTGGACCAGCAAATTATACTTTATTGGCAAGCTATCACAAAAATACCCGTTCATTAGCCATGTCAATACATCAAACTTCCTACTATTTAGGTATAATATTGAGTGGCTTGATTGCTGGATATATCGGGGAACATTGGGGGTGGCGTAATGCTTTTTATATTTTTGGTGCCGTAGGCGTTGTACATAGCCTAGTACTTTTTTATAGATTAAAAGATAATGATGTACTCGATGAGCAGAAGCAAAACTCCCTTGTAAAGTATTCGGATGCTTTAAGAGTTCTTCTAAATACTCCTTCTGCCATAGTTTTAACCATTTCATTTAGCGGGTTAATTTTTGTGTTAGTTGGATATCTTACTTGGACTCCCACTTATTTATACGAGAAGTTTAATATGAGTATCACACAGGCAGGTTTTCAATCTATGTTTTACACACATTTGTTTGCTTTTTTGGGTGTGATTTTAGCGGGTAAACTATCGGATAAATGGGCTAAGAAAAACCCTTCAATTCGGATGATGATGATGGGTATAGGTTTACTAACAGCAGTGCCATTTATATTGTTAATGGGGAATGCTAATAGTTTGATTCTTATTTATTTAGGTTTTGCAGGTTTTGGATTTGGTAGAGCATTTTTTGACGGAAATACTTATACGGTTTTGTATGAAATAATACCAGAAAAGTTTCAATCCTCAGTTTCGGGAATCATGCTAATGATTGGATTTTCTGTTGGTTCTCTTTCCCCTATCATTTTAGGATATTTAAAGCCAATATTAGGTTTATCTATGGGAATTTCTTTGTTGTCTTTTGTCTGGATTGTTTGCGGTATTTTACTAATAATTACAGCAAAGTATCAGATTGTGAAAGATATAAACAAAGTCCTGGAAATTTGATTTTTTAGTAAACTGTTGAATTATTAAAATGAGATTTAAGGAAAAAGTAATACTGGTTACAGGAGCTACTCAAAATACAGGATTATTTATTGTAGCTCATTTTATAAGGGAAGGAGCCTTTGTTATTGTAAATGGGATTTCAAGTATAGAGCTAGAAAATGGCAAAAAACGATTACATGAATTAGGATTAAACGCAAGCTTGTGGATAGCGGCGGATATTTCCAATTATAAAGAAGTCCTTGAGATGTTTTATAAGATAAAAAGTAAATTTGGAAGAATTGATGTATTAGTAAATAATGCCGCACACCTAGGTGTAGGAGGCAAATTTGAAGAGATTTCGACTGATTTTTTTCTGGATGTTTTAAAAGTTAATCTTTTAGGCACATTTCAGGTGGCACAGCAAGCAGTGAAAATGATGTTAAATCAAGTTTCTAAAGGGATAATCATCAATGTTGGATCAAATGTTTCAACGCAATCAATTCATCATCGAACAGCATATGTAACGAGCAAAGGTGGCATCGATGCACTTTCACGATCGATGGCAATAGACCTTGCACCCAAAGGCATTCGAGTCAATATGGTGGCGCCTGGATATATTTATTCAAACCGGTGGGATTCATTACCAACTGAAGTGTATAATCGTCGAAAAGCAAATATTCCAATGAGTGCAGAAGCTTCTGGTGATGACATCGCTGAGGCAGTAGCTTTTTTGGCGTCAGATGCTGCAAAAAACATTTGTGGTGAGCGCCTAATTATAGATGGAGGGTGTAGTGCTCAATTATTTCCTCTTGATGTAGATATATAATTTATATAATGACTGATAATAACATTTTAAAATCTACCTGGCTCGGACAAAGTGGTTATTTGTTTGAATTTAATGGCCAGCGCCTATTAATAGACCCTTTTTTCAGTGACATTGTTGAGGAAAAAGAGGGATTTAAACGTTTGATGCAGCCACCAATTTCTATAGAGAAATTAAAGCCTTCGGCCATATTTATCACACATAATCACCTCGATCATTTTGATCCGATTGCTTTGCCTGAAATTCATACTTTTTATCCTGCCATTTCTATAATCGGTCCTGAAAGTGTGATGAAAAAGGCTAGTAAAATGGGATTCAACCTTTCTGTAATGAGACAAATAAACAAGGGGGAGTCCAAAGATTTGGGAAATTTTAGGATAACGGCTACTGCGGCTTATCACAGCGATCCATTTTCGGTAGGTTGTTTGATTGAGGTTGGAGATAAAACGATTTACTACAGTGGAGATACGATTTTAACAGAATCTCTTTTGGATGATATACTATCGTTAACTAATCGCAAGATAGACATTGTATTTATCGTAATCAATGGTCGACTGGGGAACATGAACGTGCATGAAGCAATTGAATTAACGGCCAAAATCAATCCAAAATTAGCCATACCGATGCATTATGGCATGTTTGCAGAAAATACGGAGGATCCTCAAATTTTCATTGATGGATGTAATAAATTAAATATTAATGCAAGGGAATTATCGCTTGGAAAAGAAAAAGAATTATGAAAATAACAGGAATAGAAACATACATCTGCCATGCATATCGCACTAATTGGGTTTTTGTAAAGGTGCTGACCAATATAGATGGCTTATATGGCATAGGCGAAGCGACCTTAGAATATAAAGAGCATACCGTTGCTCAAGCATGTAAAGAATTAGAAAGAACGCTTGTTGGGAAAGATCCACATCGAATTGAAGAAATTTGGCATAGTGTGTACCGTGATGCCTATTGGCGAGGAGGAGCAGTTTTGATGTCAGCATTATCTGCCGTTGAAATGGCCCTTTGGGATATAAAGGGGAAAGATTTAGGCGTTCCGGTATATCAGCTATTGGGAGGTAAAGTAAGAGAAAGTGTTCCATGTTATGCAAACGGATGGTTTGCTCCAGCCAAAACTTCTGCTGAATTTGCTGAAAAAGCTAAGGAGGCGGTTGATCAAGGTTTTAAAGCACTAAAGTGGGATCCATTTGGTAGTTCCTATCTTCAAATTGAACGAAAGCAACTTAATGAGGCTATCGAATGTGTGGGTGCTGTGTATGATGCTGTAAAAGAGAATGCTGATATTATAATTGAAGGTCATGGAAGATTTGATATTCCGACTGCTGTGAGAGTCGGACATGCTTTAAGTGACTTTGATATTTTATGGTTTGAAGAACCTATTCCTCCTCAGAATTTGGAAGGATTAGCAGAAGTAAAAAGAAGGGTAAATGTGCCTATTTCTGCAGGGGAGCGTTTGTATAATCGCTGGGAATTTAGAAGTTTATTTGAATTAAAAGCTGCAGATTTTATCCAGCCTGATGTCAGCCATGCTGGGGGAATTATGGAATTGAAAAAAATTGCTGCGATGGCAGAAGCTTATCATATACCTATTTGTCCTCACAATCCAAGCGGTCCTGTTGCCAATGCTGCGACACTTCAATTAGCCGCTTGTGTACCCAACTTCTACTTGTTAGAAACCATGAGTAGCGATGTCCCATGGCGAAAAGATATTAGTACCGAAGACGTGAAATTTGAGAACGGAGAAATGTTTATCTCTGATAAACCTGGTTTAGGGATCGATATAAACATAGAAGAAATTAGTAAACATCATTTTGAGCCTAAAGAATTGCGTCATTACAAAGGAACTTTGACTGATATTCGACCAAAAAATTCTCAAAGTTATTTTAATAGATGAAAATATTGGGGGGGCAACAAATGCGCACTTAATTATATATGATTAAGGAATTTAAACAACTAAAGCAAAATATACACGGTGAGTTTTATTATCAATCTTCACCTTACGATTCAGCAATAAAGCGCATTTATGCAACGGATGCATCGGAATATCAGGAGCAGCCTTTAGCCGTAGCGATACCTAAAGACATTGAAGACTTAAAAAAGCTTATCCAATTTGCCAACTTGAATAAGCTTTCACTTATTCCCAGAGCTGCTGGTACATCATTAGCTGGACAAGTTGTAGGGAATGGCATTGTAGTAGACATTTCGAAGTACTTTAATCAAATCATTGAAGTAAATAAATCTGAAAAATGGGTTAGGGTTCAACCTGGTGTGATTCGAGATGATTTAAATGCTTTTTTGAAACCCTATGGTTTAATGTTTGGACCTGAAACATCTACGGCAAATCGAGCGATGATCGGTGGGATGGTGGGGAATAATTCCTGTGGGTTGCACTCTATAATTTGGGGAGATACTCGTGAAAATCTCTTAGAGACACACGTTATATTATCAGATGGTAGCCCAGTTACTTTTAAAGATTTATCCAAATTAGAATTTCAAGATAAGTCAAATCTAGCTACTAGAGAGGGAGAAATTTATCGAGCACTAGACGTATTAGTTTCTGATCAAGAGAATCGAATGTTGATTGATGCTGGATTCCCGAAGCAAACAATCAAACGTAGAAATACAGGATTTGCCTTGGATGAAGTCGCCCGAATGGTTGAATTCAACTATAACTCAACTTTTAATTTAAACAAGTTAATTGCTGGTTCTGAAGGCTCATTATGTCTGATTACAGAAATTAAACTTAAACTAATCGACTTGCCACCCGCTTATGTGGGTATGGTCGCTATTCATACAAATACAATAAATGAAGCTTTAGAGGCCAATTTAGTAGGGCTAGAGAATAATTGTGCCGCATCGGAATTAGTAGATGACATTATTTTAGAATACACCAAATCAAATAAAGAGCAGTTCAAAAACCGCTTCTTTATAGAAGGCGAACCTAAGGCTATTTTAATGGTTGAGTTTTTTGGTAATACAGAAATTGAAGTTTTAAATCGATGCCAGCAATTAATTCAACAGTTAAAAGAGAAAAATCTTGGTTATGCGTTTCCCATTTTGATTGGAGATGAATCAAAAAAAGCTTGGGAAGTTCGCAAGGCAGGCTTAGGCTTGTTGAGAAATCTGCCCGGTGACGAAAAACCTGTCAATCTGATTGAGGATTGTGCGGTGGATCCAGCGGATCTACCTAGCTATATCGCTCAATTGGAAGAAATCTTAGCAAAGCACCAGGCGAAATATTCCATGTATGCACATGCAGGAGCGGGGGAATTACATGTAGAACCTATGTTGAATTTAAAGTCTGCTGAAGGTATCAGGAAGTTTAGAAGTATACTCAACGATACAGCTCATTTAGTTAAATCTTTTGGTGGATCACTTTCTGGAGAGCATGGAGATGGAAGGTTGCGTGGTGAGTTTATTCCGCTAATGATGGGGCAGGAGTTATATGATTTGTTCAAACAAGTTAAAACCATATTTGATCCGAACGGAATCTTTAATCGAGGCAAGATTGTCGACACGCCACCGATGGATAAATTTCTTCGATATACCGTTGATGTAAAACCAAGAGAAATTCAAACAGTATATGATTTTAGAAATCAAGGGGGGATTTTACGATTAGCTGAAAAATGTAGTGGTTCAGGGGATTGCAGAAAAACAGAAATTACAGGTGGTACGATGTGTCCAAGTTTTATGGCGACTCGAAGTGAGCGTGATTCCACGCGAGCCAGAGCAAACATTTTACGTCAATTTTACAGCAGCGAACAAATAGATTCTTCTGTATCTGATAAGGAAGTTAAAGAGATTTTAGATCTGTGTTTATCGTGTAAGGCATGTAAATCAGAGTGTCCTTCTAGCGTAGATGTTGCTAAAATGAAAGGTGAGTTCATGCAAGGATTTTACGATAACCACGGTACACCTGTTCGAACCAAATTGATCGGGGGTTTTGCTAATCAAATGAAGTTGGCCTCCTTGGCCCCTTGGGCATATAATTTTCTAGTGGATGCTCCATTGCTACGAAGGAATTTGAACCGTGTGATTGGTTTTCATCCTGAGCGAAGTATGCCCACTTTATCGAAGTATACCTTATACCAGTGGTATAAATATGAATTCAAACAGACTGTAGCTGAAAAAAAGGTATTTGTCTATTGCGATGAGTTTACAAACTACAACGATGTTGAGATTGGTAAAACGACATTATTGTTGCTTAAAGGTTTGGGATACTATGTGGAAATTCTCGAAAGCTCAATTAGCGGGCGTTCCTATTTATCGAAAGGGTTGATTAGAAAGGCGAAGGAAATTGCCATTCGGAATGTTAGTTTATATAAAGATCATATTTCTGATCAAACACCTTTAATAGGCATAGAGCCATCAGCCATTCTTTCATTTCGCGATGAATTTATTGATTTAGTACCAGATGAATTAAAAGATTCAGCTAAGCAATTGGGAGTAAATTGTCTTCTATTTGAAGAATGGTTTTGTCGCGAGATGGATTCAAAAAATATCAAGCAAGACCAATTCACACGTACAAATCAACTCATTTACTTGCATGGACATTGCCATCAAAAATCAACTGCTTCTATGACGCCTACTAAAAAGGCATTGTCGCTTCCGGTAGGATATGAAGTGAGATTAATTAATTCAGGATGCTGCGGAATGGCAGGTTCGTTTGGCTATGAGAAGGAGCATTATGATGTTTCTATGAAGGTAGGAGAGCTTGTATTATTTCCTAAGATTAGAAATATAGCAGCGTGTGAAATCATCGTTGCTTCGGGAACAAGTTGTCGGCATCAGATAAAAGATGGAACAGCTAGAAGAGCCAGGCATCCGGTTGAGGTTTTATATGTGGCGCTTGCAAAGAATTAAATTCTATTTGGAAAATGATAAATAACCACTTGTAAAATTTAATTCAAATTTGCTCTTATTAATAATAAGTTAAATATTAAAAGATTCATAAATAGAGTGGTTTAAATAAAGGGTTACATTCAATTTAAATCATGTTTGATTTGTTTTTGATTTCAAGAATTAATTACCTCCCAAGAGATTCATGGGAGGTTTTTTGTTTTATGATTTAGATTTAGGGTTTACAATTTCATGTTTCAGGTTTATCTTTTAAAAAAAACTAAATTATGAAAAAAAATTATTTCCCGCTGATTGAAATATCTGGGCCAGAATTAGAGATTAGAGCTTTTGTTGATCGCGAAATTGTAAGATTGGCAACAAGTGATTATCAATTCATTAAAACATTTACAATGTCACGTGAATTGAGAGATTTATTAAATTATCAATGCAAGATTTTTCTTGAACCAGAAATCGAAAATAATATTGCTACAAAAATTGAAAGTCAGCGTATTAATGGAAATTTTGAAGCGAAGCCTGAAATAAACTTATTTGTGGGTCAATACACGAATAAATACCTTAATTTGATGTACGAAAACTTTAAAATTTTAAAACAAGGGCTAACGGAGATGGCAATTGCAATTGGTTCCAATAGTGGTGTGCTGGATGATGTTTGGAAAAATTATCTTTTAAGTGAGTATAAAAAGATAGAATTTAAATTTAGTGAAACAGAAATTGAGGAAGGGATACCAAGGTATAAATCTAATCTAATAATCAGCCATGGATACTATATTGTCAAATCCGAGTTAATCGCAGATGATGAGGAAGGGCTTAATAATAATGAATTTGAAGATTAAAAATCTTCAAATTCATCCAGATCGTAATTCCCAAGATTTATCTCATTGTCATAGAAAACGTCCTCATCGTCGACTATGTCTAAATTTAATTCAAAATCTTGGTTGGTGTCATTAATGTGGGTGTTCCTTCTTAGTGGTCCTGTATAATGCATTTCTTGATTAACATATTCTATATTTTGATTGTTAGTGGCACATATAATTGAAAGATTGAAAATTAAATCGTTTATAGATGGACTAACTATCACCACGTTTTCACTATCATTTATTTCGAGGTCTTCTAGTATTGTTTTGAATAAGGCCTTGAAGTACTTGATTTCCCGAATAAGACCTAATTCACTAATTAATCCTGGTGCATGCGGGTCAGTAAATGTAAGATTTAGTACTTTACATTCTTTTATATCATTATGTGATAAGTCTGTATTGATTTCGATAAGGCCAGGGATTTTCATTTATTAATTTTGGTTTCCACTTCATTCTTTATTAATCTCCAAGCCTGTGATTCAGTGATAATTATCTTCTTAGAGTTGGTCTTGGTATTTTTGTTATTTTTCATTCGATTTTCCTTTCTTATAAATATCGAGAAGAGCACCAATATTCGAAATTTTAGCATTTTTTTCTGGAATTTCTGGAATCGAAATTGACATTAAATAATGTTCTCAAGTATTCAACGGGAAGTCTCTGATATCCTATAAAAATGCCAAAATATTTTGGATTAGAAAGTGTGCCTATTAATCATAATGAAGGTTTTGGTCGAAAAAAAAGAGGGGATACCTGCAGCTTTTCCTCCACTCACCTCCTGCAGGTGACCCCGTACAGGACGTCCTATTTCAGGTTGAATTTACCGGGATATAATGGAATGATTATTTTAAAAGGAACAGACTGATTTTAATATAAATTAGTAACATTTTGAATTCGAATATTTTACCGGGCTTTCCAAGTTTTGCTGTCCTGATATTATGTAACTAATATATTTGGATACTTTTTATCAATTAAAATATTAGTTGAATTTAACGCCGTTTTTGTACAAAAGGGAGAGCGTAAGTACTTGATTTTCAGTATAATTTTTGGTTATGCATTGCCAGTAACGCTGAAAATGTTATATTTGACATATAAAAGGAGATATTATGGCTACAATTATTAAATCATCTGAGCACTTGGAGGATCAGGAACTGAACCGACTATTAAAGTACCTTTATCAAAAAGAACTTTGGACTTATTACCTTTTAGTTAGACTTGGTGTATCAACGGCACTTAGATATTCAGATCTCTCAAGGATTAAATGGTTCGAAGTCTTGAACAAAAAGACATTGGAGGTTAAAGAAAAGAAAACCGGCAAGGTCAGAGAGATTCCATTATCGACAGATTTAAATGATACTTTGTTGAATGTCTATTTTAAATTAGGTTCACCTGACACTAATCAGTTTGTAATCCTACTTCATATAAGAACCGTTAACCAACAAATTAAATTACATGCTTATAAAGCCGGTATTCGAAATAAGAGAATATCAACTCACTCGTGGCGAAAAACATTTGGAAGAGAAGTTTGGAGACGAAATAATTTTAGTGAAGGGTCATTAGTTAAGCTTTCGCAACTCTTCAACCATTCTTCTGTTGGAATAACTCGTATCTATTTGGATATAACTAGAGAGGAAGTCAAAGACCTTTATAACCTTCAAGACCTATTTGTTTATTAATTCAGGTCGAATGAGTCTTACTTACCGAACAGGTCAATATCTAGACGAAAAACTAAATACTTAAATGTTATTCTATAATTCCAGTTATTGATACTATCGCATGGGATTATAGTCACTTGTTTCCTAATTATTGGTTCTAAATCACATATATAGAAATAACGACAATTAATGGTTATTATTTATATATAAACAACGGGATCCAGTACTAATATTTACCAATTATACGGTACTCATATATAAGTATTTTTAGGTAATAGTTCCGGTCTAGT
>Ga0114971_10000878_pt1 | contig 20485 bp, 17 predicted proteins | sample M_140625_MF_Meta_FD_87320 | JGI IMG/M metagenome (GOLD analysis project Ga0114971, IMG submission 87320) | Freshwater microbial communities from Lake Montjoie, Canada to study carbon cycling - M_140625_MF_MetaG | ecosystem: Environmental > Aquatic > Freshwater > Lake | place: Lake Montjoie...
TGATTGAAATGAAGCCATCTGGCGGCGGAAAAACGCGCTTAGTTTTTTATGTTCCTTCTCGCGGTTTAATTGGCTATCAAAGTGAGTTTTTAACTGACACCAAAGGAACCGGCGTTTTGAACAGGCTTTTCCATGATTACGTTCCTTATAAAGGAGAATATTCTGATCGCAAAAATGGCGCGTTAATTTCGAATGACTCTGGAGAAAGCGTTGCCTACGCCCTTTGGAATTTACAAGATCGCGGCGTGATTTTTATCAAGCCACAGCAAAAAGTTTATGCAGGAATGATTATCGGTGAAAACTCGAAATCAGGCGATTTAGAAGTTAATATTCTTCGCGGAAAACAATTAACTAACATTCGCGCAGCGGGTGCAGACGAGGCTATCCGCCTAATTCCGCCACGCTTAATGATTCTTGAAGAAATGATCACTTACATTTCGGACGACGAATTAGTTGAGGTAACGCCAAAATCTTTACGTTTGCGTAAAAAATTCTTAGATGCAAATGAACGCAAAAGAATGGCGAAATCTTTGGCGGCAAGATTTGATTTTGTGCAAGAATAGGATTTTTGAAGAATTGGTTCTTTTTAAGAGTTATTTTCCGTTGGTTGCGCTAGATTAGGCAATGTCTGCAATGGCGATTTGCGTTATTTTGATTAGAAAATTTTCTGAACTTTGTGCGTCAGTTTAATTTTAGTCAAGTGGCGCAGATGCTTCATATCTTTGTTATTGGGTGCATTTATCAATTCGTTTTTACCAAGCTGTTGTTTATTAATTTATTTTTTAGTAATCGGTTGTTTTACTGATCGGTTATTTGCTAGTTCGCTATTTATCAATCTGCCTTTTGGCAGTCTGTCTTTTTTAGTAGTCCGTCGCTTTACTAATCTGTTTTTTGCCGATCTGTCATTCTTGTGAATCGCCTTCTTCAATTTGTCATTCCTGCGAAAGCAGGAATCTAGCTATGTTGCGGATGTATTTAATTTATCGAAACTTGACCAAGGTCTTATTTAAGTGACTTGCGGACGTTTGGGAATGCGGTTAGATTCCTGCTTTCGCAGGAATGACATGGGGTGAGTAGGGAATGACATGGTGTCATCAGGAATGACGTGGAGTGATCAGGAATGACATGGGTCAGTAGGAATGACCATTGGCGATCAGGAATGATAATCGGTAAGTGGTAATAACAATCTGCGAGAGTGATGTGGCGCCGTTTCTTATTTTTAAAAATGGCAAATTTATTGAGATGGCGGCGGTATTTTATCTGATTCAAGCTTTGGTCCAAGCCTTCTTGCAACTGGCTTTATTATGGTTAATCTTGCCAGTTCTTCCTCATCCTCCTCGAAATTTCTCTCTGAAGAATTTGGGTTATGTCTATCTAAATTCAATGCCTTAAATAGTTTGCTTTGGGCTTCATAGGCAAATTCTTTTTGCAGAAAATATGACTCAGAACTTTTTGGGCGATCTTCTTGTAAGACAATTGAAGATTCTTCAAAGCGTGCCGAAATAGCGACCGTTCTATCTGTTACTATTGTCAAAGATTTTTCTTTTATTGCGCTGTTGAATTTATTGATGTCTGCAAAAATTTTAGGGTCGCGATTTGTAAGTGGAATAATTTGCAATAAGGGATTGATTTCATTTGTTATAAAGCGGGCTTCTTTTGCTTGTGAAAAGAAGGTGTCCTCTTTGTCGTTATTGCTGATGAATCGGATTAAAACAAGGGCAATTTCTATCTCGTGGTGATTTACAATTCTTTGTGTAAGGCAATCGCGCAAATGCAGAAGTGCTTTAAATAGAATTGTGTTGCCCGCTTCGTCTGCGTTGGTCAGGCATTGGTTTTTGACGCCTGCAGAAATTATTTGTGCTAAATCTTTCGCAATTTCCATTTTTGTTCTACGCGCAATTTGACGTTCTTGTAAAGGGTAAAAAATTGGTGTTATAAAAAGAGATAGCCGAAGGTAAGAAATGAAGCATCTAAATTGCATCTAGCTTCTGTAAGTAGGGTTTTTAAGTTTCTTGCTTTTGCTAAAATTTTAGCAAATTCTTCGTGAATGTTGAAATTTTCTTGTAAAGGGCGACTCAATTTAGTTTAAATTTTTTTAGCAATAAGAGTTTATCTCTAAATTATTAACATAGAGATTGGTCGCAAGCAAGGTAATATTTGATTTAGAATTCAAGAAGATTGTGCGACAATGATATATAGATTAGATTTTTGGAATAATTTTTTCAAGGATGCTTGCTTGATAAGTTAAATGTATTTAAATAAATCAAAATAGTTTTTTATCAAATTAAAATTTACAAACTAAATATGTCTAGAGAAGATAGTCATAATCCGACCGAGGAAGAATTAAGAAAACGAATGATGTCAAAAAAATTAAGAAACAGTGAAGAATACGATGAGATACGTGCATATTTAATTAGTGAATCGGGATTGGATGCAGAGGTTATCAAATACCGCCTAGCAAATAAAATTCTTCCTAGTGGTGGAAATATCCTGCATCTTGCGGTAAAAAATAAAGACCTAGATTTGGTCTATGTGCTATTAAATAGGATTGGAATTTCATATCCAAATGCTCTTGATGCAGAGGGAAAAACGGCGTTTGATTATGCTGTTAAGGGTTTTAGAATGAAAAAAATATTGAGAGAGAAATTTTGTGTTGCAAGTTCGGAATTAGAAAGTGGTAAAAAATTAGAATCTGTTTCGTGGGAGGATGCAAAGATAGATGAGAGTGCCACAATTTCTGATGATAAAAAAAATAAGGTGTCTGATACTGTAAAAGAAATAATCGAACTTGAAAATAATTTAGCAAAGATAAATTCTAGGGTGTTTTCATTTATTGGTAGAAAGAAAAAGCAAATAGAAAAAGCAATCGAGGATAAATATGCAGCATTAAAAAAAGCTATTGAAGATCCAAAATTTTCATTAGAAGCAGCGATCACGTTAGTTGGTCTTAGTAACAGAACCGGCGATCATGGTAAATTATTAGAAATATTGAAAGCTGGTGCTAAAAAAAGAGAGAAAGATCCGAAAGACAGGAAAGATTTTTTAGATGTCAAATGTAGTAAAATTATCAAAATATTATCAACGACAGATATTGAAAGGGCTAGTAATTCAGCAAAAGATCTTTTGAGGGAATTAAAAGTTTTAGAAAGTTTTTTAAAAGAAAATGATACGGTCTTCACAATGGCAGGATTGTTGCGCGAACTTTCTTCGCGTAATGGCGTTAGGTCTATTCATATAGCGGCCAATGAAAATAATCAAGATCTTTTTGAATTTTTAGCAGATTACAATATAGGGCAAGATGAAATGAGGCGTGATTTTTGTATTGTTGGCAAACCGCCGAAAACAAAGACCGGATGGGATTTTTTAGAAGATTGTAAGACAAGGGAGTATTATAAAAAATTAAGCAGTGCGCAAAAGCCGGAGTTTTTAGAAAGGCTTGCTGACTACGTGAAACTTGAGTTTTATTTTAAAGAAATGTCGGAATATTATTATTTGCAATACGCTGCTTTGAATGGTAAGGCTCTAAATGATAAAGAAAAATTAAGATTGCAAGATTTCAATGTTTTATATAGATTTGAAGGTGGGATGGAATTAAGTGATTTGCAAGACGAGTTAGGCGAGCAAGTTCGTATGCTTTCTAGATTGATGGTGCAAGATGAAAATGTGGTGAGAAAATCAGTGGGGAATGAAGGGTCGATAACAGAGCAAATATTTCAAAATTTAATTACAAATGAAAGATTTTTAATAGATTTAAGGGTCTGCAATCTAATAAGAGATGAAGTTGAGAGATCTTCAGGCAAAAGAAAAAAATTGTACGACAGTGCTTATATTGCAGCAGAAGAATTGACGCTGCAACCGACCGCACCTGCAGACTTTTTAGGTTCTGCAGAAGGCATTTCTGAAGATGTGCAAAAGGAAATTAACGCAATTGCTAGAAGATTGGCGCAAAATTATTGTGATCAAAAGTTTGGTGAAGGCGTCAAGGGGAATTCAGAAATGGTTAAAGTTGCCTCCAGTGCAAAGAGGTCAATCGCGATTCCTCCTGCGCCAGTCGACAGAACATTGGAGGATACAAACCTTGCTGAGTTGATCAGGCTTGAAGAGGTTATGTGTTCGCAGGCAATCGACGATGGTAGGAAATGGAATATTTTGAAGAAATCTTATGGAGAAAATTTTGGAATAAGAAAGCAGATTTTTTCACAAATAGAAGATGATGACGGTAGGACAATTATCGATCTAGCCGTGTCGCAAGATGAGGCGGATTTTCTGGGAGGGTTGGTCGAAGCGGGTTTTTTGGATCAAAATGTGCTTGTTGAACATTTGCATAAGCAGAATAAAAATGATTTGGCGCGCGAATTGCTAAAGAGTGGGGTTTTAACTCAAGAAAGATTTGACAAACTAATGGCCCCCCACCTTCCACTGCTCCGCATGCAGAAGGTTGTTTATATGGGCGGCCGATATCGTCCAGCCATGATGGGCATGAAATAACAGGATTTGTATAATTAAAACATTGTTTTCAAAGAATCAAAATCAATGTCATTAATTTGCAACAATAAAGAGCTAGAAAAAACAATAAAATTACAGCGCGAGGCTTCTAATCCGCGCGTTTCGGCTTGGGTTTTTGCGTCGGCGGGTTCAGGAAAAACAAAAGTTTTAACAGATCGAGTTTTGCGACTTTTGCTTGATGGGGCAAGGCCTAATAAAATTTTGTGCTTAACTTTTACAAAAACTGCAGCAGCTGAAATGCAGGAAAGAATTAACGCCAGACTGGCTTCGTGGGTTATTTTAGATGAAAAAGAATTAATAAATGAAATCGCTAATTTAACTGGTGCAACAGTTAGTGAAAATGATTTAAAAAAAGCGCGAATTTTATTTGCAAAAATACTTGATGCAGATTCACAAATAAAAGTGCAGACAATTCATGCATTTTGCCAAAATTTAGTAAAAATTTTTCCTTTCGAAATCGGGGTTCGTCCAAATTTTGAAGTGATGGATGGCAACATGGAAAAACTGCTTTTGCAAAAAGCAAAAAAAGCAGTTTTTTTAGATTCTGCGCATGATGAATTGCTAAGAAATTCCATTAATAAAATCAACGCCAGACTTAGCGAAGACAGCTTTGACGAGCTGGTTACAAAAATTTTATCACAAAAAGAAAATCTGCTTTTTTTAAAAGAAAAATTTTTAGGAATTGATAATATAATTTCTGAAATTTATAAAAATTTTGATGTTAATTCTTCAGAAAATGAAGGTGATATTTTTAATAATTTTATTGCAAAAATTGATTGCAATAAAATCATTAATATCGCAAATGACCTTCAATCTAGCCAGCTTAAAACCAATCAAAAAACTGCATTTGCGATAAAGAATTTTCTACAAAATAAAAAAATTGAAAATTTTACTATTTATAAAAATGCATTTTTTACCAAAGAGCAAGTTGCGCGCAAGCTTGGATCTGTAGTAACGAAAGAATATTCGCATTATTTTTCGGCAATTGAAGAGCAGCAAATTTTAATCGCAGATTTTTTGGATAAATTAAATTCTTGTAAAATAGTTGAGGCCACGTCACTGCTGCTTTTATTCATTGATAAAATTTTATCAAAATATGCTGAATTAAAAAATGCCGAATCTTTTCTTGATTATAATGATCTAATTATTCGCACCGACAAAATGCTGCAAAGCCCTGATTCTTCAGATTGGGTAAAGTTTCGCATGGATGGATTTTTTGATCATATTTTGATTGATGAATCGCAAGACACCAATAATCGCCAATGGTCAATTATTAAAGCTTTAAGTGAAGATTTTTTTTCAGGATATGGCGCGCAAAGTCAAAATAGAACAATTTTTATTATTGGTGACGATAAGCAGTCGATCTATAGTTTTCAAGGGTCAGAGCCAAATATTAGTCAAGAAATTTTTGATTATTATCAAAAAAAATTAGATGGCGGTTCGTATAAAATTCATAAAATTGATTTACAAAATTCTTTTCGCTCTTTAGAAAAAATTTTAAATGCAGTAAATAAAGTTTTTGCAAATTCAAATTATATGGGAAGCCTTGAATATCAAGAGCATTCTGCAATTCGTCAAGGTGAAGGAAGGGTTGAAATTTGGCCGCAAATTAAAAATAGAAAAGATGAAATTGCTGAAAATTTTGATTGGAAAATTAATTATTCGCAAGATGAAAAATATGCGCAAAAAGAATTAATGGCAGAAATTATTGCGCTTAAAATTAAAGGCTGGGTTCAATCAAAAAGGGAGCTTGAGGGCAAAAATTGTGCGATAAATTATGGCGACATCATGATTTTATTACGTAATCGCGCAAATGGTTTTGACAAAATTTTACAAAAATTTTTGCAGCAAAATTCTATCCCTTTTGGTGGCGCAAAAAAAACAAATTTTGCCGATGAATTATTAATTCAAGATTTGCTTTCAGCCGCTAAATTTGCGCTTTTGCAAGATGATGATCTTAATTTGGCCTGCTTGTTAAAATCGCCAATTATTGGTTTTAGTGAAGATGATTTATTTAAAGTTTCAATCATTAAAAATGAAAAAGAAATAAGTTTGTATAATGCTTTAAAGCTAGAAGAATCAGGCTTTGAAGCCATATACAAAACTTTAGAAAATTTAATTGAGAATTCGCGCCAATATAATTGCTTCGATTTCTTTTCTAATTTATTGACGCAAGAATTACGTAAAAAAATTGCCGCCGAATTTGGTCAAGAAGGCCTTTATTTGCTAGATCAATTTATGATTATTCTAGCAAATTTTTATCAAAATAATTCGGCAAATTTACAAAAATTTCTTGATTTTGTGGAAAAATTAAACCCCGAAATATCATTAAATGCAGTAGGAAAAAATCAGGTTATGATTACGACAATCCATTCATCTAAAGGGTTGCAAGCGCCAATAGTAATTATTCCAGATTGCTGTTTTAATTTTAATCAAACCTTAAGCGCAAAAGAAAATTTTTTCTGGATGAATTTTGATGATCATAAATTGCCAATTTGGTGTCCTAAAAAAAGTGATGAAAATTTTTTAGTAGAATCTTACAAAAAACAGAAAATTAAAGAGATAAAAGAAGAATCTTTTAGGCTGTTTTACGTAGCAATGACAAGGGCAGAGAACGAATTGTATTTTGGAGGATTTGGCAATTCTTCAAGTGAAGAATCTTGGTATGAAATTGCAAAAAAATCTTTAGAAAACGAAGCGCAAAAGCTTGATTTTATTGATCTATTCAGTGATGATGAAAAAAAGATTTTGGAAAAAAAGATCGAAAAATTTATTATTGATGATAAAGTCATGCGTTTATACCAAAACTGATTTAAAACACTGATCTTAAAAACGCTCCGTCATTTCTAGTGCTAGCTTTGGCAATCTATCTTGTCGTCGCCACGGATTGTTACGCTACGCTCGCAATGACAAAGCCGCAAGTTCGGTGTTTTGAAATAATTTTACTTAACTTAGCCTTGACTATGACAACACAAAAATCTTCTAACAACCTTTTGCCTGTTGGTTTTTACGATATTTTATTTGACGAAGCTGAAAAAAGTCATCGCAAAATTAATATGGCACTCGACTTTTTTCTTGATGGTGGATATCGCTTAATCAAAACGCCATTAATTGAATTTGCCGATAATTTTTCTAGCAACAGAATCGCTAATTCTTTCATGGTTTGCGATGTTATTTCTGGAAAAAATCTTGTACTTAGAAACGACATCACGCTGCAAATTTCTCGCTTGCTTGATTCTAAATTAAAGAATGCCAAATTGCCTTTAAGGCTTTGCTATGTAGGCGACGTGCTGCTTACAAAAAATATCGAACTTTACGCAGATCGCCAATCTACGCAAGTGGGTTTAGAAATTATTGGCTGCGATAAAGAAGAGTCAAACCTTGAAATTATTGCGACAATTTTAGAGGTTTTAGAAAAATTTTCTCTAAATAATTTATTGATAGAGCTTTCAATTCCGCGCTTTGCAGAAATGTTGCTTAGCGAATTACGTTTAGAAAATAACGAAGAATTGCTTGCGGCAATTCGTGAGAAAAATATTTCAGCGATTAAAAAATTGGCAGGTGATAATGCTGATTTAATCAGTGAAATAGCGCTTATAAACGATAATATAAAATTATTATCACAAAAAATTCTTGCCAAAACCCAGTCTAAAATTATTGTAAATGAATTGAGTAGAATTGCTGGCATTATGCAATTTGTCACTCAAAATTTTCCGCAAATAAAAATATGTTGCGATTTATTTGGTGATGATCGCGAATCTTACCATCGCGACATCACTTTCGATATTTTTTGTGGAGATTTTTCTTACCCAATTGCACGCGGAGGAAGGTACGAAATTAACAGTATTGACGCGGTTGGGGCGACTATTTACATAAACTACTTACGTAAGATTGATACATAAAGCTCTTTCATAAATCCGTTTGCGCCTCTGTTGAATTTTCTTTTTTAAGCGGATCAATGCGATAAATCAACTGATATTTCCCACCGCGCTGCTCTTCGAAAATTTCAAAATATTCGGTAAAGAAATCTTCGACTCTGAAAAGTAATTTAGGATTTTTATCGAAGCGATTGACGAAATATAAATCTTGTAAAAAATATTTTTTATGGCCGTTTTTATAAGGCACATCAAGCGATAATTCGCCATCGAAAATCACTTCGACCACGCTTAAATGCCATTCGTTTTTTGCGTCTTTTTGAGCAATTGCGGTAAGGGACGTGATGTTTCCGTAAAGGTCTCCAAACTCAAGGTCATTGCTGTCGCGCAGCAAATAAAGATGAAAGGCTAAAGTTAGTGGCTTGTCTTTTATTTTCCATAAATATGTCAAAGAAAGGTCGTCAATTGTGCTTTGATCAATTTGGCGAGAAAGAAAAAATTTCTCAATTTTTTTAATTAATGCTGGCTGTTTTTTTAAATCTTCTTTCCATTTTTTTGCATTATTTCGGCTGTCTGCGGTGATTAATTTTATGTCATCATCAACGAAGCGGCCGTTGAAATGAAAGGTTCTTTGCCACTTTGTAATATAGTTGCGATTAATCAGGCGATTTTTTGAATGAAAAGAAGTTTTGTCATTTATGGTAAGCCCAAGATTGCGCTTTGTCTCGGTTCGTACATATTTTTTGCGCAGAAAATTTTCCAAATCACTTTTGTTTATTGCTAAAGTTTTTGCGCCGACAATTTTTTTCAAGTCTTTATCGTAACGCAGTCTATCGCTTGCAAAATCGAAGGCCGAGACGTTTGATTTTATTGCTATTTCAACCAATTCTTTATTGTTTTGCACGTCGCTTGGCGCATACATTAGCAACATTCCATTATCGCGAAAGGCAATGCTGGCATGCTCTGGCATTGATTTTATACGATTAGAAGCAAACATGTAATTGCGCGAATCGGCTTGAATCATGCGCTTCATGAATAATAAATTATCTAGTAATTTTGGATCTGCATATTGTAAAGAGTCGCGGTTAATATAAATTAATCGCTCGATAAAAGCCCGGTCTTTCTTAATTTCGCCACTAGAATATTGCAAAATATTGGGATGAATTTTTGCAAGACGAAACACAAAATTTTCATCATTACGCATTGAATTTGGCGCTTTTTCTAATTGCGATGGATCAATCAAGCAAGATTGGAAAATTAATTTATGATTATGGCGTAGGCAATTGGAAAGAGAGCTGATAGCATCTGGATTGTGATTTTTTACCTCGTTTAAGACGCTATTAAAAGCATTTCGATCTATTGGGCATTTTTTAAGATCGATCTCTTGATAGCCAGCAAAGCTAGATTGATTTATAAAAAAAGACGATATTGCAACTAAAATAAATAGACGCTTAAAATTTGGCACTATTGATGATTTAAGTTGTTATTTTAAGTTGTCGGCGGCGCTTTGGTGATATGCCATTTCCAAAAATATTTATTTATGAAAATGGTATTATCCCATTTTCAATCTTAAATGAGGGGTGTGAATTTTAGGGAAAGCCTGCTTAAAGCCTATTAAATATAGGTGCGCAAAGGCGAGACCCGCGAAATTCGCATTCATCATTTAAGAGTGGAAATGGTATTATCCCTTCATTGAAGAAATATCGCTAACCTCAATTGTTTTTCGATTGTGAAAATAAATAACCAAAATAGCAAGCCCAATCGCCGCTTCGGCGCCAGCAACGGTTAGAACAAAAATCGCAAAAACTTGACCAGCTAAATCTTGATTAAATGACGAAAAGGCGGCGAAGTTGATATTGACCGAAAGCAGCATTAATTCAATAGACATCAAAAGCGAAATAATATTTTTGCGATTAATGAAAATGCCGCTAATGCCAATGATAAAAAGCAGCAAAGACAGCGTAAAAAAATGGTTTATTGTAAGTTCTTCCATCATAAATTAATTCCTTCTCCTATTTTTACTTTGACAATTTCTAGTGAATTTGCCTTATTTCTAAAGACTTGATCACTGATTTTTTGTTTTTTAATAAAGCGTTTTCTCTGGCTTAAAGTAAGGACGATTGCGCCAATCATTGCGACAAAAAGTATTCCGCCAGCAAGTTCAAAAGGCAAGAAGAAGTCGGTATATAATATGCTTCCTAGGGTTTTAACATTGTTGCTATTGGCTAAAATTGGATATAAAGAGGCTTTCTCGTAAGGATAAATCGTCGAGACGCGCAAAATTAAGAATATTTCTAAGAATAATATTGCCGCAAAACATAATAATATTGGAATATGTTTATTAATTTTTGCTTTAATTTTACTAGCGTCAACGTTTAGCATCATGACGACAAATAAGAATAAAACAGCGATGGCGCCTACATAGACAACGATCAAAAGCATTGCTAAAAATTCGGCGCCAAGTAAAATAAACAAGGCAGCAGCATTAAAAAATGCTAAAATTAAAAACATCACCGAATGCACAGAGTTTCTTGTGCTTACAACCACAAGGGCCGATGATATTAAAATAAAAGAAAAAAGATAGAATAAAATTGTTATGAAATTCATTTTTTAAAAAAAAGATAATTTATTATAAAGTATTTTATTGTTAAAAAGTTTTGAAGTAAAGTTTGTTTTAAAATTTAGCATCAATACTTATTGCAAAAAGCAGCAATCAAGTTCAAAATAATTTTTAAAAGAAAACAAAATTTGTTACAAACAATGTTTAAAAAAATATTTTTACTAACAGCTTTTGGCATCGCTTTAAGCCTTAACGCTCTAGCTGCCGACAATGCTTATTATATTGAAGGTGTTGCGGTTAATGTAACGGCAAGAACTCCTAGCGATGCTAGAAATCTTGCGGGAAAGACCGCTAGACGTGACGCATTCTTAATTTTGTTGGCCCGCCTGTCAATAGAGGAAAAAACTGCGGATAAAATCAGCGACGAAGACTTGTCAGACATGGTTAGGTCAGAGCAAATTACGGATGAAAAAATTGCTGCGGGCAATTATTCTGGCACTTTCAACATAACTTTTGCAAAAGATTTTGTCGAACATGTTTTGGCGAAAAAAAATTCGAAATTTCCTGAAGATAAAGAGTTCGCAGAAGATTCTCCAACCTCTTATCTAATCATTCCGGTCAAAATTTTGAAGAAAAAAATATTATTGTGGGAGGAGGGAAATGATTGGAGAATTGCGGTTGAAAAAGCAATAAAATCATATTCAGACCCAAAGGCTAAAAGCCCCGCGGTTGATATTGACGACATGTCTGTATTAAATAGCGACAATGTTAATCAAATTTCATATGGCGAGCTTGAGCCCTTATTTTATAAGTACAAAGTCGATATGATCTATACCGTTTCTTTTATTTATGATGATGCAGAAAACCATGTAACCGTTGGTATTCATGGCTTTAGCAAGTTAAAGAAAATGCAAGGTGGATTAAATTTTACCAATTCAAACAAGGTTGAAGAATCTGAGCTGCAAGAAAAAATCGCATCAAAGGTTGTGGATTATATCTCTAAATTGCATTCTAAAAAGGCTAAAAATGGTGCCCAAGATTTAGACTTATTGGCTATTGAAATTCCCGTTTCAAGGCTTGGCGATTGGCTGATGATTAAAAATAGAATTGAGCGCAGCGGCTTGGTAAGTAAATTAAATATTGATGCCATTTCACATGATTACGTAAAAATTTCGATTGCTTACGACAATTCAAATTTTGATATTATTGATGCTTTTGCTAAAATTGGCCTTACTCTAACTAAGCGCCTTGACGAAAGCTTCTTATTGACTGTTAAATAATATGATGAAAGAGCGAGAAAAAATTATTGTTACTTCGCTTTTTGTGGTGACTATTGCCTTCGCTATTTACTTGATTCGCTCAATTTTGACGCCATTTATAATCTCTTTAATTTTATCTTATTTTTTACATCCTTTAGTTGACAGGTTATGTCAAAAAACAAGAATATCGCGATTTCTTGCGGTTATTGCGATTGTCGGCTTATTTTTTGCGATATTTTTTGTAGTATTATCGTTAATTTTGCCAATAATTTATGAACAGTTAAGCGCTTTAATTAGTGCCTTGCCCCAATATTTTCAAACCTTGGCCAATGATTTATATCCAAGGCTTGCGGCGTTTTTGATAAGTTTGGGTATTAAAATTAATTCAAATTTCGAGCAGGCTTTTGAAAATGCTGATGTTGCAAAGCATGTTTTAAATTTTTTACAAAATTTTATCGCTAATTTATTTCAGTCTTCGGTGGCTTTGGTCAACGTTCTGTCGCTGATTTTTATTACGCCAATTTTAATTTTTTATTTTTTAAAAGATTGGGATGTTTTGGTTGAAAAAGTTCTTAGTTTTTTGCCAAAAAAATATAGTCTTTCTATAAAAAATATTTTACAAGAAGTTGATCAGGCCTTGTCAGGATACGTTCGCGGGCAGATTAACGTTTGTTTAATTCTTGGCATAATTTATTCAATATCACTAACTTTTATCGGACTTAATTTTGGTTTTTTAATTGGATTTTTTACAGGAATTTTTTCTTTCGTTCCATATGTTGGGGCTTTAAGTGGATTCACAATTGCAATAGTGCTGGCAATGCTGCAATGGGGGGTAGATTTTACCAATTTATCATTAATTGTGCTGGTTTTTCTTTTTTGCCAAACTTTAGAATCAAATTATTTAACGCCAAAATTAATTGGCAATAAAGTTGGCCTGCACCCAGTGTGGATAATATTCGGGCTTTTTGTTTTTGGGTCTTTATTTGGCTTTTTAGGAATGTTATTATCAACCCCACTAAGCGCAATTTGCGGGGTTCTAATCAGAAATTTAGCTTTGGAATATAAAAAAAGAATTTCTTAATTTATGCAAAATATTGCTCGTGAATTAGAAAGATTATCCGGCGATTTTGGTTTTGATCGCAAAAGATCAATCGGCGAGGTTGCTAAAGAAATTGGTGTTGAAACTCATGTCATTAGGTTTTGGGAAGAGCAATTTCCGCAAATCAAGCCGGAAACAGGCAAGGCGGGGCGTCGCTACTATTACAATAAGCAAGTTGAAATTATTAAAAATATCAAAAAATTTCTGCACGAAGATGGCTATACCATAGCTGGTTTGCAAAAACTGCTTAAAAAGCGCAAAAATGATAGCGACAATGAAGATGGTCTTGACGTCATTATTGGCGAAAGCTTTGAAAATGAGGCTTTGGAGGAAGATAATTCTGAAAATGATCTAAAAAAACAAGAAATTTCGCTTGATTTTTTTATCGATCCAAAAATCAATTTAACGCCAGAAAAATATAGCTCTTACGACCTAGAGCCAAGCAGGAAAGACGAGGTTGTTCTTTTGGTAAATAATATCAATAAAAATCTTGAAGATTTAAAGAAATTATTAAGGAGCTAGTATGATTTATGATGCAAATAATATTTTTGCGAAGATAATAAGGGGGGAAGCTTCTGCCAATAAGGTTTTTGAGGATGATGAAGTGCTTGCTTTTCACAATATTGCAAAAGCGGCGCCGACTCATGTGCTGGTTATTCCTAAGGGCGATTTTACTAACTTTGCGGACTTCGCAAAAAAAGCTGACGTTATAAAAGTTGGCAATTTTTTTGCAAAAGTTGCAAAAGTGGCCTCAATGCTTGATTTAGACAGTTCGGGCTATCGTTTAATTAGCAATATTGGCGCTGATGCTTCGCAATCGGTTCCACATTTTCATGTTCATATTTTGGGCAAGAAAAAATTAGGAGGTCTAATTGCTGGAGACAACAGCCATTAGGCGCCGTTTTAATTAATTATTTTAAAAAATGGAAAAGAAAGTGCGTGAGGCAACTAAAATAGTTCATGCAGGACGTGACCCTGAAAAGCAAGGCTGGATGGTTAATCCGCCAATTTATCAGACTTCAACAATTGTTTTTCCAACTCTAAAAGATTTAATCTACGCAGAGCGGGGCTATTCAAACAATGACTTGGTTGAGCCATATGAATTAAAATATGGTCGCTATGGTACGCAAACAAATTTTGCGCTAGAAAAAGCCATCGCCGACATTGAGGGTGGCTATAATTCTTTCGTTACATCGTCGGGCGCTGCTGCCATAAACACTGCTTTGGTGGCCTTTTTAAAGGGCGGAGATCACATGTTGATGATTGACAGCATTTATTCGCCAACTCGAGGATTTGCCGATAAATTCCTTACAAAATATGGCATTGAAACCACTTATTTTGAGTCGTCAATTGGCGCAGAAATTCAAAAACTGATCAAGAAAAATACCAAAGTAATTTTTCTTGAAAGTCCGGGGTCTTTGACCTATGACATTCAAGACGTCGCAGCAATTTGCAAAGTTGCAAAAAAGCACGGAATCGTAACAATTCTCGATAATTCTTGGGCGAGTGGAATTTATTTCAAGCCGCTTGAACATGGCGTTGACGTGTCCGTAATGGCTTTAACAAAATATATCAATGGTCATTCTGACATGATGATGGGGGCAATTACTGTTCATGAAAAACATTTTCGTGTAATGTATGAAGCCTTTAGATACATGGCTGTAACGGCGGCTCCATTTTCTTCTTACATGGTGCAGCGCGGCATGCGTACTTCAAAAATTAGAATGGATCACTGTTTTAAATCGGCGCTTGAGATTGCGAAATGGCTTGAACAAAGGCCAGAGGTGAAGAAAATTTTATATCCAGCGTTAGAATCTGATGCTAATCATAATTTATGGAAGCGCGATTTTACTGGTGCGGCAGGTTTATTTTCGGTTATTCTTGATAAAAAATATTCTAAAGAATCTTTGGCGCGCATGCTTGACAAGCTGAATTATTATGGCATGGGATATTCTTGGGGCGGCTATGAATCGCTAATTTTGCCGTTTGAAGTAAGTCGTTCGGTAACAAAATGGGAATATTCTAACTACACTTGCATCCGCATCAATATTGGCTTGGAAGACGTCGAAGATTTAAAAGAAGATTTAGACGCTGGCTTTAAAAGATTGCGCAAATAGTTAATCTTTTATGATAAATATAATTTTGGTTGCAGTTGGCGGGGCCTTGGGGTCTTTGGCTCGCTACTTTTCTTTTAGCTTGATTACAAATTTTACGCGCAATAATTTTCCGTTTTCTACTTTAATTGTAAATGCTTTGGGGTCAATGTTGGCGGGCATTGCTTATTATTTTATAATTAAATATTTCGACATTCTTGATGACAGGTTTAAAAATTTTGTTCTAGTTGGCTTTCTTGGCGGCTTTACAACTTTTTCAGCATTTAGTCTTGATTTTTTTCGCCTATTTAGCGCAGGCCACGAGGCTTTGGCGTTTTCATATGTCATGATTTCCGTAACTTTAGCGATTCTGTCGTTGTTTTTTGGATTTTACTTGATGAAAATAATTTTTATTTAAAATGCTTGCAACCCAAATAACACAAGATCAATCAGGACTTCGTCTTGATAAATTTTTATGTCAGAAATTTGATATTTCTTTTGCGTTAGCGCAAAAATTAATTCGTGAAAAAAAAGTTAAGGTTAATAAAAAAAGAGTTGATGCATCCTACAGAACAGAAGATTTAGACGAGATAGAAATTTTTTCTGATTTGCAAAATAGAATTGTTCGAGAAAAGCAAAAACCAAAAGTTTCGCCAGAAAGAATTAAGAAATTTTTAGCATCAATAATTTATGAAGACGAAAATTTAATCGCAATTAATAAGCCTTCTGGCCTTGCTACGCAAGGAGGAAGCGGTGTTGAAATTTCCGTCGATGATTTATTATTTTGCATTCCACAAAGTGAGTCGCCGCAATTGGTGCATCGTTTAGATAAAGACACTAGTGGCATTTTATTAATTGCGCGCAATAAAAAATCGGCAGAATTTTTAACAAAGTCTTTTAAAGAAAAAACCATCAAGAAGACTTATTTGGCGCTTGTTAATGGAATTGTAAAAAAAGAAAGCGGCACGATAAATATTCCGTTGCGTAAAAAATTTGTTGGTAATAATGAAAAAGTTTATCCCGATTTTGAAGAGGGGAAGCAGGCCGTTACCGATTTTAAAGTTCTGAAAGATTTTTTTGATTATACGCTGCTAGAGCTTAATCCGCAAACTGGCCGCACTCATCAATTGCGCGTGCATTGTAAAGAAATGGGTCACGCAATTATTAATGACATCAAATATGGCGGAATTGATGCGGCGCGAAAAAATTTAAGCGATCGCTTGTGTTTGCACGCTTATAAAATTGAATTTGAAAGCCAGTCTGGCAATCTTGTGAAGATTGAAGCGCAATTGCCAGATTTTCTTGCAAGTAAAAAAAATTTTCGGCGTAAAAATTAATTGACCGACTCTTACCTCAAAACACTCACTTTAGGCAAAATATTTTTGAGGATAAAACTTCAAATAAAAATCATCCGTATCGCCTGACAAGAATGATTTTTCTTTAAAATTTCATTCTCTAAATTATTTTGCCTAAATGTATAATTATTAGTGGAAAAGGGTATTATATTTTTTTAAGAAAAAATTATCTTTAAGAGCAATCAAAACTTCCAAAATATTTTTATTGTTATAATATATAAAATTCGTGTCGCTTTTTGACACTGGAATAAATTTATATAAGTTTTATATGACAACAAGAAGAGTAGTAATTACTGGAATTGGCGCAGTCACGCCTTTATCATCAACAATCGAGGGCACTTGGAAAAAGCTTATCAATGCAGAATCTGGCCTTGGTCGCATTACAATTTTTGATCCAACTGAATCGCCATGCAAAATTGCTGGTGAAGTCAAGATGGGTGAGGGCGTGGACCTTTTCAACCCAGATCACTACATCGAGCCAAAAGAGCAGCGCAAAATGGATCGCTTTATTCACTTTGGCGTTGCGGCAGCAGAACAAGCAATTGCCGATTCTGGTTGGAAGCCAGAAAGCGAAGAAGATAAATATCGTACGGGCGTGATGATTGGTTCTGGCATTGGTGGTTTGCCAATGATTGAAAAAACAGTTGTTGCAATGAAAGAAAAAGGCATTCGCAAAATCAGTCCGTTTTTTATTCCGGCAAGTCTTATAAATCTTGCGTCGGGGCAGGTTTCGATTAAGCACGGTTTTATGGGGCCAAATCATGCGACGGTTACTGCTTGCGCTTCTGGAAGTCACGCCATCGGAGATTCGGCACGCATGATTGAACACGGAGACGTTGACGTGATGGTTTGCGGCGGCGCTGAATCGGCAATTTGCGAAGTTGGCGTTGGCGGATTTGCAGCTTTGCGCGCACTTTCTACAAACTTTAACGATAATCCAACAGCGGGTTCACGCCCATGGGACAAGGATCGCGATGGTTTTGTAATGGGAGAAGGTTCTGGAATATTAGTTCTTGAAGAATACGAGCACGCTAAAAAACGTGGCGCCAAAATTTATGCTGAAGTTATTGGATACGGATTATCTGGTGACGCTTATCACATTACTGCCCCTGAAAGCAGCGGGCGCGGCGCGGTTCGTGCAATGGAAATTGCTTTGCGTCATGCAAAAGTTAATGTTGACCAAATTGATTACATCAACGCCCACGGCACTTCTACGCCACTAGGAGACGAGATTGAAGTTGGCGCAGTAAAAAAAGTTTTTGGTGAACATGCTCACAAACTTTCAATGTCATCAACTAAATCTGCAATCGGCCATTTGCTTGGTGCGGCGGGCAGTGTTGAGGCAATTTTTAGTTTGCTTGCAATTCGCGACAATGTTGCTCCTCCGACGTTAAATCTTGACAATCCATCAGATAGTTGCGACATCGATTTAGTTGCGAAAACAGCAAAAAATCGTAAAATTGACATTGTATTATCAAACTCTTTTGGATTCGGCGGAACTAACGCCTGCCTTGTTTTAAAAAGAATTTAATTTAAAATAATGATGTTTAAAAAAATTATCCCTAACATCTGTATTTATTTTTCTTTAGCCGTTTTTCTATATCTTATCGCAATACTTGGTGTAATAACTTATTTTAATTCACCTAACAGTTATCACCGCGAAGATAAAGGATTTACGGTTGAGAAAGGCATGACTTTTCACCAAGTTGTCGACAAATTATATGAAGAAAAAATAATTAAAAGTCCTAGCACTTTTCTTTATTTTTCACAACTTGTTAAGGGCATTAATCCTAAAGTTCGTTATGGTGAATATTTTTTTGAAAAAAATATTTCCTACTATAAAATTCTTAACAAAATGTTGCGCGGATACATATTCTTTCGCAAAATAACCATAGCCGAAGGTCTTTCTAGCAACAGCGCTCTTGCTATCTTAAACGCTTCGTCTGGCTTGGTTGGAGATTTGCCATCAACAATTCACGAAGGCAGCATTTTGCCAGAAACTTATTTTTATTCATTCAATGACAGTAAGTTAGCGACTCTTAAAAGAATGCAGCACACCATGAATCGCACCATCAATGAATTATGGGAAAAGCGTGACCCGACAATTCCTGTTAAAAATAAAGAGCAGGCAATTATTTTGGCGTCAATTGTCGAAAAAGAAACTGGGCTTGCTGAAGAAAGACCAAAAGTTGCGTCAGTTTTTACTAATCGTTTGCGCAAGGGTATGAAGCTGCAATCTGATCCGACAATTATTTATTCGTTCACTTTTGGTAATAAAAAATTAGAACGCCCAATTCGCGTAAGTGATATTCGCAACAATTCGCCTTTCAATACTTATTTTATTTATGGCTTGCCGCCTGCGCCAATTTGCAATCCGGGGCTTGCATCGATTAAGGCTGTTTTAAATCCTCCTGCGACCGATTATTTATATTTTGTTGCAAGTGGAAATAACGGCGGGCATTATTTTTCTTCGAATATTAAAGATCATAATGATTATGTGGCAAAATATCGCAGCATGCTTCAAAGCAAGCAGTCTGGGGCAGATAAAGAAGGCGAAAATTCTTCGGCGCAATAACTTTTTGCCATATTTTATGGCTAACATATTTTTTGGGTGCAAATTATGAATATGAAGTATAAAAAAATTGCCGTAATTTGTGCCAGCAAAAATCAAAATGCCATAGAGAAAAAAGATTTTCTTATCAAAAAATACGGATTCCTAGATTTCAATCACAGCGCCACTAAGGCCGATAATCTTGACTTGGTAATTGCGCTTGGCGGCGATGGAACCATGCTTCACCTTCTTCATAAATTAGAAAAAAATCCCATTCCTCTTTATGGAATAAATTGCGGCACTGTCGGATTTTTAATGAACGCTTTTCGCGAAGAAGATTTGAACGAAATTCTTAATGCGGCGCGCGAGTCGATAATTCATCCGCTTAGAATGGAAGCGGTTTCGCAAGATAATAAAAAATATAGTCATATTGCAATTAACGAAATTTCTCTTTTAAGGCAAATGAGTCAGGCCACGAAAATCAACATCAAAATCGATAATTTTGAAAGATTAAGCTGCTTAACTGCGGATGGAATTTTAGTGGCAACGCCAGCTGGAAGCACGGCCTACAACCTTTCGCTTCGTGGGCCAATAATTCCGCTTGATGCAAAAATGCTTGCCCTTACCCCGATTAGTCCTTTTCGACCACGCAATTGGCACGGCGCAATTTTATCTGCAACAAGTGAAATTGAGTTTGCAATAATCGATTCTGCCCTTAGGCCAGTTAGCGCGACAGCAGATTATATTGAAGTGCGCGATATTAAAAAAGTCGTCATCAAAGAAGATTCATCCCTTTCATTTAAATTACTTTTTGACCCAAGTCATTCGCTTGAAGAGCGCATTGTTAGAGAGCAGTTTTTTAGTTAGAAGGAAAGATTTTCAAAGAAGCCGAGGTGCCCGCTTGAGATGTTTAATACCATTTCCAATCTATAACACATTATAATTGACTTCTAAAAATCCCCAGCAAAAATAACTGTTTTATCAATCTAAAACAGTGCAAAATTATGAGAACAATAATAGACCAAACATTAACGCAAAAAGCTCAAGATTTACTTTCGGAGCTTAGATCAGAAGGCGTTGCCGCTAACAGATTAAAAGCAATCATTGCCTCTTTTAATCATCCAATTAAAACGGTGGCAGATATATTTGATGTTGATTCAACTACCATCACCAGATGGGCAAACAAA
>Ga0114971_10000881_pt1 | contig 20471 bp, 24 predicted proteins | sample M_140625_MF_Meta_FD_87320 | JGI IMG/M metagenome (GOLD analysis project Ga0114971, IMG submission 87320) | Freshwater microbial communities from Lake Montjoie, Canada to study carbon cycling - M_140625_MF_MetaG | ecosystem: Environmental > Aquatic > Freshwater > Lake | place: Lake Montjoie...
AGAGGTAGGAGGGCAGTCGTTTCCCGATGAGGTGGAGATGATGATTGTGACGCCGCTGGCCCTTTCTTTGGGGCAACGGGGGTGGAAAACGCCTGAGGATTATCAGTGGCTTTTCACGGGTGGAGGAGTGGTCGAGCCGATTCAGGTTTTACTAAAGCATGGGGATAACGAATCGCAGTTTTCTTTCAATGCCTTGACGGGGGAGAGCGTGACGGAAAAGCAGGCCAAGCGATGAGAAAGAAGGCGGGGGGATTTACTTTGATTGAGGTGATGCTGGCGGTGGCGATCTTTGCCTTTGCGGCGATAGGGTTTGCGGCGGCGCTGAACGATGTCCTAGGAATTAACTTGGCACTTTTGCGATCGGGAGGGCAACGGCAGGCGGTGGAGTCCCTGGCCGCACAAATTCTTGCGGTAACGAATAATCTACAGCAAACGGGCAAAAGATTTATTCCCGTGAGCAACGATGGAACTATTTTTTTGACCCAAAGCGTAAATCCTGTGCCTGCGATTGAGTTACCCAACTCGGATCCACAAGCGGGACCTAGAACGATCAGTGGGTGGTGGCAGGTTGAAATACGGGCGGAGACAAAAAAGCGAGAGGTTCTTGAAGGAATCTCCTTTCTGCTGTGGCAGACGCGATGAGATCGAGATTTTCAGCTGCTGCTAGCTTCACCTTGATTGAGGTGACCTTAGGTTTGACCATTCTCATCCTGATCTTTGGGGTGATTTTTCAGTTAGTGCAATTTTCTGTAATGGCGGCGGATGAGGCGGCGAAGTCCAGTCTACGGAGTCGTGAAGTTAGTGGGCTTTTTGCGTTGGTTCGCCAACTATGTTTGGATCTTCCAATACAGTCTCAGGTAAGTTTAGCGCAGGAGGGAGGGGGACAGACTCTTTCCCTAACCAACTCTCCCGTGGCGATTTTTCCGGAGAGATTTGGCGGAGTGCGAGTTTTGCGGTTTGATTTAAAGAAAGCAGCGACAGGGGATGGGAAGGAGTTGGTGCTGGAGGAATTATTTACCAAGTCCACCGAAAAGACGCAGAAAAAGCCCGAAGTGAACACCTTTCCGTTAATGCGCGAAGTGCAGGACTTGCGCTGGTTTGCGGGAGATCCAAGAAATCAAGCTAAGATGGATTCCTCCACTTGGGCGGAGTCGATGAAGCCTGCGTATCTTAAAATGGTGCTCGTGCGGAAAAACGGAAAGAGGATGGTGACGAATACGGGGATCTTTTGGATACCCGCGGGAATGAGTCCAAGTGGACAACCTCCAGTGGATCCGGTTTTCCGGGGTTTTCCTGCTTCGACGAACACGAACCCTCCAGTAGCCCCTAACTAGAGTGATGAAAAAAAAGACAAATCCTGCCAGTTCCTCTGGGGTGGCTTTAATCGTGGTGCTTTGGGCGGTGGGGCTTATTTCTGCCGCCCTTTTTGGGTTGGTGGCAATTTTACAGAGGCAGATTGGGCAGGAGGTGGCGGCATTACAAAATGCGAGAGCGATGTTGGTGGCGGAGTCAGGGATTCAGATGGCGCTGCATAGTCAACTGCGTCCTGAAGATATGGAGGAGGCCTCGAAGCTGTTGAGTAAAACGCTGCAACAGGGGTGGACCATAGGAGAGAAGACTCCCGTGGAGGTTCATTTTGAAATTGAGGCTAAGGATATGTCTGAGGATGCGGCCAAGATCAACATCAATGCCCTGTTGTTGGGGGACAAAACGTTAGCTAGGTCGGTTCTGCAAAATCTATTTGCAGGGTGGGAGGTCAATTTAACCACTTCTTCTTCGTTGATTGATGCCTTATTGGACTGGGTCGATGCGGATGAAATGAGCACGGGCTCGAATAGCGGAACGGAGAGTTCGGTGCGAAATGCTCCATTCGAGAAAATTGAAGAGCTGGAGAAGGTGGTTGGGTGGGCGGAAATGGCAAAAGAGGCAAAGGAGGGAAGTAAAAGTGTTGATGCGCTGAGCAAATTCACGGTCTACGGCGCAGGGAAGCTGTCTTTGCGTAGTGCGGAGCAGGACCTGATTGAGGCGTGGTTGGGATTGGGGGCTGGAGCGGCCACGAATTTCATGCGCCAGCGTCCTGGTCCCGATCAGATCCCAGGGACAGCGGATGATGTCGTGACCCAGGGGTTGCCGCTGCTGGACGCAAATTACGACAAGTGGATGGATCGGGTGGTGGTGGCGGAAGAAGATCTTTGGCGGGTAACCTCGACGGGGTTTGTCGGTAAGGCTAAAAGAAAGGTAGTGGCTTTAATTTCCCGCACATCGAATCCTCCGCAGGTGAAGACTCGCTGGTCCGAGGAGGATGCAAATCCATGAAGAAAAAAGTTCTCAAAGTCAAAAAGATCAAAGGGAAAAACCTTTCTGGCCCTGTCTTTGTTTTTCCAGGCCCTGAGGGGTGGGAGTTGTGGAGCACGGCAGATGGGGAAGCTCAGTGTATGGGACCGGCGGAGGATCCGCAGAAGCTGCGAGCACCGGATCAAGCGGTGGTTTGTCTCCCTTCCCGCTCTTTTCTTTCCGTGCCCCTTTGGATATCGGTTGAAGAGGGAATTGCGCCGAGAGATTTGGCCAAAATCGCCTTGGAGGCGAAGAATTTGCTAGGGGCAAATCCTGACTTAACGGTTTGGGCGATGGAACCGATTCGGACTGAGCCAGTGGCGGTGGCGGGTCAGGACGAGCCAGGTCTGAGGCAACTAGAAGCGACAGCAATTTTAGTGGGTCCTTTAGAGGAGACTTGGCTTTTGAACCAGGCGGGGCGGCATGAGATCGCGGGTCGAGTTTTGCCTGCTCCTGGGGGAGTATCTTCCGCGGTTCTACGAAAAGAGCTGGGCCGGTGGGTGGTGGATTTTTACTCCGGTGGAAAATGGTTGCATACACAACCTTTGCTGGCGCGTGAGTTGCAGGCGGGAACGGCAACCGAGGTTGGGGCTTTGCTGGCGCAACTGGAAGCAGAGGGGACTCTACCTGATCTCAATATGCTGGCTCTGCGAGAGGAAGGGGAAATGGGGGCAGGAGTGCAGGAGTTTTTGTCACTTCTTCCGTGCCCAGTGCGGACGGAGCCGAGGGTCGCGCCGCGGTTGCCTGCAGGCCCTTGGGATTTGCAACCTCCGCTTTTGACGGAGCGCCGTTTGGCGAAAACCGAACAGGCGAAAAAGACAAGGTCGATCCGGACTGGGCTGGCAGCTTACGTGGTGCTGATTCTGGCGGCCCTGGTGTATTTTGCGGTTCCCCTAATTCAACTTCAGAAAGTTGAAAAAGAGTTGGCAGAGATTGCTCCCGAGGCGGGAAAAATACGAGAAGCCTCGCAGAGTTGGCGGGAGGCGGCAGCCTTAGTGAATCCGAAGATGAACGCTTTGGAACTGCTTTGGGAGGTTGCCCGACCCTTGATTGAGAAGGATCCTGGGGAGATTGACGGAGTGCGCTTGACCACTTTTGATTTTAATACGAAGCGGCTTCTTCTCCAGGGGGAGGGGAAGGATCTTGAGCAGACGGAGAAGTATTTTGAGTGGCTGAAGAAGGAGCCGATGCTTTCGGAGTACCATTGGCGTCATCCGCAGCCGACTCTTTTACCTAACGGCAATGCTCGGTTTCAGGTTGAGGGAATTCCAACAGGGGCTGAGGTGGCCAAAGAAGAGGAAGGAGGTTCCGATGCGAATGCTGTCACGCCATGAAAAAAAGCTGATGCTCTTCTTTGGTTTGGCGGTGTTTGTAGGCATCCATCTCCTGGGGTTGAAGCTCTTTCTGAGTTTCGATCAGGCCAATCGGCGTAACCTTTTACAGAAAACGGATGAGTTGGCGGAAGCTAAAGGCTGGATGGAGAAGAAAATTGAGTGGGAGGAGAAGGCGGAGTGGTTGGAGAAAAATCTGAAAACGGTACCCGCGGACAATCCTGCCCCTGCTCTGCAAAAGAAGTCTCAGAGCACGGCTGCTAAGGCAGGATTAAAGATTGAGGAGCAGAACCTGCAGGCGCCGCAAATTGGAGCCAGCTGCACGATTTATAGTAGTCGGATGCGTCTGACGGGAAGTTTGGAGCAGTTCACTCGCTGGATTGTCGATCTGTACCAACCTGAGAGTGGAGTGGCATTGACTATGCTAAATTTGAAGCTGAGTGCCGAGCCTCCGAAAATGACGGGGGAGGCTGAGGTAGGACAGTTTTTTAGGGTCAACAAGCAGTGAACAAGTTCTTCACAATTACGAGAGGAGTTCTCCTCGTTTATCTAATGAAGGGGATAGGATTTGGGGAGATGCCTTCTGTTCTACCCACTACTGTTGGAGAAGCTCCGCCGCGCACGGAAATCCGTTCGGACCTGCCTAAGGCTTTGGAATTATCGCGTTATACGGCCTTGGGTAAGAAGTCTCCCTTTACCTTGGCTTCGGCTACGGCGGAGGCGGATTTCGCCAAGGAGCTGGTTTTGGGAGGCTATGTTCGGTTGGAGGGGGAGGATTACGTGATGGTGGCTAATAAAACAAAGCCCGAGCGTATATTGGTTGGAAGGAAGCCTTCCCCGTCAGCGCAGGGGATGATCTTGCTGGATTTAAAGAAAGATCCTTTGGGTGATCCCGCGAAGATGCAGGCAAAAATTAAGAAGGGATCGGAGATGGCGACGTTGAAATACGAGGTGACGGGCGGGGGTGCCGCGCCCACTGCACAAGCGCCTGTGGCGATGCAAGCCCAGCCACCAATCCCAGGAATGTCGGGGCAACCTGCCCAGGCGCAGATCAATCCTGGGCAGAAAGCGCAAACCACAGGGGCACAGGCGCCTGGAATGGTAATTCGGCGGCGGGTAGTTCCGATTCCAGCGGGGGGTAGAAAATGAGAGCTTATTTTGTTTTGTCTTTAGGCTTACTGTTTTTTCTGAGTGTGGAGGTCGAGCGGACTTGGGCGCAAGAATTGTCCCCAGATCCCAGTCGGACGGGGTTGCCCGCAGCTGGAGAGGGAGTGGTGGGTTCCGAGTCTGAGATGGTTTCGCCGGATACGATCCAGTTTCCGAATAATCCAGTTTCAGATTTCCTTGTCGTCTATGAGAAATTAAAAGGAGTCACCTTGATTAAAGATGCCAGTCTGCTTGGCGGCGGGGCGAATCTAAGTCTGACTTTAAATCAGCCGGTAACCAAGGCGGAGGCGATCCGGTTGTTGGAATCGACCCTACTGCTGAATGGGTACGTCTTTATCGCATTGGACAAGAACGCGGTTAAAGTGATCAACACCGCGGGGGGCAAGAATCCTCGGAGTGAAGGGGTTTTCCTTTTTACAAATGAGAGCGAGTTGCCTGAGGGTGAGGTGGTGGCTTCGTATGTCATGCCCTTGACCCATTTGGCGGCGGCAGATGCCGTGCCGATTTTTGAGCAGTTCATCACGCTGCATCCGTATGGCAGTTTGGTCCCTGTGCCGGTGGCAAATCAGGTTCTGATCACAGAAAATGCCACTCTGATTCGGCGCCTGATCCAGGTGAGGGACCTGATTGATACCCCTGCGCCAGAGAGAAAAACTGATTTTATTCAACTGGTACAAGCGAATGCGGATCGGGTGGTGGAGTTGATTACGCAGATATTGGAAAAACGAGAGGAGAAGAGCGGGGGAGCCACGGCGAAAGCGGCGACGGGTCAAGTGGCGCAACCTGGGGTGCCTGGATTACCTAGTGCGGCAGGCGGATCTGCGGGGGTAACGATTAATGGAAGTAAAAGTGGTTTTGCGGGGGATATCCAGCTGATTGCGGATACGAGAACGAACCGGATCTTGGTGGTTGCGAGCCCCTTTGATTTTGTGGCGATTAGTTCCTTGATTAAGCAGTTTGATATTTCAGTGGAGTTGAGCGACCCCTATGAACAGCCTCTGAATTATGTTTCCGCCACCGATATGCTACCCATTCTGCAGGATATGTTGCAGGAAGAGGGAGACGATGCCGCGGCAACGGGCGGGGCAGGAGCGACCCGAACGGTGAGTGGTGGAATCGGGTTGGGTGGGGTGAAGGGTGGGGCCACTGGGACCAGTGGCACTACCGCAAATCCTGCAGATATTTTGAGCGAGCCTGGGGAGCAGGCGGCCGCCGAGTCGATCATCGTGGGAAAGACGCGGATCATTGCGGACAATCGGGCGAACTCGATTCTCGTGATTGGGCAACCGGAATCCCGGGACAAGGTGAAGGCGATTTTAACAAAATTGGATAAACGTCCGATGCAGGTTTATCTGGCTACGGTCATTGGCCAGTTGCTCGTGAATAACGCCGACGCCTTCGCCGTCAATGTCCTGCAAAGATTTACTGGGGATTCCACGTCAGGCGTTAACTCGGTGGGAGGGGGAAGAAGTATGATCACGACCAACACCCCTTTGATGCAGTCGGCTGCCACCATGGCACAATTAGCCAATGTCGCCGCGAGCAATGGTTTGCCCGGAATGCAGATCGCCGCATTCATTGGAAACACGCTGAATGTCTATGTCAGCGCCCTCACCGCGACGGGCAAATTCCGAGTAGCCTCACGTCCTTCCGTTTTTACGGCGAACAATAAAAAGGCGACCATCTTTCAGGGGCAAAAAATTGCCGTACCTACGAGTACGGTGACAACTCTTGGCGGAGGAGGAAGTGCCACTGCGACCTCCGGTTCTCAGCAATCCAATATTCAGTATCAGGATGTCGTTTTGAAAATCGAGGTCGTGCCCCTGATCAACAGCGCTCGGGAGATTAGTCTACAGATTGTCGAGACGAACGACACGTTAGCGAAGGGGATCAACAGTGAAACCCAGATCGGTGGTGGAGTCTCTGTGCCCAAGATCGACACCCAAAAACTGACGACCACCGTCATTGTGCCAGATGGAGCCACCATCTTGATGGGGGGATTGATCTCTCAGACGGATTCCAAGGCCAGTTCGGGAATCCCCTTTATTTCCACGATTCCATTGATGGGTAATCTCTTCAAAAGCACAACGGACGACACCGAACGCCGGGAGTTGGTCGTGATGATCCAACCTTCGGTGGTTTTTGATGTTCCGGAACTGAAAGAGGTCAGCAAGACGGAACGGGATCTGACGGGGTTCTCCTCCAAAGAACTTTCTCCGCTGAGCATGAAATCGGGACAGAAAAGTACCCCGATGAGTCTGAATCCGCCTGTGGCGGAACCGATATCCTCGACAGAGGCAAAGCAGGAATAGTCCGCGGATTGGTGGGTTGACTCAAGAGAGGCTTTCCTCGAGTGTCGCATCCATTAGTTTTTCTTCTTTATGAATATTCACGAATACCAAGCGCGGGACTTATTGGCGGCCGCTGGGGTGCCTGTTCCCCGTGGAGCGGTGGCGCGGAGTCCAGAGGAGGCAGAATCGATCGCACGAAGTCTTCCTTGTAACAGTTTTGTGGTAAAGGCGCAGGTGCATGCGGGGGGCAGAGGTAAAGGTCACTTCCAAGATGGTTACAAGAGTGGGGTTCATCTGGTCAAAACCCCTCATCAAGTAAGGGATGTGGCTTCGCGTATGATCGGAAATACGTTGATTACTCATCAAACGGGTCCCGAGGGAAAGCCGGTGCATGCGGTGCTGGTGGGAGAATCAACCGATATCGCTCGTGAATTGTATCTGGCGATAGTGTTGGATCGTTCTTCGGGTTGCCCAGTGATCGTGGCGAGCCAGCAAGGTGGGGTGGAGATCGAGGCGGTGGCGGAAAAGAGTCCTGAAGCGATTTTGCGGGAGGTGATTCATCCTGGGCTAGGCCTACAACCTTATCAGGCCCGCAAAGTTAGTATTTTTCTAGGTTTCCCATCCACGGGGCTGCGTGCGCCTTGCCGATTATTGCACGCCGCCTATCGACTTTTCATCGAGAAGGACTGCTCTCAGGTGGAGATTAATCCGCTGGCGGTGACGAAGGGTGGGGATGTGGTGGCGCTGGATGCGAAGCTGGGTTTTGACGACAACGCTCTGTTTCGGCACAAAGAGATTCAAGAATTACAAGATCCATCACAAGAAGACCCACGGGATTTGGCGGCGGCGGAGCACCATTTGAACTATATCGGGTTGGAAGGGAACATTGGGTGCATGGTGAATGGGGCTGGATTGGCTATGGCCACTCTGGATTTAATTCAGGCTGCGGGAGGGAAACCAGCAAACTTTCTTGATGTGGGAGGGGGGGCCTCGGAAGAGATGATTACGGCGGCGTTTCGTCTGTTGCAGGGGGATCCAGCGGTCAAAGCCATCTTGGTTAATATTTTCGGGGGTATTTTGAAGTGCGATATTTTGGCGCAAGGCATGGTAGCGGCTTGTCGGACGGCGCCACCTCGAGTGCCGATCATCGTTCGGTTACAGGGCACGAACGTGGAGGCCGGTCGCAAAATACTAAAGGAGTCGGGACTGCCACTGCTTCCGGCGGAGGGACTGATGGAAGCGGCGGATAAAGCGGTCGCGGCGGCGGCGGGAAAGAAGGGGAAATAAGATGTCTGTTTTAGTCGATGCCAATACGCGTTTGCTGGTGCAGGGCATTACGGGAAAGTCGGGTTCCTTCCACGCTTCCGCCTGTAAGGAGTATGGGACTCAGGTGGTGGCGGGGGTGACACCTGCGCGTGGCGGAGAAAAGTTCGAAAAAACGGTGCCGATATTCGATACGGTGTCGGAGGCGGTGGCAGCGACGAAGGCGAATGCCTCGATGATCTTTGTTCCGCCTGAATTTGCGGCGGATGCAATTTTAGAAGCAGCGGATGCGGGGATCCAGCTGATCGTGGCAATTACGGAAGGAATTCCCGTGATGGACATGATGCGGGTGCGCCATGCGCTGAGTGAGCATTCTTGCGTGTTGATTGGGCCGAATTGCCCGGGGATTATTACCCCTGGGGCTTGTAAGATTGGGATCATGCCTGGGTATATTCACCGACCTGGAAATGTCGGAGTGGTTTCTCGAAGTGGGACGCTGACTTATGAGGCGGTTTGGCAGATTACCAGTCAAGGTCTAGGGCAAAGTACTTGTATTGGGGTGGGGGGAGATCCGATCCATGGGTTGACCTTGCAAAAGGCGGTGGAGTATTTGCATGCGGATCCTGACACCAAAGCGATTGTGATGATTGGTGAGATTGGGGGTTCGGAGGAGGAGGAGGCTGCTGAATACATTCAATCCCGAGTGAAGAAGCCGGTAATTTCTTTTGTAGCGGGAGCAACGGCGCCTCCTGGAAAGAGGATGGGACATGCGGGGGCGATCATTTCAGGTGGTCAAGGAACGGCACAGGCGAAGATCGAAGCATTGAAGAAGGCGGGGGTGCACGTGGCAGAAACTCTTGGAGATATTGGGCAGGAAGTGGTCAAGGCTTTGGGAAAATAATGTGAGTGATGCCAAGGAAGCGGCGGCTGGGGTGACCAAGATTGTGGCGAAAGGGCTGGAAGGAGTGGTGGCAACAGCTACGGCTCTTTCTGACGTGCGTGGATTGGAAGGGAAGCTGATTTATCGTGGTTATGACATTGATGAGCTTGCGGGCAAGGTGAGCTTCGAAGAAGCCAGTTATCTTCTATGGCAAGGGGATTTGCCGAATTCGAAGCAGTTGGCGCAGTTGAAAAAGTCACTAGCGAGTGAGAGAGAACTGCCGCAGGGAGTGGTGGATTATATTTTGGCGGCGCCGAAGGATTCGAGTCCGATGGATATCCTGCGTACCTGTATCTCGATGTTGGGGCTCTATGATTACGGTCCGATTGGGGTGGAGCAGGTGGAGTTGAATCGGCATCGGCAAATCTCGCTGACGGCAAAGATTGGGGTGATAGCGGCCTATTTTCATCGGGCGAGGAGGGGTCAGTCGTTGCCTCCAGTGCGAAAGGATTTAGGGGAGGCGGCTCACTTTCTTTACTTACTGAATGGGCAAGAAGCCGGGCCGGAAGCGGTAGCTACTTTGGATATGGCGTTTGTCTTGCATGCGGATCACGGAATGAACGCTTCCACTTTTGCGGCGCGGGTGTGTGCCTCGACTTTGACCGATATTTATTCGGCTGTGAGCACAGCGGTTGGAACCCTAAAAGGGCCTTTGCATGGGGGAGCCAATGAGGGAGTGATTCACATGCTTCAGAAAATCGGGAGTCTGGAGAAAGTGGATGGATGGGTGAAAGAGCAGATGGCGCAGAAGAAGAAAATTATGGGAATTGGGCATCGGGTGTACAAGGTGCTCGATCCGCGGGCACCGCACCTGAAGCGGATGGCGGAAAAACTGACGGGGGAGTTAGGAGATACCAAGTGGATACAGATGAGCGAGCGGATTGCCCAGATTATGCATGAGGAAAAAGGGTTGAATGCGAATGTCGATTTCTACTCGGCAACGGTTTACTACAGCTTGGGTTTGCCGACAGATTTATTTACTCCCATTTTTGCGGTGGCGCGGATGTCGGGATGGACGGGGCATATTCTTGAACAGTGGCAAGATAATCGGCTGTTCAGGCCTGACAGCGAGTATGTGGGGCCTGCGGTGGGTCGAAAAGTCGTTCCGCTGGCTAAGCGATAAGGGTGGAGCGTCGAGTCGGTAGGCTTGGCATCTTCGACTGCTAATGATCTTGCGGGTTCTTTTTCTTTTGGGATGGACGGGATGGTTTGCTTGGGCTCAAGCCCCTGCAGAAGGATTGGTGGAGATAAGTGGGGATTCTGTTCCCGGAATCGTAATCGAAATGCGGTATGCGACGGCAAGGAACATTACCGGGAAGAAAATATACCCTGATGGGCGAGCTTGGTTAAGGCTGGAGACAATTCGTAAGCTGGAAAAAGTAGTGAAGGATTTATGCGAACGTGGATACCGACTGGTACTTTGGGATGCTTGGCGCCCTATTTCTGCACAGAAGGCCCTTTGGGCTGCGAAGCCTGATGGGAAATTTCTTACGCCTCCGACAAAGATTAGTCGACACAATCGGGGGACCAGTGTGGATGTTTCCTTGGCTGATCTTCAAGGAAGGTTAATGGAGATGCCGAGTAATCACGACGAGTTTAGCGCGAAGGCGGATGAGAACTTTTCGGATGTTCCGAAGGAGGTTGGGGAGAGAGCGAAAATATTGCGCCAGGCGATGTTTCGGGCTGGATTCTCTGGGGTGCCCGATGAGTGGTGGCACTATGATTTGCGAGATTGGGCTTCTTACGATCCTATTCAGGGGCAATAAGGCCCTGCGAATGGGTCTTCCTGAGGGGCTGCAGGAGATTGAGTGAATTTACCTTTGCGCTAAAAAGTCTGGCATGGAGCAGGATTGGCAGGCGTCGGTTTCGGTTCGGCAAAAATCTCGATAGATCTGGAGGAGTCCTTCGCGGGCGAGGTGGGAGCGTACATCGGGTGGCGGAAAAGGGACGCTGAGAAGGCGGATGCTGGCGGATCGGAGTAGACCCGCGTCGCCGCCTACTGGCCAATCTTTCATACGGCGGTTGAGTTCGTCTTCGGTCAGAGGAGTAAGAGGAGCGAGGACTTGAAAGAGGAGGGCGGTGGAGCGGTCGAGGCCGACGAGGCGAGAGGGGGAGGATAGGATGCGTCCGTCCCATCCTGCGTGTTGATTCCAGAAGGGGTGGTTGACGGTTTTAAGGATTTCTAAGAAAGCGTTGGAGTTGCCATTTTGGATGGATTGCGTCCAGAGGAGCCAGAGATTGGGGTCGGAAATAAAGGAGAGTGCAGCGAGGCGGCGGAGAGGGGAGTTGTTGGGGCGGGTGGAGCCCATTTTCCAGCAGGCCAGTGGAAGAGTGCGATCGTTCCAAGTTTCGCGTTGGGGCCACCATCGGTGCCAAAGTTCTTTGAGAAGAGGGAGGGCGCGGGGGGATACTGGATTGCGGGTAGGGTCGGGAAGCAGACCTGCGACACCGTAAATGATGGCCTCGCGATCCATGCGATGGGGGAGTTGAAGGAGCTGAAGGATGGGGACGGCGTGGGCTAAGGAGGTAAAGGGTTCACGATTTTCGGAAAAGCCGAGCCCTTCTGCGAGGGCGACCCAAACGGCTTGGTCGAATCCGTGGGCGGAGGAGCGGGCGGAGGCGAGGGCACGACGCTGGCGGAGGCGGTGCCAACCCGCTTCTTCAAGGAAATCGCGAAGTTGATCGGTTGAAAGAGCCAGAAGGGTTAAGTGACAGCGGCCAGGTTTTTCTCCTCCAGAAATCTCGGCGGGTGTTGCACGGAAAAGGGGGATAAGTTCAGTGAGAGAGGCGGCGAGTTGATGTTCGAGGGCGATGGGCCTGATCTGGGGGGATGGAGTTGGGGAGGTGGAGAGGTCGACTTGCCAGAAAACATGGAGGACGACGTTACGGTATGCTGGGTTAGTGGAGTGCTGGTGGGCATCCCAGTCGGAGGAGTGGCGATGAATTTCAACGTCTCCTGTGTGGATTGAGCCGTCGCCTGCAAGAAAGGAGCAGTGAAGAAAGTCGGGTCCAGCGCGATGATTCCAGAAACCAGGTTGGCGGAGGGTGAGAGATTCGCCCGAAAGGGTTTGCAGGGGATTGCGGACGAGGGATTCGAACCAGATACGTTGGAGAATGGATTCGGAAAGGATGGGGGCTGGATCTTCTCGAAGGATGTTTTGGTGGACCCAACGCCGATAGCTAGTCGTCATAAGGATTAAACTGGGTTCGAGCCGAAAAGTTGCGGGTTTTTGAAAATATATTTATTTAGAGCCCGGGCCTAGGCCTAGCTTTGGGGTAGGGGATGGAAGGAGTGGGGGGCTTGTCGGGGGGTGGGGGGTGGGATTAGGGTGAGCGAATGATGAAAGTACGTTGGATGGGAGTTTTTCTGCTCGCTGGATCCGTCTGGGGGATGGCTCCGCAAGATGAGCCGATGGTGAAGGTGGTGGAAAAAGTGCGTCCCGCAGTGGTGAATATCAATACGGAGAAGATTGTGGAACAGCAGGTGATCGATCCTTTCGATACTTTTATTAATCAGTTTTACGGTGGCGGGATGGCGAGAGGAAATCGGATATTACAGACCCCAGTTAAAAACCTTGGTTCGGGTCTCATTATTAGTCCTGACGGATATATTGTAACCAATCAGCACGTGGTGGGTCGGGCCAATAAATTAAAAATTCGTGTGAAGCTATCGAGCGGGAAGGAGTACGACGCGGAACTTCTTCGTGACGATGATCTGCAGGATCTGGCTTTGATTAAGGTGAAGGCAAAAGAGCCCTTGCCTTTTCTGAGTCTGGAGAAGCTTTCTCCCAATCTACTTGGTCAGACGGTTCTCGTTTTGGGTAACCCAGTCGGATACGAGAATAGCGTAAGTGCAGGGATTCTAAGTGGTAAGGATAGAACTTTGACGCTGGGAGATTTGACGATGGAGGGATTGTTACAGACGGATGCAGCGATTAATCCTGGAAATAGCGGGGGGCCGTTGGTCGATTCGGAGGGGGATCTGGTGGGGTTGAGTTCGGCTAAGATGTCGATGGCCCAGAACTTGCCGACTGAGAGTATTGGCTTTGCGATTGCGGGTGAACGGGTGAAACGATGGGTGGAGGAGGCGATTGCGATTGTTGAAGGGAAAATTAAGGCCCCGCCTGAGCGTTCCGCTGCTTTGGCCCTTAAGGAGAAGTTTGGGTTGGAGCTGAAGGATAGTAGCTTAGGCGAGTCGATGCAGCTCGGCTATGGACAGCGTGTAGGGTTGCTGGTGGTCGGGGTGGAAAAAAATAGCCCAGCAGCGGAGGCTGGAATCCAGAAGGGAATGCTGGTGGTGGGCCTAGGTCAAATTCCTGCACGCACTTTGGAGGAGTTGCCTCGTAAGGTTCGCCAGCTGAAGAGTGGGGAGCAGGTTCCGGTGACGGTCTTAGGGGCGAGCAAACAGGGGAACTTCATCGCGATTCGAAGTGGGGCGGTGGTACTGAAAGCAAGGTGAGGATGGCGGGGTGGGTGAGGATGCCGGTCGGCGACATCTTCGGAGGAGTGGGACGTGCCTTGGTATTTTGGTTGATGGCGCTGGGCCTGCTCGGAACGGGGCAGGCGGAGGAGCGAATCGACTGGCAGTTTCCGACAGAGAATCGAGCTCTCGTTGCCAATCATCCAGAAAAGTTTTATCAACCGACGATCAGTCGCCGACTTATCTCGGGGATGTTCGGTTTTGTTCGTACGGCGGGGGCTGAACCTGCTCGAATGTTTGAGCATTTTCACAAGGGAATCGATATTCGACCTTTGCGTCGTGATTCTCTGGGGGAACCGACGGATGAAGTGAGGGCATCAGCGGGTGGGGAGGTGGTGCGAGTGAATTTGGATGAAAAGATTTCCGATTATGGGAAGCAGGTGATCGTGAGGCATCTGTGGGGAAGCCAGCCGGTATACACGATTTATGGACATCTGGCCTCGGCCTGCGTTCAGGTGGGGCAGCGGGTGAAAGCGGGAGACCAGTTGGGAGTGATGGGGTGGACGGGACCAGGATTGACGAGGGATCGGGCGCATTTGCATCTGGAGATAGCGTTTCAGTTAAACGAAAAATTTGCGGATTGGGTAAAAGCATCCAAGCCAGGACGTTTTTGGGAGCCAAATAGAAATGGAGAGTGGAATGGTCTAAATTTAATGGGGGTAGATCCGGCCGTCTTGCTGAAGGCTGCGCAGGATGGGAAACCGATGAGTTGCGGGGAATGTTTGAGTTCGCAACCAGCTGGGTTTGCGGTTCGAGTGCCGGTGCCGAGGGGGCGGATCGGCTGGACGCAGTGGGTAGAGAAGGAGGGGATCGGAATTGGAGAGCAGTCTTGGGATTTGGAAATGACCCCTTGGGGATTGCCACTGAGGGCTAGGGGCCGAGGAGAGAGGGTGGAAATGGCGGAGCTTGGGTCGGTTCCTGGGAGACCGAATGAGGGAAGGTACTACTGCCGGGGGTTGGTGGGGCCTGATGGAAAAGGTGGAATGAAGTTGAGCAAGTTGGGGGAGCAGACGATGGGGATGTTACTCTATTCGGAGGAATAATAGGCTTGGTATAAAGGGGATACGGGTGGCATCTTCAAAATCTATGAAAAACAAACTACTACTAGCATTGATACTAGCCGGTTTGGCTGGGGCAACTGCCTCGGTACAAGCCGAAGATGCAACTACACCGACTGCGCCTGAGCTTTCTCCTGCGCATAAGCTCAAGGGGTTTGAGAAGGAGTTTGATGCCAATCATGATGGCAAGTTGGATGAGACGGAAAAAGCGGCGATGGTTGCCAAGTATGATAAGAATGGGAATGGGAAGATTGATAAGGAAGAGTTGCCTCCGAAGAAGGCGAAAAAGAATGGTCCGCCTAAAGACGGAGAGACTAACGCACCAACCCAGTAAACTTTTGCTTTGAGTGAGGACGGGTGATTTCGGTTTAAGCCGAGATCACCCGTTCTTTTTTAGGGCAGAGAAGGGAGGGGAATCAGGTTTTTGTGACCATGCGCAAGGCGGCGCCGAAAGCCATGAAGATGAGGATCCATTCGAAAAGATTCTGTGAGATTTTTTTGAGGAGAGAGTGGCCGAGCCAAAATCCGAGGAAGACTCCTGGAAGGAGGAGGGCGTCGAGGAGGAGGGATTTTGTGTTGAGGAGACCGAGTTGATAGCTGAAGGGGAGTTTGGCGATGTTGATGGTGAGGTAGAACCAAGCGCCCGTGCCTACCATGACCATTTTGGTGGTGCGTTGTGAAAGGAAGTAGAAAGCGGTGATGGGGCCTGCGGCGTTAGCCAGCATGGTGGTGATGCCAGCGGACCAACCGCAGAAAAATCCGAGGAGTGGGTGGTGGGTAATGAAAGTGAGGAGTTGCGGGCGCATGCGTTGGATGAGAATGATGAAAATAAGGACAATGATGATCCAGCCGAGGGTATGGCCGAAGAATTCTGTGGGGATGCGGGGCATAATCCACCAACCGGTCACGATGCCTGCGAGGGTGGCGGGAAGCAGAGCGCGAAGGGTGGACCAGGAGGCGTGTTCGTGGAAGGAGTAGACGGCTAAGAGGTCGGCAAAGATAAGCAGGGGAAGGACGATGCCGGTGGATTCGCGGGCGGGGAGGATTTCGGCCATGAAGATAACGGAGAGAAGTCCGAAGGGACCGAAGCCTGATTTTGAGAGACCGGCAAAGAGTGCGGCGGCGAGAGCGAGGAGCCAAGCGGTGAGGGAGAGATCGGGCATGCAGGAGAAGAGTGGCGGAAATTCTTTAGAATCAGTTAGGGGCAGAGAAGGGTAGTTTTGAGATCGGTGTTGCCTGCATAAAATACGGCAATCTTTAGAGGGGTTTTTCCGATGTTTTTACCATTGTGAGGAGTGTTGATGACCTCGGCTAAGGTGTCCCCTGCTTTTAGCTTTTTGGTTTGGCCGTCTTTTAGTTCGACGAGGAGTTCCCCCTCAAGAATGAGGGCGAGGCAGGGAACGGGGTGGGTATGCCATCCAGTTTCCGTGCCTGGGGGCAGGGTGACGATGGCTCCTGAGACTTTGGCTGTTCCTGAAGGATAGCGAATGGGGGTGCCATCCCAGGTTGCGCTAGTGGATAGGTTTTCCTGAACCTGAACGGATTTACGATACTCGTCTGCGAGAATGAGATGGGTAACGGGAAAGAGGAGGGCGAGGGTGAGAAGGAGTTTCATGAGTGCACGGTAGGGCGAAAAATAGGGGGAGTCATCTGGCAAACCTTCGCCCCTAGGGTTGGGGAGAGACTACGAGCGCTTGCGGCGGGAGTGATCGAGGATCTTTTTGCGGAAGCGGAGGGTCTTGGGGGTGACCTCAAGATACTCGTCTTCGGAAAGGTATTCTAGGCCGCGCTCGAGGCTGTGTTTAATCGGAGGACTGAGGGCGATGCCCTTGCCGTCACCCTGCGAACGCATGTTAGTGAGATTTTTGGCTTTGCAGGGGTTAACTACCATGTCGGCGGGGCGGGTGTTTTCGCCTACAATCATGCCCGCGTAGATATCTTCCTGCGGTCCGACGAAGAGGGTGCCGCGTTCTTGTAAATTATCGAGGGAGTAGGCCATGGAGGTCCCCGCTTCGAGGGCGATGAGTACGCCATTGATTCGGGCAGGAATTTCGCCACGGAACGGACCGTACTCACGGAAGAGATGGGAAATAATCCCCATTCCTTTGGTTAGATTCTGGAGGTCGGTCTCAAAGCCAATCAGGCCACGAGTGGGAATGGCAGCGACGAGAGAGGTGTTCTCGCCGTTAGGTTTCATATCCTCAATTTCGGCTTTGCGTCCGGCAAGATTACCCATGATATCACCCAACGAGAATGAAGGGATTTCCGCATAAAGAGTTTCGATTGGTTCGAGAACGGAACCGTCCTCGGCTTTTTGGAAAATAACTTCAGGGCGGGAGACGAGAACTTCGAATCCCTCGCGGCGCATCTGCTCCAGAAGAATGGCGATCTGCATTTCGCCACGAGCGCGAATTTCGAAACTACCCGCGGTGCCACCGTCGACAAAGCGTAGGCTGACGTTTGTGCGAATCTCTTTCTCGAGGCGTTCGCGCAGGTGGCGGGCGGTGAGGAACTTGCCCTCGCGACCTGCGAGGGGAGAGTCGTTGACCAGAAACTGCATGTGAATAGTGGGAGGATCGATGGCGACAAAGGGGAGAGGGGTGCGATCGGGTTTGTCGGCGATGGTGGCGCTGATCTCGGGGGTGGCGAGGCCTGCGAGGCCGATAATATCACCGGCGGAGGCGCTTTCGATTTCGACCCGTTCCATGCCCCGATGAGAAAAGAGACGGGTAACGCGACCGGTTTCTGATTTCCCTTCGGGATTTAGACAAGCGACGGGGTCGCCCATTTTGACGGTGCCCGAGGCGATGCGCCCGATGGAGATGCGCCCGACGAAATCGGAGTGGTCAAGGTTGGCGACGAGGAGCGCAAAAGGGGAATCGGGATCCGCGCGAGGAGGGGGGACGGTAGAGAGGATGGTATCGAAAAGGGCGGTCATGCCAGCGGCTTTGATTTCTGGGGTAAGATGGCCGTCCCACTTGAGAGTGGAGTAGCCTTCTTTGGCAGAAACGTAAACGGCGGGGAAATCGAGTTGGGCGTCGGTGGCGTTGAGTTCGAGGAAGAGTTCAAAGACTTGATCGAGGACTTTCTTGGGATCGGCGTTTTCGCGATCGATCTTATTGAGGACAACGATGGGTTTGGCGCCGACTTCAAGGGCTTTACGGAGAACGAACTTGGTTTGGGCTTGAGGACCCTCGGCGGCATCAACGACAAGGAGGACGCCGTCGATCATGCGGAGGATGCGTTCGACCTCTCCACCGAAATCGGCGTGGCCTGGGGTATCAACAATGTTAACGCGGATATCGTGATATTCGAAGGAGGCGTTTTTGGCTTTGATGGTGATACCTCGTTCTCTTTCGAGGTCCATGGAGTCCATCATGCGTTCGGCGACAACTTGGTTGGAGCGAAAGGTACCCGCTTGGCGGAGGAGCTGATCCACGAGAGTGGTCTTGCCGTGATCGACGTGGGCAATGATTGCAATATTTCTGAGTTTTAGATCTGCCATAAAAATTCCAAAATAGCAGGTTCTAAGGCCAAAGCGAGGATTGTTTGGTGTTGAAAAAGTGGGCCAGCAGGGCAAGATACTTATCTATGAAAAACTCTCGTTATTTAATCGTGGTGGGGGCTCTGGTGGCGGTGGCGGGGTTGATGTTTCTCTATAACGGCAAGGATTGGCTGGTGCGAAATGCGGTGGTCAAGGCGGTGGAGGATGCCACAGGGGTATCTGTTCGTTTGGGCAGTTTACGGATTGAATTGACGCAAGGGGATGGGTTTATCAAGGACTTCCGTATGGGAAATCCGAAAGGTTTTAGTCGGGATGATCTTCTTTCGGTAGGGACGGGAAAGGTGACGCTGGATATCGGTTCGGTGACCGGCTCAGTCATACGAATCAAAACGGTGCAGATGGAGAAGGTGGCGATTCTTTTTGAGGGCAGTGGAAAGAAGAACAACATGACCGCGTTGGAAGCGCAGGTGAACGAACGATCGGCCCGCCCTGAGGGAGCCAAGGAGACGAAGTCTAAGAAATATCGGATCGATTCATTTGTCTTAAAGGATGTGAAGTTGGACGTGCGGATGCCCGGCATAGTGAAGGTGGGAAACCTCGATCTGGGTGATATTCGGATGAGTAATTTAGGTGGGCAGAATGGGGCGACCGCTTCGGAGATTGCGGGGCGCATTTCCAATGAAATTAGTTCAAGGGCGAAGAGCGCAGTGATCAAGAATATGGTGAAACTTGCCGAGCAGATGGGGATGGATGTTTCGAAGATTGCGGATGGTTTAGGGCTTCCGACTGGCGTGTTGAATGACGCGGCGGGGTTCTTGCAGAATTTGTTTAAGTGATCTGGGCTTAATTCAAGGAAATGGTCGGGCGACTTTGCGCAGTCGGTGGAGCAGTTTGATCTGCCCTATGTTCTTTTATGAATGAATCGCTGGGCATGGCGTGTTTAAGGGGATTAGCGGGGAGGGCGAGTCGGGTTGCTTTAGTGGATGCGGGGATGGGAGGGAGAAAGATCAAAGCGGGTCTTTTGCTGGGTGCGGGTTTGGCCTTAGCCCGAAGAATTAAGAAAGAGGAGTCAGGACCGAGAGTGGGGGTGGTGTTGCCTCCAGGAGCTGGAGGGACGATAGCGAATTTGGGATGTGTGCTGGCAGGGAAGACACCAGTGAACTTAAATTTTACCGCAGGGCGGGCGGTTTCGGACTCTTCAGCAAAGCAGGCGGGGTTGCGGACAGTGATTACAGCCAAAGCGATGGAGGAGAAATTGGGTGAACAGTTTCCAGAAGCGGGCAGGCGATTGGATTTGGGAGGTATGTTGAAGAATGGGAAAGGAGAAGCGGTTTGCTGGGCGGCGCTGGCTCTTTTGCTGCCTGCCTCGTGGTTGGCGTGGTTGGGAAAAGTTCCCCAAGAAGGCGGAGATCGGGAGGCGGGGTTGCTCTTCACCAGTGGAAGCACAGGAGATCCGAAGGGGGTGGTGCTGACCCATGGCAATCTTTTGTCGAATCTAAGGCAGATCGATGGAGTGCTGGGGAATCTGCAGTTGAGTTCGGTGTTAGGTTGTTTGCCGTTGTTTCACAGTTTTGGTTTTACGGCGACGTTGTGGTGGCCGTTGATGGGCGGTCCGAGGGTGGTGACGTATCCCAGTCCCTTGGATCCGCAGGCGCTGGGGGAAGTGATTGCGAAGCATGAGGTGGATCTGGTGGTGACGACACCAACTTTTTTGCGAGCGTTGATGCGAAGGGCGGGGAGGGAGAAGTTGGGAAAATTGAAGATGGTAGTGACGGGAGCGGAGAAATTGTCCAGGGCTTTGCGGGAGGAGTTTGTGGAGAAGATTGGGGTGAAAGTTTATGAGGGATACGGGATGACCGAAGGATCGCCGGTGATCGCGGTGAATCGGCCAGGAGCGGAGAAGGCTGGAACGGTAGGCAAGCTGGTAAAGGGATTGGAAGTGAGAACTGTGGATGAGGAGACGGGTGAGGTTTTACAGACAGGGAAGCCTGGAATTTTGGAATTCCGCGGCCCGAATATATTTCCTGGGTATTTGGGAAGGGCGGATCTGACGGAGAAGGTTTTGCGGGAGGGTTGGTATCATTCGGCTGACTTTGGGCGCT
>Ga0114971_10000882_pt1 | contig 20468 bp, 20 predicted proteins | sample M_140625_MF_Meta_FD_87320 | JGI IMG/M metagenome (GOLD analysis project Ga0114971, IMG submission 87320) | Freshwater microbial communities from Lake Montjoie, Canada to study carbon cycling - M_140625_MF_MetaG | ecosystem: Environmental > Aquatic > Freshwater > Lake | place: Lake Montjoie...
CTCATAACTGCGCTCATAAGCATCCCTGGCAGTGGATTCAACGCCCACATTGGTGGAGATTCCCCCTAAAACGATGGTTTTGATACCTCTTCTTCTCAATTGGGAGTCGAGTTCGGTGCCGTAAAAAGCACCCCATTGTCGCTTGGTGATCAAGAGATCGGAGGGTTGGATATTGAGCTCGGTGACCAAGGTTGAAAAATTTGCAGGACGACTTGCAATGCTCAGAGCAGGCGCGTCTGTGATGGGATTAAGCAAGTCCTTAGCATCGGCCAAATTTCCTACGCTGACCAAGACCACAGTTGAGTGGTGTTTGCGAAAGGCTTCGACCAATTTGCTTGCATTGGAGATGACTTCAGCGCTGGATCGGGGAAAGACATTCATTCCAACAATGCCGTATTGAAGATCAATCAAGACGAGTGCAGAGGTTTGAGGGTCAATGTGCAAAGCAGGAGCGTTCATGTGAGGACTTCTTAAAAAAAATGTTGACCGAATTTTAAGATAAATTCAAGGCTTATGAAACAAATTCTCGCTATAAAGTGAATTTTCCTTTATAGGTAAACCCTCAATTTTGAGCGCCTTGGACCTTAGAATAGACAGCTGAATTTGACTAAGGGACTTCCAACAGGCCGGAAGCACTATTTGTTTGAGCATTTCATCAACGCTCGAGAGGTTGCTCTCGACTCTATTTGGGACCTTTTGCCATGAATGTCGTCATCACAGGTGGGCTGGGCGTGTTGGGTCTCGCGTGTGCCCAAGCATTTTTAAAGACAGGTGCACACGTGGTCGTGGCCGACATCAAGGAAGATATTGACCTACTGCGACCAATGTTTTTGGAATATGACCACCGCTTGAAGTTTATTCAATGCGATGTCAAACGTTTTGATCAATGCGAACGCTTAGTAAAAATGAGTGAATCGTTTTTTAAGGGCGCCGTGGAAGTTTACGTGGTCAATGCGGGTGTCCCCTTTGCTGGGCATTTTTTAAACGCCAGTCAAGAACAAATTCAAGGGGTATTGGACGTCAATGTCTTGGGTTCAATTTTTTGCGCACAAACGGCCATTCCAAGTCTTCTTCAAAACCCAAAGTCTCACTTGATTTTCACTTGTTCATTGCAAAGTACCATGGCACGGGCAAATCGAAGCATCTATACCACCTCCAAGCATGCTGTTGCGGGTCTCGTGAAATCATTGTCTTTGGAATTCGCCCGCCAAGGTTTGCGCGTCAATGGCATCTCACCTGCCTCGATCGAAACGCCATTTCTCTTTAGTGCTTTTGAGGCAACTCAAATCACAAAAGAGGATGGCTTAAAAATCGCCGCTGAGTCTTTGCCTTTGGGCCGCATCCCAACTGCACAGGAGTTTGCCGCAACGGCCGTGTTCTTGACCTCACCGGGTGCGAGCTCCATCACGGGTCAATTGATCACGCTAGACGCTGGAGCAAGCGCAGGCGTATTCCCAAGACAAGCGCTTTAGTCTATTTTGAGCCCGGTTTTGATCGCCAACTCTTTGTAGGTCTCGCGCTCTTTGGCCAAATAGACTGCAAATTCAGCAGGCGTGTTCCCTCCAGGAACCACACCCATGTCAAACATGCGTTTTTGAACGTTCGGATCTTTTAAGGACACAGAGAGTTCTTTGTAAATCAAGTCAATCACAGCTTGGGGCGTGCCAGTAGGTGCCATCAGTCCTATCCATGCACTCATCACATGACCAAGAACACCTGCTTCCACGACAGTTGAGGTGTTGGGCTTAAGAGCAAAGCGCTGCCTTGAGGTGACAGCAAGCAGTTTGACATCCCCTGTGTCAATGAGTTTTTGGGGCGAGGGATAGTTCTCGATCAAGAAGTCAAAATTTCCAGCCACCAGATCCATCATCGCCGGAGCAGCCCCACGGTAGGGAACATGGGTGATGTCCAGGCCCGCCAAACTTTTGAGCAATTCACAATTCAAGTGACTAAATGCACCCACACCGGAAGAACCACAGGTGATTTTGCCAGGGGAGGCCTTGGCTGCCGTTAAGATTTCTTGCACCGACTTGAAATTAGAGTTCTTACCCACCACAAAAGCACCGGGACTGTCCGCAATCAAAGTGATCGGCACAAAATCACGCTCTGCATTAAAGCTGATGGGCGTGCGACTGATAGCAGGCATGATGGTGATGGGTCCTGGCGAGCCGGCAAGCAGCGTGTAGCCATCGGCCTTGGCTTTATTGACTTGGGCCGCCCCGATCAAGCCACCGGCTCCCGTGTTGTTTTCCACAATGAAACTTTGCCCCAGTTTTTGGGTGAGCTCTGCCGCTGCAATTCGGGTGAGCACGTCCGTTGCGCCCCCAGCGGCAAAAGGCACGATCACTCGAACAGGTTTAGAGGGGTATTTATCTTGCGCATGGACCGCGCTCCAAAGAAATGACAAGGCCAAGATCAGGACCGATGGTTGACAAATGTGCTTCATGGTATCTCCGTTTGATTCAAATAGTGAGTGGGTTGTTTAGTCTATCCAAGAGCCACCATTGACATCCAAAACCTCACCCGTGATGAAACCTGCAGTCTCAGCTGCCAAGAAAGTGACCGCCTCAGCAATGTCCTCGGCTTTGCCCATGCGCCCCACAGGGATGAGGTCTTTGAGGGACTGAGGGAAATGGGTGGTCATGTTGGAGGCGATGGGCCCAGGGGCGATCGCATTGACCGTGATGCCATGGTGAGCGTTTTCTTTTGCCAAAAAAAAGGTCAGCGCATTGATGCCCGCCTTGGAGACACCGTACGCAACATTTCCAGCCCTTGTTTGTTCTTCTGGATTGATCCAAGGTCTAGGATTGCCCCCATTTTTCGACAGCACCGAGCTCATGCTGATGATGCGTCCGTAATGCTCAGAGCGCATAATGGGCAACACCGCTTTGGAACAAATGAAGGTGCTGGTCAAGTTGATGTTCAAGACCCTTTGCCATTCCTCTAAGCTGACATCAGATGAGCTGCCGTGAGAGACGATACCGGCAATGTTCACAAGGATATCGATTTTTTTAAATTGCTCTGCTACTTGAGCCACGCATTTCAAAACGGATGGCTCATGCGTGACATCGGCTTTCAAAACAAGTGGGCTTAGGGATGGATTCAAAGCTTTGAGCTCAGCTGCAAGGCTTTCGCAATCGGTGATATCGATCAAGCAAACTTGAGCGCCTTCTCGGACAAATTGAATTGAGGTGGCACGGCCCAAACCACCAGCAGCACCGGTAATGATAGCGACTCGGTTTTCAAGTCTTTTCAATGCTCACCTCCTTGATCTTTTCATGCACGCAACACCGCATTCATCGCTCAGAGGATGAATGCATTTAATTTGAGTTTTGATTATAGAACTGCAAGTCTTGCATGCAAGTGAGGGATTGTATTGAGAAGCCACAGATAAACACCTATTGAGGTAAGTACCTAGGTCATGAGCGGCAATGAGTTCATTAAAGATTTGGTCTATCCGTTAAAATTAGAAACCGATGGATCGCAGATCCAAAAATGATCATCTGATGACTGTTTTCAAGTGCTTTTGGAGGTCAACATGTTTAAATATTTCCGAGAAATTCTTTCATGTCGTGCAAACCTGCTCGCTGCGCTCTCGTTGCAAGTTTTAGCCTGCGCTTATGGGTTCAGTTTGGCCCATGCAGACTATCCCGATCGCTCCATCAAAATGGTCGTGCCCTACCCTGCCGGCGGAGCGACGGATGTGGTTGCAAGAGCGGTGGCGCAGAAATTGGGCGAGCGACTCAAGCAGCCCGTTGTGATTGAAAACAAGGGGGGTGCCAGTGGGCAAATTGGCGCAGACTTCGTCAGCAAAGCCACGCCCGATGGCTACACCATTGTCTTTACTGCAGCCGACACCCACTCCATCAATCCCTACGTCTATCCCAAGATCGCCTATGATGCAAAAAAGGACTTTACGCCCATTGCTGAAGTTGGCATTTTACAAATGACCCTCATCGTCAACCCCAATGTGAAAGCAAAAACAGTCCAAGAATATGTCAATTTAGTGCGTCAACAAGCGGGCAAAATGTCCTATGCGTCCTACGGGACAGGCAGCTCTAGCCACGTGGCCATGGCCATGCTCAATGTGTCCGAAAAATTAGACATCTTGCACATCCCCTTTCAAGGCGCTGCGCCAGCCATCTCGGCGGTCATGGCCGGCCAAATTGACGCCATGATGGTCCCCTTGACCTTGGCCTACCCCAATCACCAAGCGGGTAAAGTCAGGCTCTTGGGCGTGGCCGCTCCCAATCGCTTTGTGAGCGCACCCGACATGCCCACGTTCACCGAGCAAGGCTACCCCATCAATGCAACCCCTTGGTTGGGTATTTTGGGCCCAGCGAAACTGCCCCCAAACATCATCGAGAAACTGAACGCTGAGATCAATGCAGTTTGCGATGACCCTCAAATCGTAGAGCTATTGGTTAAAAATGGCTTGGCCGTTGAAACCAAAAACGTCTCTCAGTTCAAAGCCTATTTAGACGCAGAGTCCGAGCGTTGGGGTGCAACCATCCGTGCTGCCAATATCAAAGCAGAGTAAATTCATTTTAAAAAGTCACCATCTCATGAAAATCTGGCACCAAAGCTTTACAGTTTTAGAAGACTTGCCCGCTTACAAAGCGGCCATGCAAAAGCACATCAAAAAAATTGTCCGACCTGATACCGAAGTTGAAATACATGGCTTGATTCCAGGCACTTATCCAAGCAATTATCCGGGTACAGACATCGCTTTGAGCTCACTGTACAGCATGCATACGATGCAGTGGTTGGTCCAAGCGGTCAAAGCCAACCGCGCGGGTGTGGACGTTTTTGCCATGTGCACGATTCCCAACCCCCTCATTCGTGAAATCCGCACTCTGATTGACATCCCAGTGGTTGGGTACGGGGAGTCCAGTTTTCACCTCGCATGCATGCTTGGACACCGCTTTGGGATCTTGATGTTCATTGACAAGATGATCCCGATGTACCAAGAGCAACTCGCCACCTATGGCCTGACCTCGCGGTGCGTGGGCATAGAACCCGTAGGCTTTACGTTTCAAGATGTTTTGCCCGCCTTCACCGATCCTGAACCCTTGATCGAACGATTTAAAAAAAGTGCCAGAGCCCTCATTGCCAAGGGAGCAGACGTGATCGTGCCTGGGGAGATGCCTTTGAATATTTTGCTTGCAAGCAACGGCATTTCTCGCGTAGACGATGTGCCCATCATTGATGGTTTGGCCGTGACCATGAAAATGGCCGAGATGATGGCGGATTTGAAATCGAATTTTGGCCTATACCAAACCCGTCAGGGTTGGTTTGGCAGGGCCCCTGAACGTGATCGCGTTGAAGAGCTCTTTGATTTCTACGGCTTGAGCAAACTCCTCAATCAACCTTGAATAATCAATCTCACCTATAGGAGCTTCAAAAAAATGTCATATCCCAAGACAATTCAAATTCATGAACTCGGTCCTCGTGAGGGCATGCAGATCGAAAAAAATCCAGTCACCACTGAAGACAAAGTTCGACTCATCGATATGCTCTCAGAGTGTAATTTTCCCGAGATCGAGGTTGTCTCCTTTGTCAACCCCAAGTGGGTTCCACAAATGGCCGATGCAGAAAACATCGTGGCAAAGCTAAAGGCCGCACCCCATACCAAATACACCGGTGTTTATTTAAACATTCAGGGCATGAACCGCGCCCTCGCTACCAAAAAACTCTTTGTAGAAGGCAGCTTGAGCATCACTGCTAGCGAGACCTTCTCCAAGAAAAACACCAACCGAAGCATTGATGAAACCTTCGAGGAGGCCCAAAGACGCGTAGAGGCCTTCAAAATCGCCAACATACCCGCCACTGAGGTCAGTGTGATGGCTGCTTTTGGATGCAATTACGAGGGCAATGTGGATCCCAACAAGGTCATCGAGTTGATTGCAAGACTTATGGACTTGGCTGAAGAAAACGAGTACAAAATACAAAACATTCAGCTCTGTGACACGATGGGCTGGGCCAATCCTCAGTCGATCAAATACTTGGTGGGCAAAATTCAAGACCGCTGGTCTGCACAAAGAATCAATTTGCACTTGCATGACACGCGTGGCATGGGCATGGCCAATGCCTTGGCCGCGTTGGAGATGGGTGTCGATGATTTTGATTCTGCAGTTGCTGGCTTGGGTGGCTGTCCTTACGCAGGATTCAAGGACGCACCGGGCAACATTGCCACAGAAGATTTGGTGCACATGTGCCATGAACTTGGCATTGAAACTGGTGTTGATTTGGAGCGACTCGTGCAAGTTGCTGTGGAGGCCGAGAACATCGTGGGCCACCCCCTTCCAGGCAAAGTCATGCGCGGTGGCAGACTAGAAGCCTATCGCAAAGCCGCAATGCATTAAATCGATTCATGAACTCGTTTGACACCCCACCCAAGCCAGAAGATTTCGCCCATTGGCGAGGGATGGTAGGTAAGCCCTTGACTTCAGAAAATCCGCTGGAAAAAGACACCCTTCGCCGCTTTGTTCAAGCCATCATGGACAGCAACAAACGCTATGTGGATGAAACTTTGGCCTCCAACAGTCGCTACAAGGGTCTGGTCGCCCCGCCCTTGTACCCGGTTCATGCATTTAGACCCAAGACCACCGCACCTGACCCCCTTCGTTTGATTCAAGATGACCCCAATGCCGACGGCGCTGGGCAAAACGACAGTGTCTTCTTTGGCTTGCCACCCATGATCTCCCCGTTCAAGAGACTTCTTAACGGGGGCAATGAAATTGAGTTCTTGCGTTGTTTGGCCGTTGGCGAACGGTGTGTTGCCAACGCATGCTACAAAGACGTGATCTTAAAGGAGGGCAAAAGTGGATATCTTTTGTTGGTTGTGATCGAGACGACCTTCAGTACCGAGGCTGGAGAGCAACTTTTAATCAACCGTCAAACCTTGATTTGGAGATAGGCGATGTCTACCCCTTGGGAACACCTCAAAGAAGGCACTTTGCTCGCTGAAATCAACAAAGGCGTGATCACCTCTTCGCACATCATGCGTTGGTCAGCCGCTGTAGAGAACTGGCACCGCATTCACTACGATCACCGCTTTGCAACCGAGCACGATAAATTGCCCGATGTTTTGATCAACGGGTCTTGGAAACAACATGTCTTGGTTCAATTGGTTCAAGACGCATTGGGTGAAGATGGGTGGCTTTGGAAGATCAAATTTCGCTATAAAAAAATGGATGTGGCTGGTGACTCCATCTTGGCGCAAGCGAGGGTGGTCCACAAAACTATCTTGGATGGACTGGGTTTTGTGACACTCAAAATTGTGTTGCTCGATCAAAAAGCGCAAGAGTCCACAGCCGGGTATGCCATCGGCGTGGTTCCAATACCCAATGGCATCCAAGTGCCCTATCCCTTTGTAGCCAAAGAGATCTATTCAAGCATTCAGTTGCCACAGGATGACTAAGGAAAATTTCGTGCAGGGCGCCCCTCATTTGATGGATCTATTGCGGCACAACACTTTGTATTTTCCACACAAAGTGGCTTTGAGATTGGACGGCCGAGAAATTACAAATATTCAATTGCTAGGCACTGTCAATTCAATTCACAAGCAGTTGGGTGGCGATGTACAACCTGGACAACGGGTCGCTTTGTGGTTTCAAAATTCTTTGAATTGGCTTGCAAGTTTCATTGCCATCAACGCACTGGGGGCGGTCAGTGTCCCCATCAATACGCGATTGACAGCCTGCGAGCTTGAAATCATCTTAAAAGATGTACAACCCATGGCATTGATCACCACCAAGTCCTACCGAGGACGAGCGTATGACCAAGAAGCAAGAGACGTTCTCAGTCGCTTACCTTGGAGCACACTCATGCTGGACGCAAGTTTGGAGGGGACTTTAAGCGACTGGCCTTTGGAGCGCTTGGGAGCAGGTTCATTGAATCTGGATACGCCAAGCATACCTGACTTGATGTGCATTCAATACACTTCGGGTACCACTTCCCTGCCCAAGGGGGCGATGCTGCTCAATCGCAGTTACTTGAAAACCGCTTATCACGTGGCGAGTTGCCAAGGCTTGAACCCCCATTCAGAATTCATCAGTGCGGCTCCTTTCTTTCATTGCTCTGGCACCATGCATGCCATCACTGTGTGCTTGGTCTCTGGTGCCACACTCAACGCCATGTCGGCTTGGGACCCTGAAGTGTTTTTGGCATTGGTTGAAAAACACCATTGCGATGTGTCTCACATGGTGTATTTCCGAGATGTGTTGGCGCTCAAGTCAAGCCAGAGTCGACGCCAACTCCAGTCCATGAAAGTGACCCATGACTTGGGAACGCCTGAGTTCTTGCAACGCATCCATGATGAATTGGGTATTCCTGGAGTTTCCAATATCTATGGCATGACGGAGACCTGCGGACAATTTGCCATGTGGCATGCTGCGGACGATTTGGAAAAAAGACTCAGCTCCAATGGTCGACCTCAGGTGGGCAATGAGTTTCGGATTGTGGATGCGAAAACCCTAAAGGTCATGGGCCCCCATGAGTTGGGTGAAATCCAAATGCGCGGGCACACCATCACACCCGGCTACTTCAACCATGAGGCGGCAACCGTGCAAGCTTTCACCAAAGACGGCTGGTTTCATTCTGGGGACTTGGGGACTCTCAATGAGTTGGGTGAGCTCACCTACATCGCCAGGCTCAAGGACATCATCCGTGTCGGTGGTGAAAACTTGGCCCCTGTGGAGGTCGAGCAAGTCCTGCGCGACTGCTCAGGACTCTCTCAAGTTTGTGTCTTGGCCCTTCCCGATGAGAGATTGGATGAGGTGGTAAGTGCGGTGATTGTGGGCGCGGATCCACATCAGGATTGGTCTGAGGTGGTTGGGAAAATGCGCCAACGATTGGCAGGCTTTAAAGTGCCCAAAAGCATCTACTTGACCGATGCCTTGCCCATCACAGCCACCAATCGCGTGCAAAAAGATGTTTTAAGATCTCAGATTCAAAAGAACCTCCTTCACCGAGTCGTTTAAAGAGGCAAGAAGCCCTATGAAATTATGGAACGTGCAGACCCTTGATTTGGGTCAAGTTGAATTGAACCGACGTCGCATGATTGCCAATGCCTCGGGCAATGGTGTGGTGCGCGTTCCGGTTCAAGGTTGGCTGTTGAGCAACGCAAGTCAAAAGGTGCTGATCGATACGGGCTTTAGAAGCCCCGATGTCCTTCAAAAGCTTGGCGACAATGCCAACGGCATAGCGACCCAAAGCAACCGCGTCAGCGAGCAGTTGAAATGCCTAGGAGTAGAGATGCGAGATATCGACTTCATCTTGCACACGCACTTGCATTTGGACCACGCGGGACAAACCGATCTTTTTCCCATGAGCACGGTGGTGGTGGTCAATCGGCGCGAGTTGGAATATGCGGTGAGTGGCTTATCCGGGCCCTCTTATCCAGCGCAAGATATCAAACACCTGATTGATCGCTTGCATACACCACAGGCCTTGCAACTCTTGGACTTGGAGCGCACCCACTCTGAGGAGATTTTGCCAGGGATAGTCTGTACGCCAGCCGGTGGTCACACCGAAGGCTCGATGCTCATTCATGTGCAGACCGAACAAGGCATGGCTGTTTTTTGCGGTGACTTGGTGTACAGCGTCTTTTTTCAGTTGCTCTCAAAGACCATGCTTCGCTCAGACCCAGTGGTCTCTGCCAATTTTGTGGTGTCTAGAAGAGATGAAAAAGCCGCCATCAAGCGCTTGCTGCAAAGTTACCCCAAATTCACTCTCTATCCAAGCCACGATCTGCCTGTGGAGATTGAATCAGGACGGGTCATCCCAAGCTCCTTTAAGGGAGACGAATGCGGGCCCAATGGATGCTGGTGCACATTCATTGAAACCATGGGATACGCAGAACAGCCCACAAAGGAGCGGTCATGAAAATTTGGTACCAAAGCGCGAGCGCCTATCGATTTGAAAGCGTTTGGGACGAATACGGCAACACACTTCAAGAGCAGTGTAGAAACATCGCAAGCCCTGGTGTCGAAGTGCATGTGACTGGCATCCCAGTGATGGTGAGAGACATTGAGAACTGGCGGCATTTGCAATATTTTCAGAACATTCAAACTCTCAAAAATATGAAAATTGCGCAGCAACAAGGCTTTGATGCCTTTGTGATCGGATGCACCTTGGATGTGGGACTTTTTGAAGGACGTGCAATGCTTGACATGCCCGTCATTGGCATCAGCGAATCTGCCTATCACTTGGCCATGCAGTTGGGTAGGAAATTCGCTATTGTGACCAGCTCATCGGCGTTTCCAGAGGTTTATGCAGAGCAAGTCACCCGCTATGGAGTAGCTGCCCGGCACATCGACAGGCCCTATATTTTAAATGCGTCAGAGGAAGAGATTGCGAGGGCTTTGTTGGATCCGGCCCCAATGATTGCAAGGTTCAAGGAACAAGCTCAAAAGGCCATCGATGATGGCGCGTCGGTGATCATTCCCGCACCGGCCTTTTTGTCGGCCTTGGCAAGCAAGGTTGGACTGAACAAATTGAACGGAGCGGTGATCTTAGATACGGTCTCTATTGCCATTAAACAAGCTGAAATGATGGTGGCCTTGGCCAAAGTCAACATCCATCCATCAAGACAAATTGGTGTTTTTTGCAAACCCGAAACAAGTTTTGAAAGAGATTCAATGAATCGACTTGCCAGCGAATTCAACCTCAACGGTTGATTGAACAGCGCCCCTGTGCCCATTGGTCGATGCTCGATTAGGGGTATTTAAATAAAACGAAACTCACCCTAACACCCTTTTTTATCACTCTCCTTTCATTCAGCTTTGAGGTTGGCAATTCTTGCAAGTTCTTGGCCTAGCTTTTTTTTGCGTTCCAATTGAAGCACAAGATCCTCTGACGGTCCACCTGCAGGTGTGACGGCCAAGGATGGCAGCACCTTTTCAGTAAATGCTTTATCCAGTAAGAGTCCATTGACCGCCAAGTTCCATTTCTTAACAATCTCAGGCGGCAAAGCTTTGGGGCCTACCAAGGCCAACCAATTTCTAAAATCTAAATCAAAACCTTGATCTGAGAATGAAACTGCATCGCCTGCATGGATTGATCTCTGCTTGCCCGATATGACTGCAATCATTTTTAATTTGCCCTCCTTGACCATGGGTGAAACAGTTGCCGTCGAGAGATTGGTGGATTCAACTTCACCAACGATCAATGCACGCGATAAGTCTGCAGGACCTTTGTACAAAATATGATTAAAACTCACTCCAGTTTTGGCCTGAATCCACTCCATGTACAAATGCATGGTTGACCCCCTTCCGCCGGAGCCCCAGGTGACTTGACCTGGCCTTGATTTGGCATAGTCGATGAACTCCTTCATGTTTTTTGCGGGCACCGAAGAATTGATCACGATGGATTGCTCCATGTCACCAATATGAATGATGGGCGTGAAATCTTGACTGTCATAAGTTAATTTCTCATAAGCCAATGGATTGATGGTCAAGATATTTCCATCAGGCAAGCAAAGCGTGTATCCATCAGGGGAAGCTTTCGCGCAGGCATCCATGGCAATGCTACCGTTGGCACCAATTTTATTTTCCACAACAATGGCTTGACCAAGATTGGGTCCCAATGCATAAGAAATTGATCGCGCCATCACATCCAGCGTTGATCCTGGTGGAAGAGGCACGATGATGCGAATAGGCTTGCTCGGATAATTCAGTTGTGCCTGTGCATAAGGAAGACTCAAAAACACCAAGCACCCATTGAGGATGATTGATACAAGGTGCATTGGGCTGAAAATTCGTTTCATAAGGTGCATTTTTATTTTCCTGAAATGAAGAAACACTAAAGTTAGCAATGAATAAAAAAAATGGAATCTTATTTTTTTAAAACATCGTAATTTTTTTGATTAATGGCAGCAAAATACTCGCCCGCTGTAATAGGCTTGTATTTAGGAGGATTGACATCTGAGTAACAACTCTCAAAACATTCAAGACTGACATCCGATCTTGGCGCAACAAAGAAAGGGATTGAATATCGGGTTTCCCCAGTTTTATTGATGACTCTATGAGGAGCGGATCTGAATTTATCGTTTGTCCAGCGACTACATAAATCGGCATTGTTAATGAGCAAGCAATCCTTGATGACGGGAACATCAATCCACTGATTGTTCTTATTCAAAATTTCAAGCCCTGGCACATCCCCTTGCGCCAAAATGGTCAGATACCCATAGTCTGTATGAGGACCAATACCGAATTGACCATCTAGAGTCTTGTCTCTGGGTGGGTAGTGCAACAATCGAAGGTTGTAAACAGGTGGATGGAATGCATCGTGCAGATTTAGATCATTTTCGGTTAAATTTAAAGCCCTGCATTGAATTTTCAATAGATGAAATACCAATTCCTCCATGGCCTCGAAATATTCAAGCACTGTATCCTTGAAGCCAGGAAGTCCAGAAATCCACTGATTATCAAAAATCCAGGGCTTCTTTAACAGTCGATCTGGATGATCAGAGGCATATTCCTTTCTAATATAGTAAGAAGCACTTGTGTCTGGGTGAGAGCTCTTGCCGTAAATTGATGTCCGCTGCGACTGCCCACCTTGCGGCAAGTAACCTACAACTTTATCGACGACTTTGATTTCAAGTTTATTTTCAAGAGGCAAGTCATGAAACCTCTTTGATTGTTCAAACATACGTGCTAATAAAGAGGTGTCAATATTGTGATTGGTTAAGAAATAAAAACCAAGATCCTCACTGGCACTTCTTAAGGCATTTGCTGTCTGATCAAGCGCATTGGGCTCGCCTCTTAGATAGGGTGCCAAATCAATGACGGGAACCCTTAGATCTTCATTGGTATGGAGATAAGAAATTGAATCCATGAACTTTGCTTTCTGTAGTTAAATCAACCCACCAATGGATCACCCCTTCAAACTGTACTAAGTCGAAAAATCGATCTTTACTTTTGATAAAAATTCCTTCATGTAAGAGGACTCTTCTTTTAATTTTGCCAATATTTCACCCCTTGGAATATCTGTTGGTTCCAGACCATTCATGCGCAATTTTGCATTGACGGATGGGCTCATGACGATTTTTCGAATGGCATCTGAAAGCTCTGAGATTAACGCATTTGGAGTCCCTAAGGGTGCAAAAATGGTGTTCCCTGTTGGGATGGTCTCACCCTTGAGAACACTGGCTAAATTTGGCAAACCAGGCAAACTAGCAATTGTCGTTTGAGGAACAATCGCAATCCAATTCATTTTTCCCAATTGAACCATCGGTCCTGCAACTGGTAGTGTGGTAATCACCGCATCAAGGTGCCCACCAGCAGCATCGGCAATCATAGGAGGTCCTCCCTTGTATGGAACGAGGGTCATGTTCAAACCCGCATTTTTTTGCAACAATAGCGCCGCCATGTGATGCGGAGTACCAATTCCAGCCAAACCCATCCTTAAATTTGGACCTAAATCTTTGGCCTTGTTAAGGAATTGATCTAAATTTTTCACTCCCAACTGCGAACTCACACAAAGCATTAAAACCAAATCCGCCATGGAGGCGACGGGGACGAGGTCGTGCATTAAATCAACATTTTTAAGTGCAAATTGAGGCACCAAAGGATTCAAAGTCAGCTGTAAATTGCTAAAAGCACCAAATACACCAGAATCTGGGGCGGCTTTCAATACGGCATCCACTGCAAGATTGCCTGCTGCACCAGGTTTGTTCTCAATTGCCAATTGCATACCTGTGAGCGTGTTTAAGCCTTCAGTGCATGTACGGGCAATAAAGTCAGCCACACCGCCAGCGGGATACCCAACAAAAAATTTAATATTACGCCCTGCAAACTGCTGCTGAGTATTTCCAAGACTGGGTAAAGCACCCAATAAAGAGGAGCTTGAGCGAGCCAAGAATGTTCTTCTTTTCATTTTTATACCGCAACAATAGATTAAAAAAATCTCTTTGAGACTGACTTTATAAATTAACTCATTTTTATTAAATTTACACTCAGTAAAAACGATTACACAAGATGTTTGCCAAGACTAAACATCTCAAATCAAGGAGGTTTTTAGTCTGAATTTGGTAATTTTAGACTGATGAATATAGTAGTTACCCTTTAAATCCACCCACCAAGAGCACATCGCACTCAAAGATTTTGTTGAATGGTTTAAGCTTCATAATAGAAGAAAATTTAAAAGCAAACTTTGTTTTGGAGTGAATACATGAAAGTTGGATTAATTGGCCTTGGAAAAATGGGCCTTGCAATTGCACGCAGACTAAAAGACCAGGGCTTGGATTTTTTAGTTGTTTGGGATCACGATGTTGAAAAACTAAAACAATGTGAGGCAATGGGTTTCAAATTAGCCCAAAATGCCAGTGAAGTTTCTAATGATTGCGATATCGTATTGAGTATCATCAACGATGATGCTGGGGTTATAGAACTCTACACCTCAAAAGAAGGACTACTGGCAAGCAATGTTGAGGGCAAGCTATTCATTGAAATGAGCACCATTCAGCCTAAAACAGTCAGAGATTTGAGCCTAACGGTTCATTCACATGGGGCACAGATCATGGGCGCGCCACTCATGGGGACAATTGTTTCCGTAAACAACGGAACTGTTTTTATACCAATAGGTGGTAGCGCGACTGACCTAGAGAAAGCACGTCCAATACTTAGTTTATTGTCCAATCACATTAAACTGATGGGACCAATAGGCACAGGAAATGCAGCAAAACTTGTCTCAAATCTAACGATGGCAGCTTACATTCAATCCATCGCAGAGGGCCTGGCTTTAAGCGACTCAGAGGGAATTGATTTTGAAGACATGCTAGAGGTTCTAAGTCTGTCGCCAACATCTAATCCTTGGCTAAAAAACCGATCACAGTACCTAAGAGGCCTGTCAAATGATCTGACTTTAGATATTAGGAACATGAGAAAAGATGTTCTGAATGCTCTGAATGTTGGCGTGTCAAATGGCATCCCAATGGATTTAACCTCCTCTTTGGCCCTCAACTTATCAAGTGCAATTGCAAGTGGCAAAGGCAATGAAGATATTGCATATCTTCCAAAATTTTTCAGAGAGCATATGATTCAAAGCCCTTTAAAATAACTAGGGCTGTATCTTGATGTTTGATGATTTGACAACATTAAGCCATTTAGCCTTTTCACTTTTGACAAAATCTGTGAATTGCTCTGGCGTCTTACCGCCTGTCAATGAGCCTGTTGCGGAAAAAAGTTCATGAACTTCATTGCTGTTAAGTGCGTAATTGAGTGCCTTTTGAAGTATTTGAATGATATTTTGTGGAGTGCCTGCAGGCGCAAATAATCCATTCCATGCCGTTGTTTCAATACCTTGAATACCAGACTCACTTGTGGTCGGAATATCTTGTGCCATGGGAAGCCTAGTCTGACTAGCAACAGCAATGGCACGAAGCTTTCCATTTTTAATCAAAGGACCCATCGTAGACCAAACACCAAAACCAATGTCTAAATGTCCAGCCAACAAATCTGGCAATTCAGCACCTGGTGACTTGTAGGGTACTTCTAAAATTTTAGTATCCGTTGACAATTTAACTCTTTCACCCATCAATTGAATTAATCCACCAGCTCCACCAGAACCAAAGGTTAAAACGTTTGGTTTTTGTTTGGCCAATTCAATAAATTCTTTTACTGTTTTAATTGGAACATTTGGATTGACCACCATAATTAAGGGACCTGATTCAATATCGCCAATGGCAATAAAATCATCTACCAATCTTGTGCCTTTTTCATTAAAAAAAACATCATTAAGTAAATTACTTATATTTGCATGGAAAAGTGTATAACCATCAGCAATTGTTTTAGAGGCTTCTCTTGCCCCTATTGCACCATTTGCACCAGGCTTGTTTTCAATCACAAGGTTTTGATTTAAAAATTCTGACATTTTGGGTACCACCTGGCGCATGCGAACATCAGGTGCAGATCCTGCAACAGCCGGCACAATGATCACGATGGGCTTTCTCGGGTATGCTTGTGAAAATGACTGAAAAGAAGTCAACAACATAAGAACGAAAAACAATGCTCTACATAAAATACATTTATAGGTACTTTTCATTTCCATATCCCTAACTATTTTAAAGATGAGTTACTTTACAAGGAATTTGATTTAATTCGACACAGCCATCTTTGGTAACCACAACGGTACCTCCGATGTTGACACGGTGATGGTTCAAACAAGCGTTAGGTTCAAACGCAAAAACCATTCCCTCTTGGATCGTGGCTTTTCTAACTGGAGGTGAAGGTTCACCTAAATATTGAATTCCTAAATTTAAATTTTCCATATTGACTTTAGATCTTCCTGCTAAAAAATGCGGGGAAATTGAATGAACCAAGGGCGTATAGGCCCAACATCCAGAACTTTTCAATGGCGCCTCCATTGCCAAAACCAAATCTTCAAAAGTAATTCCCGGCTTTAATGCCTTTAGGCCTTCTTCATAGGCACGCATTGCAACGAGTTCACATTTTTCGTTGGTCTTACCAATTGGATCAAAAGCAACCGTCATCTGCACTTGTACTTCTTGGTTGCCACACATTGGCATTAATTCTGTTTGGAGCAAATCACCTCTGGCAAGCACTCTTGGCTTTTCAGCTCGAGTACTCCACCTAGGCGGCCCCCATGACAGGGTCGCAGGACCAGAGTTCATGACGATCGCCGGATATCGAACTCCAATACCAAAACTTATCATTGCTTTGGTTGCTTCTGCAAAAATAACTTCTTCACCAACTCCAGGCCTTGCAATTTCAGTGATGACTTTGCAAGCGTATTCAGCAGCTTTTGCAGCATAGCGAATTTGATCCAATTCCTCTTCGCTTTTAACCAACATTAAATGGCTAAACTCTTCCGAGTAATCTTTAAATCTTAGATGAGGCAGTTCACCAACAAGTTGCATCCAAAAATTGGCAGGTATACAGCCATAAGGCTCTGTGGGAGCTTGGGAGCTTAATCCTATAACACCCACTTGAGACTGTGTGAGTCGACGTTCTTTGAACAAGTCCGCCACGGCTTTCCCGTTAGTAGCCACCCGATAGTCATTGATCCATAAAGGATGGCCTTGCTCCTCAGACCACCTAGCGCGCATCACTCGCAAATGCGCCCATGTAATTACAACCGGCTCACCCTCCATTGGAAAAAACACACAACCTTCATTGTAGTCATCGCTTAAATAGCTCTCATACATTTCTCTGGCTCTAAACCCAGCAACTAAAAGCGCCTCCAATTGATGCTTTTTCATAAATTGCTTGACGTTAACCCATCTCCTATCGCGTTCATTGAACGTTAACTCTGGAGGAAAGCTCTGATTCAGCATTTGTTCATCTTTCTTTGGTCTTTGGGGTAATTTTTTCCAAGCAATTGCTTATTTTGCCCATCAGTCGATTTGAACCTTGGCAACTTGAACCACGCGGGCCCATTTGAGCATCTCTGCTTTGAAGAAATTTCCAAAAAATTCCGGACTGCTGCTCATTGGCTCAGCCCCCAACTGCAATAGCTTCTCGTTCACGCCTGAGTCCTTTAGGACCTCGGCCACTTCAAGGCTGAGCTGATTAACGATTTCGCGCGGGGTGCCAATTGGCGCAAATAAGCCAAACCAGGCATTGGCGTCAAAGCCAGTCACACCGACCTCATCAAGTGTGGGTACATCTGGTGCCACTCGGGAACGCTGCTTTGTACTGACTGCGAGGGCTCGCAATTTCCCTGCTTTGACCAAAGGCAAACTGGTCATGATGTTGTCAAAGGCCACATGAATTTGATTTGCCAGCAAGTCGTTCACGACAGGTGCGGCCCCTTTGTAGGGCACGTGCGTGAGTTTGATGCCCGCTGTATTGGAAAGCAATTCCGTAAAAAGGTGCGATCCCGACCCATTTCCCGCTGAGCCGTAGTTGATATCTCCAGCTTTACTGCCTGCCTTGCTTCGCGCCGCCTCCAGAAAGTCGCGCGCAGTCCTGTAGGGAGACGTTAAGTTGACCACCAAAAGAAATGGAGTTGATGAGATCATTGAAATCGCACTCAAATCTTTGAGTGGGTCATAATTCATTTTAGGATAGAGACTTGGGTTGACCGAAAGCGAAATGGTCCCAAGCAGCAGTGTGTGACCATCAGGAGCGGCCTTTGCAACAACTTCTGCGCCTATATTGCCAGCGCTACCGGGCCGATTCTCTACCACCAAGGACTGGCCCATGCGCTCAGAGAGTTTCTGTCCAACGATTCGCGCAGCTACATCCGAGGCTCCTCCAGCGGGGTAACCAACAATCAGTCTGATGGGTTTTGACGGGTAGGGTGCTGGTTGCGCCAAAGTCAAAGAGGTCAAGCCTAAGGTACAAAGTGAAGTCAACAGCCCGAAGATGGCACGTTTGCTCGAAAGATACAGAATTGGTCGAACTGAGTCTGTCATTTAAGGACCTCAAACTTTTTCGTGAAAACCTGAGACCGAGCCGTCTTGATTTGGAAGCTCAGCCCAGGCTTGAAAAGGAGAAGAAGCTTGAACCTGACCTGAACGAATGAGGTCTAACCAAACACCGGCAGCGTCGTGAAAGCAATTTGCGCCGCAAGGCCATAGCGCGACGCTCATGGCCTCGGCCATTTTTACTTCTGAGACTTCATGAGCGTAACAAAGCTCTAGCGCTGCTTGAACGCCCCATTTTGACTTGCCTCCGGTCTGGGCAGACAACATTGCTAGAAAACCCCACTCAAGAGGCACCCCATCTAGTCCACCCATCAATGCCAAGCCCGCGTTGCGGTAAGCTTGGCGAGCGTTCACACGCGGAAAGTGGTTTTGCCAGTTAGCACTTGCAAATTCGTAGGTGCGTACTCCCGCGACCCAACCCGCAATTCGATATGCCGCCTCAGTCTGCGCATCCGTACCACCATGGTCGAGAAACAACTTCAAGTGATGTGCGCCCATCTCGCCAGCAAGACATAACAAAGCAAGCCAAACAAATTCCTTCTCTAAGGGAGCCAAATGTTTTTCGTCCAAAACCAGGGTTTTATAAAAGACGCGGTAGCCATCTGACACGTGCGGAAGTGCAGCAGCCATTGGGCCTTGCTGAGGGTTCACATAGCCACGCAAGGCTCGAAAAGCATTGAGACGGGCAACCACATCTTCAGCACTAGGTAGAGGCGTACCGTCAAGGCATACTCCAAGCTTATATTCCATGCGGTCACTCCTAGGGGGTTATTTAAAATTCGCCAAGTGCAAAAGGCAACTTCAATAAGTTGATGGTGTTTTATCAATCCCTCATACTTGAGCTTGTAGAAACGATTGTCAATATAAGATTATCGGATTGACACTCAAGTTCATTTTCACAGATCAATTTTAATATGAGCTAAGTTCTTTGTCATGACTTAATGTCTAAGTGGTAAAAATGAAGGCGCATAGATCAAACAAATCTTAAGCACGAAACATAAGACCAAGTGGAGAATAAATTAAACAGCAATAGTGGCTCAATCGATATAGGGATATCCATTAAAACTCTCAAAAAAAATTATATGGATTAAATGATCACCACCAAAAAACAGGAACCTCAATCCAAGCTCAAACGCTTAAAGGTTTAGCTAATGTTGAAGTTTGTACTTGAGCTCAGAAAATAAATTAACTCAAGAGAAGTGATATCTATCGTAACCCCTAGTTCATTTTTTCAATAAATCTTCTAAATTAGAATATTCAAAATTAATTCATGGGGAATAGTGTGTCGATCATCACAATGCAACAAGCAGATAATATTTTAAATGCAGTATTTCAAAAAGCAAGAGAACTTAAATTGCGACCAATTTCAGCAGTCATCGCCGAACCTGGCGCCATCGCCAAAGCGTTCAAAAAGGAAGATGGTTCAGCAATGCTGCGATATGAAATGGCAATGGGGAAAGCTTACGCTGCTTTAGCACTTGGCAGATCAACCAGCCTCATTGTGGAAAGAGCGCACGAACGCCCCTTGTTCATGAGTTTCATGTTCAACGCCTCCGAAGACAAAATATTCGCAGAAGGCGGCGGTATGCTCATCAGGGACACCAAAGGGGAAGTCATAGGCGCAATAGGTGTGACTGGTGACACGGCTCAGAATGATGAAATTTTATGTGCACACGCCATCCGAGCAGCTGGTTTGCTGACAGACATTGACGCTGATAAATTGGGCGTTGAAGTTAGGCTGACCAATATCTAGTTCAGCTTCAAATGAAAGGCATGTAGGATGGATATGCACCAATTCTTAAAGAATTCTAATTTCAAAGTTTCAACATATTTTCGATACTTTGCATATTTCACTGCATGTATCTTCGGTTTTTTCTCAACTCTAGTAGTCTACGCGCAGTCAAACTTTCCAAGCAAACCCGTACATTTCATCGTTCCATTCGCACCCGGCGGTGGGGTAGACACTGCAGCAAGAATCATCGCTCAACGCTTGTCTGAGACATGGGCACAAACAGTAGTGGTTGATAACCGAGCTGGCGCCAATAGCGTCATAGGAACAGAATCCGTTGCAAAA
>Ga0114971_10000884_pt1 | contig 20432 bp, 16 predicted proteins | sample M_140625_MF_Meta_FD_87320 | JGI IMG/M metagenome (GOLD analysis project Ga0114971, IMG submission 87320) | Freshwater microbial communities from Lake Montjoie, Canada to study carbon cycling - M_140625_MF_MetaG | ecosystem: Environmental > Aquatic > Freshwater > Lake | place: Lake Montjoie...
GCCTGGGTCGGCGGGCCCGGCGTACGCCGAACGCCACCCGCACCACATTGGTGCCGTCCACGCGCTGGACTCCACCGCCTTCGCCGCCGTGGTTTCCGCCGTTGCCGTTCATGGTCTGCTTCTGGAGTTCAAGCACCGCAATGATGCGCCATCGCCCGGTCGTTGGGTAGCCCCCCGAACCATCAGGCGGCCACTTCGGTGACTGCCAGCTCTTCCACCGAGGGGCAGGTGCACACCAGATGACGATCGCCGAAGGCGTTGTCGATGCGGGCGACGGCGGGCCAGATCTTGCTGGCCTGTTGCGCCGGCCCGGCGGGGAAGGCGGCCTCGGTGCGGGAATAGGCCCGCTCCCATTGGTCAGCGGTCACGGCCGCCAGGGTGTGAGGTGCGCGCTTGAGCGGGTTATCGAGGGGATCGGCCTCGCCGGCTTCGAGTGCCGCGGCCTCGCCCCGGATGGCGATCATCGCGTCACAGAAGCGGTCGAGTTCGATCAGGGCTTCACTTTCGGTGGGCTCCACCATCACGGTGCCCGCCACGGGCCAGCTCACGGTGGGGGCATGGAAGCCGTAATCCATCAGTCGTTTGGCCAGGTCATCCACCTCCAGGCCGCAGCTCCGCTTGAGGGGCCGCAGGTCGAGGATGCACTCATGGGCCACCCGCCCGCCGGCGCCGCGATACAGCACCGGGAAGTGGGGGTCCAGGCGCTCGGCGATCAGGTTGGCGGCCAGCAGCGCCACCTGGCTGGCGGTTCGCAGACCGGCCCCGCCCATCATGCGGATGTACATCCAGCTGATCGGCAGGATGCCGGCGCTGCCCCAGGGCGCCGCCGAGACCGGCCCGATGGCCTGGCCGGATCCACCACCACCACCGCCACCGTCGGAGCTGGCCAGGGGATGGCCGGGCAGGAACGGCAGCAGATGGGCCGCCACGCCAATGGGCCCCACGCCTGGCCCGCCGCCGCCGTGGGGAATGCAGAACGTCTTGTGCAGGTTGAGATGGCACACGTCGGCGCCGTACAGACCCGGCTTGCATAGGCCCACCTGGGCGTTGAGGTTGGCGCCGTCCAGATACACCTGGCCGCCGTGGCGGTGCACCAGCTCGCAGATGCGCCGGATGCCGGTTTCAAACACCCCATGGGTGGAGGGGTAGGTGACCATCAGGGCCGCCAGATTGGCGGCATGGGCTTCGGCTTTGGCCTCCAGATCGGCCAGATCGATATTGCCCTGGTCATCGCAGGCCACCGCCACCACCTGCATGCCGGCCATCACGGCACTGGCGGGATTGGTACCGTGGGCACTGGTGGGGATCAGGCACACCTGGCGATGGCTGTCGCCGCGGCTGCGGTGCCAGGCTCGAATCACCATCAGGCCGGCGTACTCCCCCTGGGAGCCGGCATTGGGCTGCAGGGACACCCCGGCAAAGCCGGTGATCGCCGCCAGCCAGCCCTCCAGATCCCTCACCAGGCGGGCATAGCCCCGGGTCTGGTCGGCGGGGGCGAAGGGATGGAGTTGGGCGAAGCCAGACCAGCTCACCGGCGCCAGCTCGGCGGCGGCGTTGAGTTTCATCGTGCAGCTGCCCAGTGGAATCATGCCGTGGACCAGGGAGAGGTCCTTGGACACCAGCTGCTGGATGTAGCGCAGGAGTTCGGTTTCGCTGCGATAGCGATGGAACACGGACTGCTGCAGCCAGCGACCCTCCCGGAGCGGCAAGCCGGCCAGGGGCAGTGGGGTACCTTCCCCAGCGACCTCCTGGGCCGCAAGGGTGGCCGCAAGGGTGGCCGCCAGGCTGGCGATCGCCGAGGTGGCAGCGTCGGGTCCGTCGGCCAGGACCCCAAGCAGCCGCTCCAGTTCGGCCACCGTGGTCAGCTCATCGAGGCTGATGGCCAGGCTGGGGGCGTTCGTGGGGTCGTTGGTGGGGTCGTCAGTGGGGGCGTTGAGGCGACCGCGGAGCCCGGGGCGCAGGTTGAAGCCGGCGGCAGCGGCCCGCTCCAGCAGGGCCGCCGCCAGGGGGGTGCGCAGCACCAGGGTGTCGAAGCCCTGGCCCGGTTCGGGGGGCAGGCCGAGCTGGTCGAGGCCGGCGGCAAGCCCCTGGCGGAGGCTCACGATCCGCCGGGCGATCGCCGTCAGGCCTTCGGGGCCGTGGTGCACGGCATAGAAGCTGGCCATCACGGCCAGCAGCACCTGGGCGGTGCAGATGTTGCTGGTGGCCTTGTCGCGACGGATGTGCTGCTCGCGGGTCTGCAGGGCCAGCCGCAGGGCCGGATTGCCCTCGGCATCGCGGGATTGGCCCACCAGGCGGCCGGGGATCTGACGCTTGTAGGCCTCGCTGGTGGCGAAAAAGGCGGCGTGGGGGCCGCCACAGCCCATCGGCACGCCGTAGCGCTGCAGGCTGCCCACGGCGATGTCGGCGCCAAGGTGACCCACGGGCGCCAGGAGCACCTGGGCGAGGGGATCGATCACCACGGTGCTGATCAGGCCTGCGGCACGGGCGGCAGCCAGCAGTGGGCTGGGATCCCACAGCCGGCCGGCCACGCCGGGCAGTTGGAGGAGCAGGCCGAAGGCGTCCTCCGGCAGGTCGGCATCGGCGCCATCGTGGAGATCAGCCGCCAGCAACTCGGCATCGATCAGCTCCAGGGTGATGCCCAGGGGTTCGGCCCGGGTCTGCAGCACCGCCAGGGTCTGGGGGAACACGCCGCGGTCCACCAGAAAGCGGCGGGCCGTGGCGGGCCGTTTGCTCACAGCACTGGCCATCGCCATCGCTTCGGCGGCGGCGGTGCCCTCATCCAGCAGGGAAGCGTTGGCGATCGGCAGACCGGTCAGCTCGCTGACCAGGGTCTGGAAATTGAGCAGGGCCTCCAGCCGCCCCTGGGCGATCTCCGCCTGGTAGGGGGTGTAGGCGGTGTACCAGCAGGGGTTTTCCAGAACATGGCGCTGGATCAGGGCTGGCGTGGCGGTGCCGTAGTACCCGAGGCCGATCAGGCTGCGGCTCAGCTGGTTGTCGTCGGCGATCGCCGCCAGCTCGGCCAGGGCCTCCGCTTCGCCGCAGGCTTCGGGCAAGCCCTCGGCGGCCGCTGCGGCCGGGAGCAGAATGTCGGCAGGCACGATCTCCGCGGCCAGCTGCTCCAGGCTTTGCAGGCCCAGTTCGGCGAGCATGCGTTCCTGATCAGCGGCACTGGGGCCGATGTGACGGACCAGAAACGGAGCGGTCACGAGGAAAGCGGGCAGCGATCGGCGGATCCTAAAGACCTTGGTGGGGCGGACAGGTCCGGACTGAACCACCCCATGAGCCGCCCGGCCTCCCTGGGCGGCTCTCTACCAGAGGGGGGCTCAGTGCCCCTCCACCCGACCCTGGTAGGTGGCGGCGTCCAGCAGGCCATCGATCTGGCCGGGGTCGGCGGGACGCACCACCAGCAGCCAGCCCTCGCCGTAGGGATCGTTCTGCAATTCCTCCGGGCTGGCCAAGACCGCCTCGTTGCGGGCTTCCACCACACCGCTGATCGGCGCCATCAGGTCTTCCACCGCCTTCACCGACTCCACGCTGCCGAAGCTGCTGCCGGCACTGACGCTGGCGCCCACCTCCGGCAGTTCCACGAACACGATGTCGCCCAACTGATCCACGGCGAAGCTGCTGATGCCGATTCGAGCCCGCTCGCCTTCGACGCGGACGTACTCATGGCTGTCGGCGTAGCGGCAGTTGTCAGGGAAGGAGAGCGCCATGGCCAGAACAAAAGGGGTGGGGTGGGCGCCAGTCTGTCCGACCGCAGCAACCTGATTCAGGGCGGCCTCAGGCCGGCAGCAACGCGACCCTGGCCAGGGTGACCAGGGCCCGCTCCAGGGCGATGGCCAGGTGCTGATGGTGGGTGCCCCCCTGGACGTAGAGCACGAAGGGCTCCCGCAGCGGACCATCGGCGGAGAACTCGCTGGTGCTGCCATCGATGAAGGTGCCCCCGGCCATCACCAGCTCACTGGCATAGCCGGGCATCGGCGCCGGAACCGGATCGAGATAGGAGCCCACCGGCGAGGCGGCCTGGAAGGCACGGCAGACGGTCTTGAGCCGCTCGGGAGTGCCGAGCCGCACCGCCTGGATCACATCGCTGCGCGGGTCGCCCGGATGGGGATGGACGGCGAAGCCCAGCCCCGCGAACACCGCCGCCACCAGCTCGGCGCCGATCAGCGCCTCCGCCACCATCTGGGGCGCCAGGAACAGCCCCTGGAACAGCAGACGGTTGAGATCAAAACTGGTGCCGCCTTCGCCGCCGATGCCGGGCGCCGTCAGCCGACAGCAGGCCTGCTCCACCAGCGCGGCCCGGCCGGCCACATAGCCCCCAGTGGGGGCGATGGTGCCGCCGAGGTTCTTGATCAGGGAACCGGCGATCAGATCGGCGCCCACCGCCGTGGGTTCCTGGGCTTCCACCAGTTCGCCGTAGCAATTGTCCACGAAGCACACGCAGTCAGGCTGCAAGGCCTTCACCTGCGCGATCAGCCGGCCGATGGTGGCCACCGTCAGGGACGGCCGCCAGCTATAGCCGCAGCTGCGCTGGATCAACACCATCCGGGTGGGATGCGCGAGCGCCTGCGCCAGGCTGGCCTCATCCACCAGGCCGGCGGCGGTGAGGGGGAGTTCGTCGTAGTGGATACCGAACTCCGCCAGGGAGCCCTGGCCGTGGCCCCGGAGGCCGATGACCTCCTCCAGGGTGTCGTAGGGGCGACCGGTGAGGGCCAGCAACCGGTCGCCGGGGCGCAGCACCCCGAACAGGGCGGCGGCGATGGCGTGGGTGCCGCTCACGAACTGCAGGCGCACGGCGGCGGCCTCGGCCCCCAGCACCCGGGCGACCACCCGATCGAGCACCTCCCGGCCCAGGTCGCCATGGCCATAGCCGCTCACGGAACTGAAGTGGTGCACCCCCACCCGTTCGGCGGCGAAGGCGTCAAGCACCCGCTGCAGTTGCGGTCGCACGGCGGTGGTGCGCGCCGCAGCCAGGGGGGCGATCCGCTCCAGCCCGGCGGCCACCTGGTCGGCCGCCCAGGCCCCCGGGTCCAGATCCAGGTCCAGGGCCGGGGCCGAGGACAGGGGCGGGGGGGGAGCCATGGCCTGGGCAGGGTATGGAGGGGAATCCTGCCGGAGCACCGATCCGACCCCGATCGGGAGGGGGCCTGTGACCCTTCAAAGTGGATCATCTCCTCTGGGATATGGACGATGACCCCGAGCCCCGGCATGGCGGTCCCCACGGCCGGTGACGCGAGCCCGGGGTTGCCGCCCGCACCGTTCACCGAGGAACCGGTCCGTGAGGCGCGGCTGCGGGCTGGCCTGGTGAGTCCCCGGGCGCCGTTGCCGGCCCGGCAGCGCAAATTCAAGGCCGGCACCACCAGTTTCATGCTGGTGATGCACGTCGGGGCGGTGTTCGCCCTGCTGCCACGGTTCTGGAGCTGGCAGGGCCTGGTGGCGCTGCTGGTGCTCTATTGGATCACCGTGCTGGGGGTGACCCTCGGCCTGCATCGTCTGGTGACCCACCGGGCCTTCGAGGCGCCCCGCTGGCTGGAGCGGCTGTTGGTGCTGATGGGCACCCTGGCCTGCCAGAGCGGTCCGATCGAGTGGGTGGGCCTGCATCGCCACCACCATCTCTTCTCCGACCAGGCCAATGACCACCACGACGCCGCCCGGGGTCTGTGGTGGGCCCACAGTGAATGGATGCTGCATGAGATCCCTGCCCTGAAGGAGATCCAGCGCTTCACGGGGGATCTGCAGCGGGATCCGCTCTACCGCTGGCTGGATCGCTGGTTTCTGCTCCTACAACTGCCCCTGGGGGCAGCGCTGTATTGGTATGGCGAACTGGCCGGCGTCCACGGCGGTGGCCTGGGGCTGGTGTTGTGGGCGATTCCGCTGCGGTTGGTGGTGGTTTATCACGTCACCTGGCTGGTGAATTCCGCCACCCATGCCTTCGGCTATCGCAATTTCGACAGCCCGGATTTATCGCGCAATTGCTGGTGGGTGGCCGTGCTCAGTTTCGGCGAGGGTTGGCATAACAATCACCACGCCTTTCCCCACTCGGCTCGCCATGGGCTGCGCTGGTTTGAAATTGACATCACCTGGCTGCACATCAAGCTGCTGCGGGCCCTGGGCTGGGCCAAAAAAGTGCGGGTGGCGCGCTATCCCGGCTGAGGGGGAAGCCCGGGAACTCAGCCCCCCGCCAGCTGCCGGCGAATGGCCGCCCCCAGGTCGGCGCTGCCGCCTGCTCCGTTGCCAGCGTTGACCTGGCCGGCCTTGAGGCGCAGCAGTTCCAGGAAGGCCTCGGGGCCCAGGTCGTCGTCGCCGGCGGCGCCGAGCACGGCCAGGGTGCGGCGCAGATCCGGCAGTTCCGTTTCCAGATCAGCGGCGGTGTAGTCACGCTGGCCGGCCATCACAGCGGCGAACAGCTCCCGCCGTTGGGGCTTGGTGGCCGGGTAGGCCGCCAACAGCTGGTCGCGGCATTGGCGCCAGGGGCGTCCGGCGGTGAACAGCAGGGCCAGGGCGGCGCTGAGGGCGGGGGCCTCCGCCTCATTGATGCGCAGATCGAAGGCGGTGGGGGGCAGCCGCAGCCCCACGAACACCTCCAGCAGATCGCCGGGGCCGAGCACCCGCTGGCCATCGTCGGTGACTGGCAGGGCCGACACCCGCAGGGCCTCGATCACCTCCGGATGACCCGCCAACAGCGCCTCTCCCCGCTGGAGATCCAAGGCGCCGGCGGGGGCCTGCTCCGCCAGCCAGCGGTTCATGCCGCCCAGGGCCAGGAACACCTCGGGGCCGGGGGAGGCGAGTTTGCCGTTGCGCAGCATCGAGAGCTGGGAGTTGTGGACGCGCCCGAGCTCGAGGGCCTCGGCGAGGCCGGGCAACACCCGGTGGGACCAGCCGTTGCGGGCATGCCAAACCCGGATCAGGTGGGCGAAGGCCACCCGCCCGGTCGCGAGATTGTCCCGGAAACCCACCGCTGATCAGAATCCGTATTGCTACCATTGTATCGCTCTGAATCTGGAGTCGGTCCCTATGGCCGCCCTCTCTTCCGCCGCCCCGCCCGCCGCCCGGCACACCCGCCGTCCGGCCGCCATCGCCGCAGACCCCCACCGTCGCGCCCAGGCCCTGCACCGCCCCCGCCGCGGCGAGCCCATGCCGGAGGCGCCGGCCGGCCCCCGTTGGGCCACCATCATCTTCATGGTGGTGATCCACGCGCTGGCGGTGGTGGCCCTGCTGCCCCGCTTCTGGAGCCTGCCGGCTGTCGCGTCCCTGCTGGTCCTGTATTGGGTCACCGCCTGCCTCGGCGTCACCATCGGCTACCACCGCCTGCTCTGCCATCGGGCCTTCCGGGTTCCCCAGTGGCTGGAGCGCGTCTTCGCCACCTGCGGCGCCCTCAGCTGCCAGCACGGCCCGATCGACTGGGTGGGCCTGCATCGCCACCACCACAAGTTTTCCGATACGGATGCGGATCACCACGACAGCAACAAGGGCTTCTGGTGGAGCCACATGGGCTGGATGCTGGAGGAAATCCCCGCCATGGCGGCCGTGCCCCGGCTGACCGGCGACCTGGCCCAGGATCCTTATTACCGCTGGCTGAACGTCTGGTTCCTGGCGCTGCAGCTGCCCCTTGGACTGCTGCTGTTCTGGATCGGCAGCGCCACCGGCGTGGGCGGCTGGGCCATGGTGCTCTGGGGGATCCCCCTGCGGCTGGTGCTGGTGTATCACTGCACCTGGCTGGTGAACTCGGCGACCCACTGCTGGGGCCAATCGATCCACGCCAGTGGCGACAAGTCGATGAACAATCCCTGGGTGGCGGCGCTCACCTTCGGCGAAGGCTGGCATAACAACCACCATGCCTACCCCCATTCGGCCCGCCACGGCTGGGGGCCCGGCCAGATCGACCTCACCTGGCAGCACATCCGCCTGCTACGGACCCTCGGCCTGGCCAGCCAGGTACGCCTGCCAAGGGCCGCCAATGGTGGCGTAGGGTGATCGATCGCATTTCTGTTGAACCAGCGGTTCCGTAAGTCATGGCCAAGCGTGTGCAAGTGGTGCTCAGCGAAGACGTGCTGAGCCTTGGTAAGGATGGTGATCTGGTGGACGTGGCCCCCGGCTATGCCCGTAACTTCCTGGTCCCCACCGGCAAGGCGGTGCCCGTCACCGCCGCCGTGCTGCGCCAGGTGGAGCACCGCCGTGCCAAGGAAGCCGAGCGCCAGGCCGCCCTCAAGGCCGAAGCGGTGGCCCTGCGCACCGCCCTCGACACCATCGGTCGCTTCACCGTGAAGAAGCAGACCGGCGGCGATGGCGTGCTGTTCGGCACCGTCACCAACGGTGATGTGGCAGAAGCCATCGAGGCCGCCACTAAGAAGGAACTCGACCGCCGCGACATCCTGGTGCCGGAGATCCACCGCACCGGCAGTTTCAAGGTGCAGGTCAAGCTCCACCCCGAGGTGGTGGCCGAAATCAACCTTGAAGTGGTCAGCTACTGAGCTAGCTCCGCCGGACCCTGCAGGAGGCGCCAAAGTAGGCCTCCCCCCTTTGCCGTCGGGCCCCCGGGGTCCGGCGGCTTTTTATTCATCCCCCGTTTGCCTTCCCCGTCCCGTCCGCCATGGTGAGCCTGCCCAGCCCCGGCCTCTCCAGCGCCGACGCTCCCGATCCGGGGGTCCGCCGCCGCGGCCGTGGCCCCGAGGAGGGCAGTTTCGATGGCCTGCCCAACAGCCTGCCCCCCCAGAACCTGGAGGCGGAGGAGGCCGTGTTGGGCGGCATCCTGTTGGATCCGGATGCCATCGGCCGTGTGGCCGATGTGCTGCAGCCGGAGGCGTTTTATCTCGGTGCCCACCGCGAGATCTTTCGCACCGCCGTGATGCTGCACAGCCAGGGCAAACCCACCGATCTCACCGCCATGACCGCCTGGTTGGCGGACACCGGCCACCTGGACAAGGTGGGGGGCAGCGCCCGGTTGGTGGAGCTGGTGGAACGCACCCTCTCCACCGCCTCGATCGACCAGGTGGCGCGCCTGGTGATGGACAAATACCTGCGCCGCCGGCTGATCCGTTCCGGCAATGAGGTGATCCAGCTGGGCTTCGATCAAGGCAAGCCCATGGACCAGGTGCTGGATGAAGCGGAACAGAAGATCTTCGCGATCAGCCAGGAAAAACCCAGCCAGGGCCTCACCCCCACCGCCGAGATCCTCACCAGTACCTTCAACGAAATCGAGAGCCGCTCCCTCGGCACGGCCATCGCCGGCATCCCGGTGAATTTCTACGACCTGGATGCCATCACCCAGGGGCTCCAGCGCAGCGACCTGATCATCGTGGCCGGCCGCCCCGCCATGGGCAAAACCGCCATCAGCCTCAACCTGGCCAAAAATGTGGCCCAACTCCACAATCTGCCGGTGTGCGTATTCAGCCTGGAGATGAGCAAGGAACAGCTCACCTACCGGCTGCTGGCCATGGAAGTGGGGATCGAGAGTGGTCGCTTGCGGACCGGTCGATTACAGCAGGAGGAATGGCCCCTGCTGGGCCAGGGGATCAACAGCCTCGGACAATTGCCGATCTTCATCGACGACAAGCCCAATGCGGGCGTCCTCGAAATGCGTTCCCTCTGCCGCCGCTTGATGGCCGAATCCGGCAAGGAACTGGGCCTGGTGATGATCGACTACCTGCAATTGATGGAGGGATCCGGCTCCGACAATCGGGTGCAGGAGCTCTCGCGCATCACCCGGGGCCTCAAGCAGATGGCCCGCGAGCTCAACGTGCCGGTGATTGCCCTCTCCCAGCTCAGCCGGGGCGTGGAGGCCCGCACCAATAAGCGGCCGATGCTCAGTGATTTGCGCGAATCCGGCTCGATCGAGCAGGACGCCGATCTGGTGTTAATGATCTACCGCGACGAGTATTACAACCCCGAAACCGCCGACCGGGGCATCACCGAGGTGATCGTGACCAAGCACCGCAATGGCCCGGTGGGCACGGTCAAGTTGCTGTTCGAGCCCCAGTACACCCGCTTCCGCAACCTGGCCACCCCCTGACAGGGGACGCCCGTGCCGCCGCTCAAATCGGAGGCTGGTAAACCACACCGATGGAATGGCCCACCGAGCGTTCCGCCAGGGGGGAATTGAGCAGTTCCGCCTGCTGGCTGGCGGAATTCCACCAGGCCATCTGGGTGGAGCCGCCGCCATCGAGATTGAGGCCATGGCTGGCCCCGAAGCCCTGGAGCAGTTGGCCCACGTCCCAGTCTGTGGCGCCGATGTAGGTGGGGGAGGGCAGTAGGGGCTTGGTGGGGTCGATCTGCCGGTCGACGGTCATCAGCACCACATAGCGGCCGTCGCTGCTCATCCCCAGGCCGGTGCGGGCGTTCTGGATCACCCGATCGCCGCGCACTAGGCCGTTCTGCAGCACCAGCCCGAATCCCGACACCGCCATGGTGATGGTGGAGGGATCGAGGACGGCCTGGCTGGTGACGGTCTGGAAGTGGGCGCCGGTGATGGAATCCAGCCAGAAGGTGGGGGAGCCGGTCACGCCGTTGGGGCCGCCGGGCACCACCGGCGAACTCACCAGCTTGCTGTCGCTCACCACCAACCCCATCAGATTGGTGGGGACGGAGCGGTAATCATTGCCTGGCAACAGGCTGAACACCGCGCCATTGATGCCGCCGAGCCAAGGAGTGCTGGTGGTCTGGCTGGCCTGGATCGTCTGGCGGGTGGTTAAGGAAAGGGTCTCCTGGACACCATCCACCCAGGGGCTCATCGGGCCGCTGCCGGTGAGCCGCAGGCCAGGGGTGCTCAGGTCAACGCGCAGGGCACTCACGGACAGGGGGCGGGGGCTGTTGAGCGTCACCCGGGTACGCAGCAGGCCAGGGGTGGTCCCCAAGGGAGTGGCCGTGCTCCAGTCGTAACTCCAGTCCCCACTGGTCTTGAGGGTGAACGGGCGGGGCGCGCTGCTGGGGCCCTGCAGGCCGGCGCCGTCCTCCACCCGGGCCGTGAGGCTGTAAGGGGTGCCGGTGGCGCTGGCGGGCAGGCTGGGTGTGTAGCTCCAGGCGAGGGTGGTGCGGTTCACCGCCGCTGATCCCAGCAACGTGGCGCCGTTGTAGACGCGGACCACCTCACTGGCCCCAGGGGCTGCGGAGACGGTGCCGGTCAGGGTGGGGGTGTCGTCGTCGGTGCTGCCGCCCAGGGGCACCGATCCGGTGACGTAGCCCTGGTTATCGGTGACATCGACGATGGTGGCCACGGTGGTGGGGGCCACCGTGTCGACGGTGAGGTTGTAAGCGGCGCTGGGGGTGGAGCCATTGCCGGCGGCATCGATCACCCGGGCCTTGAAGGCGTAGGTGGTGCCGGGGCTGGCGGGCAGGGTGGCAGGGAAGCTCCAGAGGTTGGTGAGCGGATCCAGGCTGGCCGTGCCCAACACGGTGGCGCCGTTCAACACCTGCACCTGCTCGCCCGGCGCCAAGGGCAGCGACACCCGGCCCCGCAGCAGCGGGGTGGTGTCGGCGGTGCGGGCACCGGGCGCCAGGGGGATCGGCGTGCCCGAGAGATCAGCCTCGATCCCGCTGATCGAGGCCAGAGCCGCGGGGGCCAGGGTGTCGAGGCTGAAGGCCAGGGGCGCGGCCAGCGCCGAGCTGTTGCCGGCCCCATCGGTCTGGCGGGCGATCACGCTGCGGGCTCCGTCGCCGCTGACGATGAAGTAGTTACCGGTTCCGCTCAGCCAGCTCAGACCGCCATCATTGGAATACTGCCAAGGGGCTCCGGCCTCCAGACCAGTCACGGTCACCCGGCCGTTGGCGGTGATCCGATCGGTGCTGCTGACGCCGGTGTCCTGGAACAGGGTCAGCTTCGGGGCGATGGGGGCCGTGGTGTCGAGGGTGACGCTGCGGGCCGCACTGAGCGCCCCCCGCTGGCCGAGCCCATTCACCACCACCACCGTGAAGCTGTAGAGCTTGCCCGCGGTGGCCGGCAGGGTGGGACTGAGGCTCCAGGTGTTGGTGACAGGGTCCACCGTGGCCGTGCCGATCAGGGCCGTGCCGTTGAACACCTGCACCCGTTCGCCCGCCAGCAGCGATCCCGACAGGCTTCCCTGCAGCACCGGCGTGGCGTCGTTGCTGCGACCGCCCGCCGGGATCGGCACCAGCAGACCGGTGCTGTCGCTCAACAGTTCGGTGATCCAGGCCGTGCTGGTGGGAGCGGCCATCGGCCCAAATCGAGGGGATCCTCACCTTAAGAGTGGTGGTTGGCGGAGATGGTGGTGCTGTCTTCACCGTCCCAGCCCACCAGGGTGTGGGAATCCCGATAGTGACGGGGGGTGCTCAATAACAGGCGCCAGGCCTTCCCAGCCGGCAGCAGTTGGTAGCGCTCTCCGTGACGGGCGATCAGCAGCTGACGCAGCAGCGGGTAGTAGTCGCTGTTGAGTCCTGGGAACAGGTGATGTTCCACATGATGGGAGAAGTTGAGATGCAGCCGATCCAGCCAGGGGGGCACCAACAGCGACATCGTGTTGACGAGGGGATCGTCGTTGGTGGCCGTGAGGGGACAGAGAAGATGATTGGTGTAGATGTAGGCCATGGCACCGCCGTAGCCGATCCATAGCGGCAGCCCGTAGCCCAGGACGAGCTTCAGCGGGCTGGGGGCGAGCAGGGCGATCAGGCTGAGCTGCACGGCCACGATCGCAATCAGCTCCACCGCCACCCGCCGCCGTTGCTGCCGGCTCAGGCTAAAGCTGGCCGGCGGGAGGGCACAGGTGCGGCGATGGGGAAGCAACACGGCCCCAAGGGTGCGCAGGTTGTGCACCGGCCACGCTCCCCCCATGCCGACCAGAAGCCCGAACGGGGTGACGGTGTTGGACGGCACGAACTGATGCTGAATCCATTTCCCCCAGGTGCGCTGCTGCCCTTCGAGGTAACTGCGATCCGGATCCGTCAGGCCATTGGTGTGGCCATGGTGCTCCCGGTTATGCACCGCCACCCAGAGGCTGGGGGGCATCCCCAGCAGGCTGAGTCCCAACATCCCCACCAGCCGGCGCTGGAACGGTCCGCGCAGGCCATGGGCGTGCAGCAGGTCGTGGGTGGCAAACAGCAACACGATGATGCTGTTGCCCATCGCCACGGCAAAGGGCAGGAAGGCAGGGAGCCAGGCCGTGGGCCAGTGGTCCAGTCGGCAGGCCATTGTGAAGCCCAGGGCCAGGATCGCCAGGTTGATCAGCACCAGGGCAAGCCGGTCCGGGGCGGCCCGGAAGGCCGCCGCCGGCAACAGGGGTTTCAGGTCCTGGACCACGCTGGGCACGGCGGGGTCGGCAGCGGCAGCTGGGGACGGGAAGAAGCTGATGGCAACACAGCGGTGGCCCCCAGTGCAGCACGCTCTCGTCCCCACCCACCTCCTGGGCCGGGCCATACATTGAAGGGATGCCCCCCTCCTGCGCCTCCACCGACGGCCCTGCGCCCACCGAGAGCTTCGATCTGATCGTGGTCGGCGGTGGCCATGCCGGCTGTGAGGCGGCGCTCACGGCGGCCCGGTTGGGGGTGCGCACCGCCCTGTTCAGCCTCAACCTCGACCGGATTGCCTGGCAGCCCTGCAACCCCGCCGTGGGCGGGCCAGCCAAGAGCCAGCTGGTGCATGAGGTGGATGCCCTCGGCGGCGTAATCGGCCGCCTCGCCGATGCCACCGCCCTGCAGAAGCGCATCCTCAATGCCAGCCGTGGCCCTGCGGTCTGGGCCCTGCGCGCCCAGACCGATAAACGGGCCTACGCCCGCCAGATGCTGCAGCTGCTCCAGCACACCCCCAACCTTCACCTGCGCGAGGCGATGGTCACGGACCTGGTGGTGGAGGGGGACGGCCCGCAGCGACGGATCAGCGGTGTACGCACCTATTTCGGCAGTGTTTATGGCGCTGGTGCGGTGATCCTCACCACCGGCACCTTCCTGGGGGGCCGGATCTGGGTTGGGGACCGCTCGATGGCGGCGGGCCGGGCCGGGGAACAGGCCGCTGAGGGGCTCACCGAGGCGCTGCGGGTCCTCGGCTTCCACACCGATCGCCTCAAAACCGGCACCCCAGCCCGGGTGGATCGCCGCAGTGTCGCCCTGGATCGGTTGGAGGAACAGCCCAGCGATGCGGCGGACCGCTTCTTTTCCTTCGATCCGCTCGCCTGGCAGAGCGGGGAGCAGATGGCGTGCCACCTCACCCGCACCACGGCCGCCACCCACCAGTTGATCCGCGACAATCTCCATCTCACGCCGATCTACGGCGGCTTCATCGACAGCAAAGGGCCCCGCTATTGCCCCTCAATCGAAGACAAGATCGTCCGCTTCGCCGATAAGGAAAGCCATCAGATCTTCCTGGAGCCCGAGGGGCGTGACACCCCCGAGCTCTACATCCAGGGGTTCTCCACCGGCCTGCCCGAAGCGCTGCAGCTGCAGTTGCTGCGGACCCTGCCGGGGCTGGAGGCCTGCGTGATGCTGCGACCTGCCTATGCGGTGGAGTACGACTACCTGCCCGCCACCCAACTCAAGCCCTCCCTGGAAACCAAGCGGCTGGGGGGGCTGTTCTGTGCGGGCCAGCTGAATGGCACCACCGGCTACGAGGAGGCCGCGGCCCAAGGACTGGTGGCCGGCCTGAATGCGGCCCGGCAGCTGGGGGGCCAGGAGCCGGTGCACTTTCCGCGTGAAGGCAGCTATATCGGCACCCTGATCGACGATCTGATCACCCGCGACCTCCACGAGCCCTATCGGGTGCTCACCAGCCGCAGTGAATACCGGCTGGTGCTGCGAGGCGATAACGCCGACCGGCGGCTCACCCCCCTGGCCTGGGAGCTGGGGTTGGTGGATCGGCGGCGCTGGGAGCTCTATGAACGCAAGCAGGCGGCGATCGAAGCGGAGAAAGGCCGGCTAGAACGCGTGCGGCTCAAGGGAAGTGATGGGGCGGCGGCGGCGGTCCAGGCCCAGACCGGCGCCGAGATCCGCGGTTCGATCACCCTGGCCGATCTCCTGCGCCGCCCTGGCTTCCATGCCAGCGACCTGGTCCGCCATGGGCTGGCCGATCCCGAGCTGCCGGCCGATGTGCGTGATGGCGCCGAGATCGACATCAAATACAGCGGTTATCTGGGCCGTCAGCAGCAACAGATTGATCGGGTGCGTCGCCAACAGTCTCGCCCCCTCCCGCCCGACCTCGACTACGGCGCCATCGGCACCCTCTCCAAGGAGGCCCGGGAGAAGCTGGCCGCCGTTCAGCCCCACACCCTCGGCCAGGCGGGGCGGGTGCCGGGCGTCAGTCCGGCCGACGTCACGGCGCTGCTGCTGTGGCTAGAGCTGCGGCAACGTGCGGCAACCCCGGTACAGTAATGACACGCTGAGTTACGGTCCGCCGTTGCGTTCCGATCCCCCACGACCACCGCGCGGGATTCCCCGTTCCCGGGCCTACTGGGAGCTGAAGGCGGATCAGATGATGAATCGGCTGTTCGACCAGCCGCAGGCCATCGATCTCGAGGACGCGGGCCGGCCTTCGGCCCGCCCCACGAGCCAGCCCCAGACCTGGATCCCCACCCCATTCTCCCCCCGCGCCACCCCGCTGGTCCGCCGCTCCAGCACCATGGAGTCGGTCGCCCCGGTGCGCCGTGGTGGCCTCAGCACCCCCATGCTGGTGCTGGCCCTGGCCGGGGTTGCGGTGTTTAGTGCCCTGGGAACGCTGCTGTATCTGCAGTACTGGACCCAGATGCAACAAAACCTCCAGCAGGAACGCAACCTGTTGCTGCTCGAGCGCCTGCGCAGCCTCGGTCCGGCCAGTGCTCCGTCCGTAGCCAGCCAAGCCCCTCCTCCCGGTGCCGTGACCCTGCCACCCCCCGCTGGGATGGCGCCGGCGGCCACTGAACTGCCGCCCCTGCCGCCCCCGCCGCCCCAGCAAGCCTGGATCCAGCAACTGCCTGCCCCGGCCCCCAATCAGCGGCCCACGCCCCCCCTGCTGAGCGTTCCCGTGGGTCCCCGCCTTGCCGCCGCCCAAGCACCGGGCCCGTTAGAGACGGGTCCAACGCCCCAGTTGCTGGGAGTGATGGCGGCCCCGGACAACACCGGCGCCGCCATCTTTCAACTGGGAGAAAGCTCCTCCAGCGTCGAAGTGGGCGGTGTGATCGGTGCCAGCGGCTGGCGGCTGCGGTCGATCGGCGCCGACTCAGCCGTGATTGAGCGGGGGGGGCGCCAACAGCGACTGACCGTTGCCAGCGGTCGTTGAGGTTGCCCTAGGGTGAATGTCCCGCCATCCGGCCCATGGCTCAGGCCGCCGCCGATCCGCAGGGGATGGCACTACTGAGGTCGCCTCGGGCCGTCTGGCAGGCCCCCTTGCCTGAGGTGTTGGCCGCGAGCGCAGGACGCAACCTGAGGGGGCCCTGGAAGCTGCTGCTCCTGGGGGATGGCAGTCCAACGCGCCATCTCCAATTGCTACTCGGGGCGCCGGTGGAGGTTGAGCTGATCGCCATGGCTCCGGAGGATCCCAGCCAGGCAGGGGACGCGCCCCCTGAGGTGGCGGAACTGGATCCGCCGCTGCTACGCCGCCAGGTGTGGCTCAACTGCGGCGGGTTCACCCTGGGCTGGGCGGAGAGCTGGTGGAACCTGGCCACGGCGGAAGCCCACCTGCAGGACCGTCGCCAGCCGATCTGGCGCAGCCTCACGGCCGGCCGCGCGGAATTATTCCGCGAAGTGGATGGCCTGGCCCAAGTGACGGCCCCCTGGCTGGAGGAGCGCTTCGGGGGGGCCGGGCCGTTCTGGAGCCGCCACTACCGTTTTTTTCGCCATGGCAAGGAACTCACCGTGATCCGGGAGGTGTTTTCGCCGGCCTTGGAAACCTGGCTCGGCCCCGCCTCGGCCTGACGGCGGCGATCCATTCAAGGAACCGTCAGGCCGTGGACTCCGTTCAGGCGAGCCGCAGGGCCTCGGCCTGCTTGCTGGCCCGCTCCAGCAGTTGGCGCAGGCGCTCCTCATCCGTGTGGCTGAGGTTGGTGCGCAGCAGGCGGGCGTGGGGCGCATGGGAGCGCAGCCGTTCGATCAGCCGATCCGGTGTGGCATCGCGGACCAGCAGGCAGAGGGCGGCGCTTCCGGTCGGCAGCGTTTCCCCCACCTCGCGCAGGAAGCCATCGTTGATGCCGATGTCCGAGAGGGCGCCGGAAGCGGCCCCCACCCCGGCCCCCACCGCGGCCCCAAGCAGGGGATTGAGGAAAAGCAGTCCCACCAGGGTGCCCCAGAAGCCCCCTCCCACGGCCCCGGCAGCGGAGAGGTTGATCGCTTGACGGAGCTGCACCCCGCGCTCCTTGTCGTGATCCACCACCACGGCATCCTCAATGGCGATCAACTGTTCCCGCTGGATGTCGATCAGTTCACGGCGCACCTGTTCGGCTTCCTCCACCGTGGGGAAGCCCACCACCACCAGGCTGTTCATGGGTTTCGAAGCGAAGGGAGTCGGAATCGGACGCTGTTCACCGTAGGCACGCCACGGCGCCCTGAAACGCCCTGGTTCATGGGGCCAGACGCCGACGGGTGGACCTGGGTAGGGGGCGACCGGGTTGGGGCTCGACCTGAGGGGGCTCGGGGGGCGGCAGCCTGAGGGGATCCTGGGCCTGGCGGCTCGGAACCGACTCGGCCCGCTGCCAGCGGGGCACACTGAAGCTGCCCTCCGTCGGCCAGTCGTCGTCGGAGTCGGAGTTGGCGTCGGAGTCGGAAGAGGTGCGGGCCGGATCGACGGTGCGGGGGACGGCGCGGGGACCAGGCCTGTCGCCACCACGACGGGAGAGGGCCTCCAGGGAGCGTCGTGGTCGGGGGGACACGGAAGGAGGGGACGGCGGCGGGACCTCCGCAGGGGCACGCCGCCCCGCCATCGGTTCGTCTTGCCAGGGTTCGCGCCAGTCGTCCCCATCCTCCAGGAACCAGTCGAGCCGGTCTTCCACCCAGCGGCCCAGGCCGTCCAGTCGGCGGCGGCCCCGGGGAGGCTCCCCAGGCCGCTCCCCAGGGGGTGCCCCAAGCGGCTCAGCCGCACGGCGGCTGCCGGGTCGAGCTCCAGAGACCCCATCCACCAATTGGCGGCCCCGACTTACCCAGCGGTCGATGCGCTGGTCAAGCGGATCGCGATTGCCCTCGCTCATTCACCTACGTTAATCAGCCCCCTCCACGGCGGCGGCCCGCCAGCCAGCGCTCGCGGCTGATCCCCACCAAGGCAATCGTCAGGCCACCCCACTCCAGGGTCCAGAGAAAGGTCGCCATCGGCCCATTCGGAGTCGGCTGAACCTAGACGCTGGCCTCCTCGAACACCAGCAGGCAGCTGGCATGCCACTGCCCACCATGGAGGCGCTCGCAGCAAAACCGGCAAGCCAACCCCTCCCGGCGGCGGCGGTAGGCCGCCGTGAGGCCGCAGCGGGGGCAACGGGCCTGCCAGCGGGCCGAGGCGATCGGCACGGGGAACTGATGGCGCAGGCTGATCGTGAACTGGCTCTGGCGGGTATTGATGGCCTCCATCCGTGCCCGGAAGTGGGGCCCATGGACCTCCCGCACCCCCAGCACCCGATCCACCCAGGCGTGGATCATTTCATGGCAGAGGGTGCTGAGGGTGGCCTCCCGCGGCAGGGGGTCCAGCAGGGGGCGCGACAACACGATTTCGCACAGCGGCTCTCCCCCGCGACTGGCTCCTCGGCGATAGAAACCGGCGGTGCGACTGAGGCGACCATCGCTCCAGCGCAGGTCCACCAACGGTCGCCCCTCCACCACCAGGCTGCCCTCGAAGTGCTCGCGATTGAGCCGGTGGAACAGGGGCAGCAGGGGCTCCAGGGGCATGGCGCCATTGTGCCCAACCCCATTCCTGCGGCGCTGTGTCCTCCATGGCGGGGCGCCGCCCCGAGCGGCGGGATCGTCGGTCAGACTCCGGAGCGCTCCACCACCGCTACACACACCTATGGAATGGGGACTGGCCCGCGAGATCGGCTCCAAGGCTCTGTTGGCCGGGGCCGGGGCCCTGCTCCTGTACTGGACGATTTCGGCGGTGAAGCTGGTGCTTAGCGCCCGCGGCATCAACCCCCTGCTCAAGCAGTTCTTCAACCAGGTGGCCAGCGGCCAGGTGGATGGGGCCTATCTGCTCACCACCAAGAACTACCGGTCCCATGTCAATCGGCAGCAGTTCCTCCGCTTCCTGGCGGGGCTCCAGCTCAACAAATACCGCAATCTCAAGTCCGGTCGGCCGCGGCTCCAGGATGACCAGATGATCCTCACCGTCAAGTTGAAATCGGACGGGAAGGAGGAATTGCCGCTGGATTTCACCTTCGTGAAGGTGGACGAGGCCTGGCGGGTGGACCGGATCCGCAAATTGGCCGAAACCTGAACCCCTGCGTCTGCCCTCTGCCGATCCGCGCATGAGTGCCCCTTCTCCCGGCGGCTCCAGCCCCCTCCCCAGCCCTGACCAGGTCCAGCGGGCCAGCGAGCTGCGCCGATTGCTCAACCGGGCCGCCCATGCCTATTACGTGCTGGATGCTCCGGAGCTGGAGGATTCGGTGTACGACCAGCTCTACCGGGAGCTGGTGGATCTGGAGGCCGCCCAGCCGCATCTGCGCACCAGCGACAGTCCCACCCAGCGGGTGGGCGGCGCGCCGGCCGAGGGCTTCGTCAGCGTGGAGCACCGCATCCCGCTGTTCAGCCTGGATAACGGGTTCTCCATGGCGGATCTGGAGAAGTGGTACGAGCGGCTGTTGCGGGAGCTGGACCGTTTGCCCGCCGCCGGCGAGGCCGTGCCGGCCCTGGCGATGGTGTGTGAACTCAAGATCGACGGCAATGCCTTGGCCCTCACCTATGAGCAGGGGGTGCTGGTGCGGGCCGCCACCCGCGGCGACGGCGAGTCGGGCGAGGAGATCACCGCCAATGTGCGCACGATTCAGAGTGTGCCGCTGCGGCTGGATCTGGCCGATCCGCCCGCCTGGGTGGAGGTGCGGGGCGAAGCCCTGATCCCGGATCCCACCTTCGTGGCCATCAACACCGAACGACAGCTCCGGGGGGAAGCCCTGTTCGCCAATCCCCGCAACGCCTGCGCCGGCACCCTGCGCCAGCTCGATCCCAAGGTGGTGGCGGCCCGCCGCCTCGATTTCTTCGCCTACACCCTCCACCTGCCGGAGGAGTGGCCCGGCGATCGACCCGCCAGTCAGTGGCAGGCCCTGCGCTGGTTGGAGCGGGTGGGCTTCCGGGTGAATCCCCATGCGGCACTCTGCCCCGATCTGGCGGGGGTGGAGCAGTTCGTTGCCACCTGGGAGGAGCGGCGCCGCGGCCTGGAGTACGCCACCGATGGGGTGGTGGTGAAACTGGAGGATCTGCGCCTCCAAGCGGATGCGGGCTTCACCCAGAAGGCTCCCCGCTGGGCCCTTGCCCTGAAGTATGCCGCCGAGGAAGCTCCCAGCCGCCTGCTGCGGCTCAGCTGCCAGGTGGGTCGCACGGGGGTGGTGACC
>Ga0114971_10000887_pt1 | contig 20400 bp, 17 predicted proteins | sample M_140625_MF_Meta_FD_87320 | JGI IMG/M metagenome (GOLD analysis project Ga0114971, IMG submission 87320) | Freshwater microbial communities from Lake Montjoie, Canada to study carbon cycling - M_140625_MF_MetaG | ecosystem: Environmental > Aquatic > Freshwater > Lake | place: Lake Montjoie...
AACTATATTATTCAATCAAATATACCTATATACAAACCATTAACAAAGATTGTCGATACAGCCATTACTTCCAACCTTTATTAGTAAAATGTATGATAGCTTTGTACTAATTATTTTTTTGTTATGCACGCTACTTCAAATCCTCTTTTCTATTGATGGGTGCTATGAGATACACCAACAGAAATACGCAGGTAGATGTAAATGATTATTAAATTTCTATAACACTGCTTGATTAATTTGAATCCCCAAACCAGCGTTACCCAAAATTTGAACTTTACCAAAATCAAATGCAATTCCTGTTGCAAGGTCTTCAGACAATAACAATGGTCCGTCCATATCAACCAAATCTAACTGCGGCAAAAAATTTGCCACGGCCGCCGTGCCAATTGTAGACTCATTCATGCTGCCCATCATTACTTTCAAGTCCAATGCCCTAGCTTCTGTAATCATGCGCCTAGCAGGTGTTAAACCACTACACTTGGTTAGTTTGATATTGATTCCATGGAAATGGTCTTTACAACGAACTACATCTTGTTCAAATACACAACTTTCATCGGCATATAATGGAATGGAAGATTGAGCGTATAAAATTTTCATTCCCTCCCAATTGTCTTTTGCTAAAGGTTGTTCAATCATTTCAATGCCTAGATCAGCTAATTGAGGAATTTTTTCTAGTGCTTCTTCAAGTGTCCAACCGGCATTGGCATCAACCCTTAGTGGCACAGTTGTTTTAGCCCGCAATGCTTTTACAATGGCAATATCTTGGTCAGTCCCTAATTTTATTTTATAAACAGGCCATGGCATTTCTTGCATTTTTGCTACCATCTTTTCAATAGCATCAATGCCAATGGTATAGTCCGAAACAGGTGTTTCGTTCCATGGCGTATTAAATAGTTCATAGAGCTTTTTACCTTTCATTTTGCCAAATAAATCCCAGGCGGCCATATCCAAAGCACAAACCAGAAAAGGATTTTGAGGAAATAAATGATGGAGATAATGCCAATATCTTTCAGGATCTATGAGTGCGAACTTTTCAACTAAGTCTTTTTTTGAAAGTAAATCTGCTACCATTTTTTCAACGGTAATATCATAATAAACTATAGCAGGTGCTTCGCCATAACCAATAAAATCTCCAATTGATAAAGAAACAATTAAAGAAGGTTGGTGTGTTTTAGTTCTACCATTTGAAATAGTAAATGGATATTTAAACGGCAATTCTTTTTGCCAATAATTCAACTTCATTGCTGTACTATTTAGTCTCTAATTTTTAAAAGTACAACCATCAGCAGAAAAAAAGCGATTTTTTATCTGCCACTTGATTTGATGGCAACGGCAAATGTTTCATTAAATGCAGTTGATGCAATTAATGCTTCTAAACTAATATGCATTCGATATTGCCAATAATGCTGCGGATTGGCTGGAATATTAATTCTTTCATCAGTAGGATTCTCTCTGCGCAAATTATTGTCAATCCCTAGTATATCTTGTATTTGAAACACACTCCACATGGCTGGCGAATGCAAATGTTGTAACACAATGGCATTATTAATCCAGGCATCACAATAAATTGGCGCTTGGCCCAATTGACCAAGTTCATTGTTATAAAATTGCTGTGTTGTATTGCTATCTTCTTCCCACCAACCACGAATAGTACTCATATCATGTGTAGAAGGTGTTACTACACTTAAATAAGGTGCATCATTGGGATGAAAAAATTGCTTTTGCGGATCTTTAGGCATCCGCTGAATTTCTAAACTTAATAAGCCCAATTGACGCATCACATCTGGCACACAGGTTGGCACCATTCCAAGGTCTTCGCCGCACACTAACATATTTGTTACACGCTTTAGTGCAGGTAATTTTTGTAATGCTTCTTGCATCCAAAAATCATCTTGACGACCAAAGAAATAATTTACATATAAATCCTTTAATTGACTTTGTGTGTTTTGGTCTAAGTCTCTAAAAGAACTGGTGCTCTCCATATTAAATCTAAAGTAAAACGCTTGGGCATGCGAGTCTACTACTTCAAATAAAATAACATTAGAAAGCAAATCGTATAAACCTTGTTTTAATTTTTGATTATACAAAGAATTTTCTAATGATTGAAAATGCCTTTCAACCAATCGTTGTGAAGCAAACGCCGGTTTCAATTGATACCCATTAATGCCATCAACTTCTAAATAGTTTAATTTAATCGATTCATTATCGTATCCAAAAACACTCCATAAAACATTTTCTGTAATATAAGGTTTGGTATATCGATGAAAATCAAACCAAATTTCTTGGCTAACAAATTCATTAATATGTACAGGAATGGATGGAACAAAATAACCCATAATACCTTCAACCGCATCTACAGGGATACTCCAAATTCTAAAAAATCCAAGAATATGGTCAATCCTAAATGCATCAAAATAGTCACTCATTTGGGCAAATCGTTGCTTCCACCACGCAAACCCATTTTCCTTCATTTTTTGCCAGTTATAAGTAGGAAAACCCCAGTTCTGACCCTTAACTGCAAACCCATCTGGAGGAGCCCCTGCCTGCAATTCCATATGATACAAGTTTGGATGTTGCCATGCATCTGCACCATATCTATAAATACCAATGGGAATATCTCCTTTTAATATAATGCCATTTTCATGGGCATATTGCGTTGCTGCTTTTAATTGTAAGTGCAACTGGTATTGAACAAAATAATGGAAAACAATCGTATCATAAGCAACAGACCCCATGGCTGTCAATTCATTAATCTCTGCTATTTTGTACTGTTGAAATTTAGGCCATTGGTTAAAATCGGCAGTTCCATATAAATCACGCAAATAACAAAAAACAGCATACGGTTCTAGCCAGTGTTTGTTCTGTAAAAAATATTGGTGAAAATTGGTGTCTGCTAAAAATGTTTTTTTCTTTTTGTCAAAAACCTTGCGAATAAATTGAATTTTTTCTTTGGTAACTAGCTCGTAGTCTACCACCTCTAATTCATTCAATTGATTGAAATTCAATTTTAGTTTTACCAACTCTTTTTCTAATGCAGCATCTACTAGTAAGTCTAAATTTAAATACATAGGATGCAATGCAAATGCAGAGATAGCAGCATAAGGATACGAATCCGTCCAAGTATGTGTAGCCGTTGTGTCATTCACTGGAAGGATTTGAATCAGCTTCAATCCTACCTTCTTAGACCAATCAACCAATAATTTCAAATCATTAAATTCTCCTACACCAAAACTGTTTTCACTGCGCAAACTAAATACAGGAATTGCTACTCCAGCACCTTTCCAACTTAAATTTGGCATCACCATAAATCCATCGTGCAAAATTGTTTGTTGTAGTTTTTGAGCAGGCTCGTATAAAATTCTATTATTCCCTTGTTCGAATTGAATAAAGGTTTTTTGAATGGTATCATATACACCATACTTGTACGCAATTGGAAATAAATCCGTAGTTAAATCTAAAGGAACGGCATAATAATCTTCTCCCTCATTTCTACTCATTAATACTGGGCTGTTTGTTTTCCATTTTGAAAGTGATTTACAACTTCCAATCAAACAGACCGTTTGACCCTTGGGTAACAAAGGTGTTTTAACCTTAAAAAAATGGGTTGTTTTATTAGGTGTTGCAACTGTTACTTCCGTATGATTTGCTTTTAATAGTACTTGTACAAATGGCTCCGTATAAAAAGCATTTTCATAATAGCCAGCATAATTCCAAGCATCCACTGTGGTAATATTGGGAGAACTCATAAAAGATGGATCTAACACCTTGTTATCGCCACACTCAAAATTCAAAACCCCGTTGGCATTGCGTAAAATATATTGGTAATGAATTGGCTCATATAAGTCATCGTTTACAGAAAAATCAATTTCAACCGACCAAAAGCTATCATTATCGTATTGCATGGCTACCGCCTTATCAGGATTGCCATTACCCAATAATGGATGGTTTCCTGAAATAAAAAGCTCCTGACCATAAACCGTATGAAAGCGTAATTGAAACCGAACAACTTGAATGGAAGTATTGGGAATCAGTATTTTTGAATTGATATTAGGCTGTTTTTGTACAATCGTTAAATATTCCGTATCCAAGGTCCTCGTTTTAATATCGTAAAATTAAATAAAACAATGTGTAATTCAAACACAATAAATAAAAGAGTTCCAATTATTTTCAAATTATACCCATTTCAATTCAATTTTGGGGCAGTTTAATCGTTTTAGTTTAGGATATTGCAGCAAAATCAGCCACAAATACATGCAAAAAGGGCATCAATTACATATTTACACCGATGGATCATCTAGGGGCAATCCCGGACCAGGAGGTTATGGTGCACTATTAATATGGGGAGATATTAAAAAAGAATTGTCTGGTGGATATCGTTTAACCACCAATAATCGAATGGAATTGATGGGTGTGATTATGGCTTTAGAATCACTCACAAAAGAAGACATTTCATTAACCATTTATACTGATAGTCAATATATTGTAAACTCTGTTGAGAAAAAATGGTTAAACAATTGGATCCGCACAGACTTCAAGGGTGGTAAGAAAAACAAAGACCTTTGGTTGCATTATTACCAATTGTCAAAAAAATTCAAGATCCAATTTGTATGGGTGAAAGGACATGCCAATAATGCCATGAATAACCGATGCGATGAACTAGCTACTACAGCAGCAGACGGGAAGCATCTTTTAACAGATACCGGCTATGAAAATGAGCATTAATTGTATTAAATGAAACCTTACTAATTATGCCAATTGACTAGGCCAAAGCAACCCTTTTTGTAAGTAAAGCATACCCACCAAATAGTAAAGCACCAAACACTACAGTGCCTATCAAACTATTTTGATAAAATGGAAGTCCATCAGCCAAACACTGCACTAAACCAGTAAAAGTTCTAGGACGTTGGTATCCACCATTGCCAAACCAAACAATTGTATTTGATACAAAGAAGTAAGCAGTTGGTGCGCTAACACTGGCTAATAACACTTTAGCTATTTTACCATCACTTATTAAAAATCCAATAAATGTGATGGAGCCAATTAAAATATAATTCATTAATTGCCCACTATAAAATCCGGCAATTTGGGTGTACCCATAAGTATAAAGCAATTGGTATAATACATCCGATAAAAACATTGATAACAATGGTAAAATAAAAGCCCATTTTTTATTCTTCATAAAAAAAGCACCTCCAAACAAAGCCATTGCAATTTGAGGAGCAAACCCTGGAGGACGATTTGGTAGAATTCTATAGATAGATGCTATAACTATAAAGAGACCAAGAGAGATTAAAATGTTTTTATTAATTTTCATTATTTCTAAATTTCAAAACAAAAATAGGCGAAAAAACTTTTTCTAAAACCAATTTTTTCAGTATGTGAAGAAAGGGGGTAAAAACTATACAAAAGCCTTAAACAAAGTACAATTTCCAGACGACTCTAAGTTATATGCAGCATCTGGTAACAAACAAATGGCTTCTCCCCTTTTTAAAACAATACTATTATTTAAAATGGCACCACCAGCTGTTACTATTAATACTTCTAATCCCTCAGTAGTATTGGAATAAGCTCTTTTACCCGCTAATTCTATTTTACTGATGGCAAAATCAGGTACAGGACAAGGATATGATTTTTCGCCAATCCTAATTTCATTGCCTTTCAAGATATTGGGAACAATCCCTTCAAATAGCGTGTGCTTTAACAATTCTGGCACATCAATATGCTTGGGCGTTAGTCCTCCGCGGAGTACATTATCGCTATTAGCCATTAGTTCAATATTTTGACCTTCTAAATAAGCATGCGGCAATCCGGCACCCTGAAACACCCCTTCACCAGGTTGCACATTAACTATATTAAAAAAGTAAATAGAAAATACACCTCGGTCAATATCAACAATTTGATCAATACCTTCAAATAATTGAGCTACCCACCATCCTGGGTCAGATTTAACTAACTCCCCATCTTTTTTTTGACGAATAACACGTTTCACAACGCTCATTAAAAAACTATTTACCTCTTGCTGCCCTAATTCCATTACAAATTGATACAGTCCCTGGTAGCCATCCATTTTAAATAGTGGTAATAAAATATTAAACTCTTGCACATCGGCAAGTGTTTTTTCTAATAAAGTTTTTTCTTTGAATCCATGTAATAACCAAAAATCACTTAGTGCAACCATCACTTCTGGTTTGTGATTTCGATCTTTGTAATTTCTATTAGGCGCATTAATTGGTATTCCTGCTGCTTCTTCTGCGTCAAATCCTTTTTCTGCCTCCTCTTTTGTTGGATGCACCTGAATAGACAACATTTGCTTTACATCCAACACTTTTAATAAATAAGGCAATTCGCCAAATCGATCAAAAACGGCTTTAGTCAATACCGTTTCGGGGTCTTTGTTAATGATATCAATCAATGAAATAGGTCCATCACTTGTTTCTAAAATGGCACTAGCAGAGGGATGTGCCCCCATCCAATATTCTGCAAAAGGCTTATTACTAGTGTTTTCAATACCTAATAAGCTTGGAATATAGGTGTTTCCACCCCAGGCATAATGCTGAATAACGCCGTTTAATTTGAATATTTTGTTGGATGTTGGCATTCGTAAACTTTTATATTACCATTAAACGTACTTGTTACCTAAATCTTGTGCTAAATGAGCAATAAATTATTAATACAGAAAAATAAATCGCCTAATCAAGCAACCGGAAAAAAAGGCGAACAGCTTGCAGCAAGTTTTTTAATAGACAATGGATTTGAAATTCAAGAAAAAAACTGGCGATACCACCATTTAGAAGTAGATATTATTGCTACTAAAAATGGTCGTTTGCATATTGTTGAAGTTAAAACAAGAAATTCACTCCTGTTTGGAAATCCCGAAGAGAGTATTACAAAAAACAAAATGAAATTCCTTAAAAATGCGGCAGAAGCCTATCAATACCAACACAAGCAATGGCTTTACCTTCAATTCGACGTAATAGCCATTACACTGATTAGTGACATTGAAACAGAAATCTTTTTAATTGAAGACGTTTACTTTTAAGCTGTTTATTTAGACTTAACGGCCTTCACCCCTTGTTCCATCATTTTTTCAACCATTTTATAAGTAGCAGGGCAATGACTAATATTTTGTTGGTGTACATGCATATATTCCACCATTTTCTTTTTCTTTAAATAAGGAAATCCAGCGCAGTCAGCTGGCCTAAATTCATAGATACTACACATGTTTGAACTAAGATTCAAAAACTGACATGGCTGTTTTTTATTCACCCAGTCTTTGTCTTTTTTATCGAAGTCTAACCATTTGTCTTTAAACTCGGTTACACTCATTTCTAAATGTGTGGCAATACGTTTAATATCTGCCGTTGTAAAGGTTGGCGTCATTGATTTGCAGCAATTGGCACAGCTTAAACAATCTACTTCTTGCCATACTTCTGCCGAAATTTTTTCTGCAGTTGCATCTAGTTTGAGGGGTGGATTATTTTTTATTTTTCCTAAATATGATTTAAACGACTTTTGGTTGTGTCGAACTTTTTGCTTGAAGGACCGCATATTCACTTGCATCTTACCAATCTTTTTTTAAATAAGAAAGAGCGAATGTAACGATTAATGCTAAAAACAAACACTACTCAAAAATCAACACTAACTAAGTTCACCTTTATGCTTAATTTTAAACACTATCATCAACGCCAATTAATGGCTAGTTAAATAAAATATATGTGGGAATCGTACAAGAAAGGGTATAAAGCTTACCTACAATTGGAGCGCTCTTTAAGCGACCATTCGGTAGCCGCTTATTTGCACGATGTAGAAAAATTAACCGAATTTTTATTACAAGCTAATTTGCTCAAATCCCCGTCGGAATTAGATTTGAAGACCTTGCAACAATTTGTAAAATGGATTGGGGAATTAGGAATGACAGAAACTTCACAATCAAGAATCATCTCTGGCATTCGTAGCTTTTACAAATATTGTTTGATTGAGCAAATCTGTGTTTCTGATCCCTCCTTATTGTTAGAAGCACCTAAAACAAAAAGGAAATTACCAGATACACTTAGCTTTAACGAGATTGAAAAACTAATTGCACAAGTAGATCAGTCCACCGCAGAAGGCGTTAGAAACAAAGCCATTTTAGAAACCATGTATAGTTGTGGCTTGCGAGTAACCGAACTGATTCAATTGAAACTCTCTAGTTTTTATTCCGACCTTGGATTTATTAGAGTTACGGGTAAGGGTAATAAAGAAAGACTTGTACCCATAGGCACTGATGCTATTAAATTTATTAAAATTTATAAAGAAAATGTTCGGGTACACCAAGGCATTCAAAATGGGTTTGAAGACATTATTTTTTTAAATAGACGGGGCAAAGGCCTCAGTAGGGTCATGATTTTTTATATCATTAAAGACTTAGTAATCAAAGCTGATATTCATAAAACAGTATCTCCACATACTTTTAGACATTCATTTGCCACCCATTTGGTAGAAGGCGGTGCAGACCTAAGGGCTGTTCAAGAAATGCTAGGTCATGAAAGCATAACCACCACAGAAATCTATACCCATTTAGACAGGGATTTTTTAAGAGACACCCTACAACGTTTCCATCCTGCATTCAAATAGGCTATCGTCTCATAAATTTTAATGAAATTATTGAAATTCATTGGCAATAAGAACTGCATGCATTAGGTTTGTTGTACTAAACAAAAACAATATGAAAAAAATCTTATTACTAGCAGGAATAGCTTTTACAGCTTTTTCGCAAGCACAAGTTGTAAAAATGCCTGCTCCAAGTTCCACCCAAACCATCGTTCAAGATTTCGGTTCAGGAAAAATCGAACTAACTTATTCTCGTCCTAATATCAAAGAAAGATCCTTATTAAAGGTAAATTCTGATTTAGCTCCTTTAGATAAATTATGGCGTTTGGGCGCAAACGCTGCTACTAAAATAAAGTTTACAGACAATGTTACGATGGGTGGAAAATTACTAGATACTGGTTCGTATGTTATTTATGCAATACCTGGAAAAGAATATTGGGATATCATCTTAAACAAAGGTCTAACCAATTGGGGAACTGATGGATATAAAGAAAGTGAAGACGTGGTTCATATTAAAGTAAAACCACAAAAAATAAATATCTCTGTTGAAACCTTAACCATCATTTTTGGCGATATTTTACCAGAATCTTGCAACCTAACTATTTTATGGGGAAGCACGGCAGTAATCGTTCCTATCAGCACTAATATTAGAACCCGCTTACGCGCACAAATAGAAAAAGATTTGAGTGCCGATAACGTAAAACCTGCTGTTTATCAATCTGCTGCTAACTTTTATTTAGAGTGGGATAAAGATTTAGTCAAAGCATTGGCCAATGCAAAAAAAGCTACTGCTGCAAATCCTAAAGCATTTTATTTATTTTTATTACAAGCTAAAATTGAAAAAGAAGCCGGCGATAAAATGGCTGCAAAAATCAGTGCACAAAAATGTATTGACCTTGCCATTATTGCAAAAAACGATGACTATGTTAAACAAGCAACAGACCTAATTAACAAGTTGTAATTAGTTGTTGTTTTACCTAATAAAAAAGAGGTTGTTTCGTTAGTTCGAAACAACCTCTTTTTTATTGTAATTTATTGCAGTTTTATTACCCCGCCATATCAGGAATAAATTCCACTTTATAAGCTCCAGCATCAAGCTTGGCCTTGGTTTCGGTAAATGCTACCAGTGTTTCTTCTATATCTATATCGGTATGATCTGCTGTTGGAATTAATCTATAAATAATATGTCCTTTTGGAATAACAGGATACACCACTATTGAACAAAAAATACGGTAGTTTTCTCGCAAATCCATTACCATTGCGGTTGCTTCTTCTACACCACCTTTCATATACACTGGTGTTACAGGTGTATCAGTATTACCAATATCAAAACCTCTTTCTTTTAATCCTGTTTGTAACTTCTTTGCATTATACCATAAACGCTCTTTTAATGCTGGTTGTGTTTTTAATAATTCTAATCTTTTTAAATTCCCAAGCACTATTGACATGGGTAAACTCTTAGCAAAAATTTGTGAACGAATATTGTAACGAATAAAATCAATGATTGCTTTATCGCCCGCCATGAATGCACCAATGGATGCCATTGATTTTGCAAAAGTTGAAAAATACAAATCAATGGCGTCTTGACAACCTTGTGCTTCACCTGCTCCTGCACCTGTTTGGCCTAGAGTTCCAAAACCATGTGCATCATCCACTAATAATCGAAACTCATACTTAGATTTTAGTGCTGCAATTTCTTTTAATTTACCCTGATCGCCCGCCATTCCAAACACACCTTCTGAAATGACTAAAATACCACCAGCTTGTTGTTTTTGTAAAAGGACTGTTGCGCGCACCATTTGTTTTTCAAAATCTTCAATATCATTGTGTTTGAATACATATCGGTGTCCGGTATGTAAACGCATACCATCTAAAATACAAGCATGTGCTTCTGCATCGTATACAATAATATCATGACGGCCACAGATTGCATCAATGGCACTCATAATTCCTTGGTAACCAAAATTCATTAAAATGGCGTCTTCTTTGTGTTCAAACGCAGCCAATTCGGATTCTAATTGTTCGTGGTGATTACTATTTCCACTCATCATTCTAGCGCCCATGGGCATAGCCAGTCCAAATTCAGCAGAAGCTGCAGCATCAGTTGCACGCACTTCTGGATGATTTGCTAACCCTAAATAGTTATTCAAACTCCACACAATCATCTCTTTACCACGAAATTTCATCCTACTACCAATGGCTCCTTCTAATTTAGGAAAAGCAAAATAACCATGCGCTCTTTCGCGGTGTTGACCTAAGGGACCGTAATTCTTCACTAATTTTTCAAAAATATCTGCCATAGAAACAAATTGTTTTTAATATTCGTATGCTTACAAAATTAAACTTTTCAAACCGAAGAACAAAGTCCAATATTTAAATACCAATTGGTTTTAATTTGATAACCAACAAATAAAAAATCATCCCTTATTTTTGCCGGCTTAAACCCCGAATATGAAGCGAATTTCCTTGTTTTTAATGATTGGCTTTTGTAGCCTAGAATCACAAGCTCAAAATAAAGCAACCGTTAGTGTAAGTGTAAAACCTAAATTAGTTGTTGGTATAATGATTGACCAAATGCGATGGGATTACTTAACCCGATTTAAAGCGCTTTATGCTGCTAATGGAGGTTTCAACAGAATGATGGGTGAAGGATATTCGTTCGATAACACAATGGTACCGTATGCTCCAACAGTAACTGCTTGCGGACATACTTGTGTTTATACAGGCAGTGTTCCTGCAATTCACGGCATAACTGGTAATAGTTGGTATGATAACCAATTATTACGCAACGTCTATTGTACAGAAGACAAATCAGTAAAAACGATTGGTACAAATACAGATCTTGGACAAATGAGTCCTAAGAATATGCTTACTACTACCATTGGAGATGAACTAAAATTAGCTACTAATTTTAAAAGCAAGGTAATTGGCATTGCTATTAAAGACAGGGGTTCAATTTTGCCTGCTGGCCACGCTGCAAATGCCGCATATTGGTATGATTCAAAATCTGGCAATTTTATTACTAGCAGTTATTATATGAACGAATTACCATTATGGGTAAACCAATTTAATAATAGAAAAATAGTAGACTCTTTTTATGCTTTAGGATGGAATACATTTTTAAACAAGACAGTTTATCCTGAATATGCCACCGACGACGAAAAATTGTATGAGGCAAAACCATTTGGCGCAACAGCACTCGGTTTTCCATATGCACTTTCTAGCTATAAAGGAAAAGATTATAGTAAAATAGCTACCACTCCTTATGGCAATTCATTAACCATAGAAATGGCAAAAGCGGCAGTATTAAATGAAAAAATGGGTAAAGGACCTGCCACTGATTTGTTAGCCATTAGTTTTTCGTCGCCAGATTATATTGGGCACGCATTTGGTCCTAATTCTTGGGAGATGGTGGATGACTATGTTCGACTAGACGATGAGTTAGGAAAATTATTTCAATTTTTAGATGCCACAGTTGGCAAAAACCAGTACACCGTTTTTTTAACTGCAGACCACGCTGTAGCGCATGTTGCAGGTTTTATGAAAGAACATAAATTACCAGGTGGAATTTTTAATGAAGGTGGATTAAGAAAAGAACTAAACGATCTAGTAAAAGAAAAATTTGGTGTAAGTAATTTAATAGAAGGATTATCTAATTACCAAGTTTCATTAAACCACGTTAAACTTGATAGTAGTAAACAAAATCCCGATGCCATTAAACAAGCTTTAATTCAATTATTATTAAAGAAAGATGCCGTTGCAAATGCATTTGAAACAAGTAAAATATTAACGACTACTTTACAAAAAACACAGCGTGAAATGTTTGCCAATGGCTATTTTCCTAACAGAAGTGGCGACATTCAAATTGTTTTAAAATCGGGCTATATGGAAGGCAGTGGCACTGGTACATCACATGGTATTTGGGCACCTTATGATGCGCATATTCCATTACTATTTTATGGATGGGGTATTAAAAAAGGGCATACCAATAAAGAAACTTATATGACCGATATTGCGCCAACCATTGCCGCATTATTACATATTCAAATGCCTAGTGGATCTGTAGGAAAAGTATTAGAAGATATGATAAAATAGTAGCTAATATTTCATCTCTTCCTAAAAAAGAAATAGGCTATATCAAAATTGATATAGCCTATTTCTTTTTATTTAATTCGTATCGATTTTATTTCGATACTTGTGCTGTAATTAATTTTGCAATTTGAATTGTAAATTTTGGTTAAGTGCCTCTAAGAACTCTTCTGTATATAAATAGTGTTCTCCATGATTTACTTTGTTTCCATAAATACAAACCGCTAAATCTTTGGTCATTTTACCACTCTCAACTGTTTCTACACACACTTCTTCTAAAGCTTGGCAGAAATTAATTAATGCTTGGTTATTGTCTAATTTACCACGGAATTCTAACCCACGAGTCCAAGCAAAAATCGATGCTATAGGATTAGTAGATGTTGGTTTTCCTTTTTGGTGCTCACGATAATGACGTGTTACAGTGCCATGTGCTGCTTCTGCTTCCATTACTAAACCGTTTGGTGTTACTAGTGTTGAAGTCATTAGTCCTAAAGAACCAAAGCCTTGTGCAACAGTATCACTTTGAACATCGCCGTCGTAATTTTTACAAGCCCATACAAAATTACCATTCCATTTTAACGCACTAGCTACCATATCGTCAATTAAACGGTGCTCGTAAGTTATCCCTGCAGTTTCGTATGCTGCTTTAAATTCATTTTGATATACTTCCTCAAAAATATCTTTAAAACGTCCGTCGTATTTTTTAAGAATGGTGTTTTTAGTAGACAAGTATAAAGGCCATTTTTTAATTAGGGCTTGATTAAAACAAGCACGTGCAAAACCAAAGATACTTTCATCGGTATTGTACATGGCCATTGCAACGCCATCTCCTTTAAAATTATACACTTCAAATTCTTGGTTTGTTCCATCTTCGCCTTCAAACTTAATGGTAAGTTTGCCCTTACCCTTGGTTACAAAATCAGTTGCACGATATTGGTCTCCAAATGCATGACGTCCTATACAAATAGGTGCTGTCCAGTTTGGAACCAAACGAGGTACATTTGCGCAAACGATTGGCTCACGAAAAACAGTACCATCTAATATATTACGAATGGTGCCATTCGGGCTCTTCCACATTTGTTTTAATTTGAACTCAACTACACGCTCTTCATCTGGAGTGATGGTGGCACATTTAATTCCTACCCCGTGTTCTAAGATAGCATATGCTGCATCAATAGTTACTTGATCATTTGTTTCATCGCGGTATTCCATTCCTAAGTCATAATAGCGAATGTCTACATCCAAATAAGGAAGGATTAATTTATCTTTAATGAACTTCCAAATGATTCTTGTCATTTCGTCGCCATCCAGTTCTACTACTGGATTGAGTACTTTAATTTTTTGCGCCATAACAGTGTCTATTTATTTTAAGGGCACAAAGGTAGTATTTAATCGGTTTTGGCGCAACGATAAACAAAGGATAAATGGTATTTTTTGTACTTATTCAGTAACATTTACAATTAAAACCGGAATTGATAGCTCATGGCGTACACTTTCAATTGTTTCGCCAAATACATAATCTTTTAAACCTCGATGCCTATGGGCACCCATTACCAATAAGTCTGCTTGGGTAGACTGTACGATTCTTACAATTTCTCTCACCCGATTTTTATACCCTAATACTGTTTCAACTTTATATCCAACCTGGGTTAATTGGGTAGCAAATGCATCTAGTCGTTCACGGTCTTTTCTGGTTTCATAATCATCACTCGATTCACCAAAATAAGTAGCGGATGCACTTTCTACAATATGTAATAAAATATAGGTAACGTCTTGTTTTCCTTGCGAAACGGCATGGGCAATTATTTTTTCGTCTGCTTCACTAAAATCGAGTGAAACCGCAATACGACGGGCTTCTTTAACCACTAAATTTTGTAAAATAGGCGCGTCGGCATGCATTCGAGCAATATCTTTTAGCTTTCTTTTTTGTACAAATGGCAAGAATGTCATCATCAAAAACAGCCAAATAAAAATCAAGGCACCAATTACAATCAATGTTTTCCAACCCCAATTTCCTTCATTACTAAATAAAGGAATTGTTTGTTGAATAACCATTGTTACATTTAAATACACTAATACCAACGCCACTAACCAAGCCGCAATTTTTGTGTGGGTTTTAATAGCAAAATCGCCCATTGTGGCTTTATCACTTACAAAATGTATTAGTGGAATAACTGCAAAACCAAGTTGAACGCTTAATATTACTTGGCTTAATACTAATAACGCATCAATCTTTTCATTTCCAAAATACAAAATGGTAATCACTGCAGGTGCAATGGCTATAACCCTTGTAATTAAACGCCTTAATAAGGGATTGATACGAATTTTCAAATAGCCTTCCATTACAATTTGTCCTGCAAGTGTTCCTGTAATGGTACTGCTCTGACCAGCGGCTATTAAAGCAATTGCAAATAAAATTGGTGCCAATTTACTCCCCAATAAAGGGGCTAATAATTTATGTGCTTCTTCAATTTTTGCTACTTGTGTATTACCCGAACTAAAAAAAACAGAGGCTGCCAAAACCAATATCGCTGCATTTACAAAAAATGCCAAATTCAGTGCAACCGTACTATCAATCATATTGTATTTGAGTGCCCGTTTAATACCAGCGTTATCTGATTTAATTTTTCTAGTTTGAACGAGTGCAGAATGTAGGTATAAATTATGCGGCATTATTGTTGCACCAATTATTCCTACAGCAATATAAAGGGCATTATTCGATAAAAATGAAGGCATAAACCCTGCTGCAACTGCATGTATATCTGGTTTTGCTAAAAATAGTTCTATTAAAAAGGAAAGCCCAATGATAGCTACCAAGCTTACAATGAAAGCCTCTAATTTTCTAATACCATATCGTTGTAGCCACATCAGTAATAGTGTGTCTAAAACAGTAATACAAACACCCCAAATAATTGGCAAGCCAGTCAATAAATAAATACCCAGCGCCATACCTAATACTTCGGCTAAATCACAGGCAGCAATGGCTATTTCGGCAAAAACGTATAAACAAAAGTTAACAAGGGGTGGGTATACTTCTCTATTAGCTTGGGCAAGGTCTCTACGTCTTACAATACCCAATCGAGCACTCAAACTTTGCAATAACAAAGCCATTAAGTTACTCATCAGTAATAACCAAATCAAACTATAACCAAATTGCGCACCACCCTGCAAATCTGTTGCCCAATTACCAGGATCCATATAGCCTACACTTACTAAATAGGCCGGACCTAAATAAGCAAGAATGCGTTTCCACCCTTTGGCTGATTTTGTGGTATCTACCGATTCGTGAACTTCACTCAGTGATTCTGTACCTTCTAACCGATTAGAAATCATATTACCCTAATTAATAGTTCAACAAATCTAAATTAATTCACCCATTAATCTTTTAGATATTCAACTACTAAGCGTGAAACACTTAATTTTATAGAAATATTTGTAAACATGCGCAACCTATTGCTTTGTTTCTTTTTAGTGGTTTTGGCTTCTTGTGGGCAAAAGAAAATTGACTTTTCTGGAGAAACACCCATTAAAACAAAAGACTTTATTGATGCATTTAAAATTATTCCTGGCAATTTTTATGTAGCAGATAGCAATTTTATAAAAATTGCAGATACAATAACAATGGGATTAAAAGCTATCACACAATTTATACCTGATACTGCCATTGCAAAGTATATTGGAAAAGAAAAGAAACTGCAGTTTCATCCAGTTGGTAGGATTATTAAAGAAAAGGAAGTTTACTTACTCATAAATATCAAACAACACAATAAAATCAGCTTACTAGTAATGGTGATGAGTGTAAAAGATAATACATATTTGGCAGCAAAATTATTATTACAAAACAATCAGCAAGACGATTACGTATACAGTGTTACAGTAAACAAAGAGCCTACATTTTTAATTAGTAAAGAAAAAGCCGGAAAAGATAATGCTATGCTATTTTCTAGAACAGGATGGGTATATACTACTGAAACATCTTTTATGATTGTGGTGAATGATTCTAATGAAGGTGCTAGTAAAACCAATGTTATCAACCCTATTGATACCCTGCCCAGAAAAAACAAGCTCAGCGCAGACTATGCCGAAGATGCTAAAAATTTTATATCTATTAGGGACGGAAAAAATACCAATACTTATAATTTTTTTATTCATTTTGAAAAAAATGAAGGCGGATGTATTGGCGAATTAAAAGGCGAAATGAAAATGAAAGATCCAACTCATGGTCAATACCATTTTAATGGAGATCCATGTGTGATTGATTTTAAATTTGAAGACGCTGAAATTAAAGTAAAAGAACAAGGCACCTGTGGCAATCATCGTGGAATTAAATGCTTCTTCGACGATACTTATCTTAGAAAAAAAGCTCCCAGAACCAACAAAAAAAATTAGTAGATACATATAAATCAATACCATCAATTGAATTTAATGTGTATTTTTTACATTGTAGATAAAAACCATATATTGCAGCCAATTTCATCTATATAACCATCCTATGACTAGTTTTAGAAATTTTAAAGTGCCCTATTTAGTTGACGAACAGTATGCAAAAAAAGCGGCCTATTTTTCAATGGAATTTGCCATACATCAACCTTTAAAAATTTATAGTGGCGGCTTAGGATTTCTAGCAGGTTCTCATATGCGAAGTGCCTATGAACTGCGTCAAAACATGGTGGGTATTGGTATTTTGTGGAAGCATGGTTATTACGACCAAGCGCGAAACCAAGACCAAACTTTGCAGGTTAGTTTCATGGAAAAAATATATAGTTTTTTAGAAGAAACCGACATTAAATTTCAAATATTAATCCACGATCATCCTGTATGGGTAAAAGCATATTATTTAAACCCCGAAACGTTTAAGAGTGCTCCCCTATTTTTACTAAGTACTGATTTGCCAGAAAACGATTATGTTTCTCAAACAATCACCCATCGATTATATGATGCAAATGTTGCCACAAAAGTGGCGCAATTTATTTTATTGGGTGTAGCAGGTGCTAAGTTGATTGATGAATTAAATTTCAATCCTGATGTGTACCATTTAAATGAAGCACACGGCATTTCTGCTGCTTTTTATTTATTGAATAAGTATAAAAATTTAGATAAGGTAAAGGAGCAACTAGTATTTACTACCCATACACCAGAAGAAGCAGGAAACGAAAAGCACGATATTTATTTGTGTTACAAAATGAGTTATTTCTGTGGTTTGAGTTTAGACGAAGTACGCAGAATCACTGGTTTAAAAGACGACCAATTCAACCATTCACTAGTAGCACTCCGATTTGCGCGCAAAGCCAATGGTGTATCTGCTTTACACGGAGATGTAAGTAGAGAAATGTGGTCGCATTACGAAGGAATTTGCCCCATTATAAATATCACCAATGCACAAAACTGGCACTATTGGGCCGACAAACAAATGTATAAAGCATTGGAAGATAAAAATGATTTTGTCTTCGACGACAGAAAAAAATTCTTAAAGAAAAGGGCTTTTGAAATTGTAGCAGATCAAACCGGAAAACTGTTTAATCCAAATGTGTTAACCATTGTATGGGCACGCAGATTTGCAGGTTATAAAAGAGCCGATATGTTTACATGGGAAATTGAAAGATTCGAAAAATTATTAAGCAATACCAAATACCCAGTACAATTCATTTGGGCTGGAAAGCCTTATCCACTAGACTACCCTGCTATTTCGCAATTTAATAATTTGGTACACATTAGTAAAAAATATAAAAATGTTGCGGTATTAATTGGATACGAATTAGGACTCAGCAAACGTTTAAAACAAGCTTCTGATATTTGGTTAAATAATCCACGCGTACCACGCGAAGCATCTGGAACAAGCGGTATGACAGCTGCAATGAATGGATCTGTAAACTTCTCTACTGATGATGGATGGATCCCAGAATTCATTAACCATGGTAACAATGGATTTGTAGTTCCAAAAGCAGACTATGCTAATATGAGTACACAAGAACAAGACGATTATGATTTAAATAAAATGTTTGAAATTTTAGAACAACAAATTTTACCCTTATACTACGACCAACAAGATACTTGGAGACAGATTACCAAAAACGGCATGATGGATGTGCGTTGGCAGTTTGATAGCAATCGAATGGCAAAAGAGTACTACGAGTTGATGTACCAATCTTAAACTATTGCAGCCTATCTTTGTTGTACTAATAAAACAAGTATGCAGCACAAAATAGTCGTAGCAATTACCGGAGCAAGTGGCTCTATTTATGCCAAGGTATTATTAGATAAATTAGTGCAATTAAACGAACAAATTGCAGCGGTTGGTGTTGTCATGAGCGAAAACGCAAAAGAGGTTTGGCAAACAGAAATTGGCAATACTTCATACCAAGATTATCCTTTCGATTTTTTTGAAAAATATAATTTCAATGCCCCATTTGCATCTGGTTCTGCCAACTACAATACTATGATTGTTGCACCCTGTAGTATGGGAACTTTGGGTAGAATTGCTTCGGGACTTAGCGATGATTTAATAACACGCGCTGCTGATGTAATTTTGAAAGAAAGAAGGAAATTAATTTTAATGGTGCGCGAAACACCGTATAATTTAATTCATATAAAAAACATGGAAACAGTAACCCTTGCTGGAGGTATTATTTGCCCTTGTACACCCTCTTTTTATAGTTTACCAAAAAGCTTTGAAAGCCTTGCTGCTACTGTTGTAGACCGTGCATTAGACCTAGCAGGTATTCAGCAACAAACGTATCGCTGGGGAGACCAATAAACTTATTTCTTTACTTTAATTAGCATTACTGCTGGCACAGGACGTTGCCCTTCTTTGTCGCTGGGTTGTATGGTTTCTTTGCCATTAATCAGTAAACAACTACTTCCACCACCGTCTAAATTTAAGGCTTCAACGCAGCCAATATCTTTTAATAATTTAGCTTCATCCACCAAACTAACACCTTCTGACTTTCCAGGAAAACGTCCTTCAATAACCATAAAAATCAACTGATTATCTGCTGTATAACCCATGGCTGTACGTGGATGCAAATCATTAATTGCTTTTCCTACAAATTTCAATTCTTGGTTATTGGTAATGGCTATTTCGCCTGCTTGTACTAAAACAGGACCACCTGCTACTGCTGTTCTAACTTTCCAAGGTTTAAATTCAGCCCTAGCAAGCATTGCAGGAATTTGTAATTGCTTAAAAGAATCAATTAAATTAGGTACCACTTTTTCGCTAGCCCAAGCATATTTTGCAGTACTGTCGCTCATTACCCAGGCTACATCTGCCCTATTTTTTTTATCTATCCCTATTGCGCCAGATATGCCATGATTATAAGTAAGCGTGTCTTTGCCTTTACGAGTAATTGATTGAACAGAATAAGCAACTTGTTTTCCTTCTTGAATGACTAAACTCACATTTGTATTGTGAACGAATTCAAAAAATGTACTATTCATTACCAACAAAGGAGCCGATTCAGTATTAAAAAACTGGGTAGGTGTAGAACGTTTACCATCTGTAGCTTTCGACGAAATATCTAATGATTTATCTTTTAAATCTACAGATACATAATACGCATGGTTAGGTCTTTTTAAAATACTATCATTTGTATAATACACATGAACAGAAGCGGGTAATGGCTGAAACTGATCGTCTACATTTTTCCAGTGCAATTGCGCACTACCAAATAAGGGAACTAGAAAAATTAATACAAATAATCGTTTCATATTGTCAATTTAATTGGC
>Ga0114971_10000892_pt1 | contig 20361 bp, 11 predicted proteins | sample M_140625_MF_Meta_FD_87320 | JGI IMG/M metagenome (GOLD analysis project Ga0114971, IMG submission 87320) | Freshwater microbial communities from Lake Montjoie, Canada to study carbon cycling - M_140625_MF_MetaG | ecosystem: Environmental > Aquatic > Freshwater > Lake | place: Lake Montjoie...
ATTGTAATGTGCCGATCCGTTTTTAGTAGTAAGGCTAGTGATTGTTGGAATAGGTGTAATAGCAGGAGTACTTGCATTATAATTCCATTGATATGCAATTGCATTGCTTCCATCAGCTATAGTGGTAGTGTCTATAAAAATAGCTACGGCATCATCTAAACAAACTTCTGGTAATATAAATCCTACATGCGGTTGTGCGTGAATAATAACTGGTAAAACAACCGTATCACTTTTACAACCATTATCTGATTCAACCATTAATCGAACAGGATAAGTATTCCAGTCGGTATACGTTTTATAAAAAGGTGCCCCGCTAATGGTATCTTTTTTTGTGCCATCAACAAAATTCCAATTCCATCTTTTTAAATTTCCTGCATTGGCAATAGAGGCATCTAAAAAATTGATCGCGGCATTTTCGCAATGCTTTGTGCTGGTTGTAAAATTTGCAATAGGCAACGGGTTAATTAATACTGATTTTGTTAGGGTATCACTAACACAAGCTTTATCGGTTTCTACTACCAATTGTATGTTTTGATTGCCCGAATTTAAATAAGTATAACTAGGTGTTTGTTTAGTATTCGTTATGCCATTTGCAAAGCGCCAATACCATCTTGTTATAGTATTTCCATTTGCATTTGATTGCTCTTTAATTTGTAAACTATCGCGCAAACAATACACAGGCGTAATGCTAAAATCTGCAACGGGTGTTGCATATACCGGCAATGTTTTGGTTAGCGAATCAACGCATCCATCAATAGAACTAACAATTAATTGAACCGATTGATTTGTGGGAGTAGTATAATTGTGTACAGGTGCTTTAATGCTATCTATTCCGCCATCTCCAAAATTCCAACGATAGGTAAATTTTAATGCTGTGCCATCTGCAATTTTACTAGTGTCTAAAAAGTTAGCGGCTCCCATTGGTGTGCAAACTTTTAGCGGCATTACAAATCCAACACTAGGGTTTGGATTTACTTTTACCGTTGTTGCAATATTTAAAATATTATTACTAGCATTTACTGTGCAGGAGTTTGCATCAGTTACATATTTTACCGCATAAGTAGTAGTAACAATAGGACTCAATTTTAATGAATAATTAGAAAGCGGTATCCCCGAAATAGTATCGGTTTTTAATCCATCGGAATAACTAAAAACAAAGGGCGCTGTGCCAGAAAAATTTAGTGCGAGTGTTTTTGATTTTCCCACACAAATAGAATCGCCTGTGCTAATACTAATAGTGGGTACAGGATTTACTGTTACAAGTGTGCTATCTATAAAACTACCACATCCTAAAATATTTGCTGATACTACATAATATCCTGAATAGCTTGGATTGATATTTGAAATGCTTGGATTATAAATATTACTACTAAATCCATTCGGACCCGTCCATTGATAAGTAGCACCAATAACATTTGTGGCCAATAAATTAATATCATTTCCGGTGCATTGTAATCCGCCAACTATTGGAGAAAGTGTTGTTCGGCTGTAGTTGGAGAAGTAGCCAAGTTCGGCACCTGAACTTGCGCTACCATTTAAAAACCCAAGATGAAATAAGCCTGAAGTATTTGTTACAACTGTTGTTGCACCTGTTTGTATGAGGTTATCTATTGTTGCTAAATTACTTGAAGATATACGCGAATACATCCACTCACCATTTGTGCCAGGAACAGGAGAAAACATACTTGAAGTAATTATATTAGCAGTTCCATTCAATAAAAAACGACCAATGTCTGCAGATTTACATAATAGGTTTAAGTAAAAAGCGGTATTGATAGACCTTGCAAAAGAAACGACAGAAGAACCAGTACAACGAATACTTGGTAAATCAGTAAAAGCCATTTCGTTTCCAATACCAGTCAATTGGTTGATATAAACAGGATTGCTTGTTTTTATATAGGCACTTGAATTGGAGAGTTTTCCAGTATACACAGCTCCTCTGTTTAAAGTAGCAATAGGAGTGGTTGCTCCGTCTAAATAAACATTGGTATTATTAGAAGTTGCTAAAATATTATAATAGTCAAAAGCGCCTGTATTGCCCACGGCCATTTCTCCGCGCACTAAAATAAATTCTTGACCATTAGCATCTTCAGGAATAATTTGGTCGCCCACTAAATCATAATTTGAATTAGGTGGCCCAATAGAATCATCATAAACTGTAATACAAATCGGCTTTGTTGCTGTAACAATACTACCCACTAAATGTAATGAACCGATCGTGCTATTGGCAATGACAGAATAGGATTGGCCTTTATTCAGCACAATATTAAATTTCATATTTGCAGAATGTCCATAGGCGTCTTTACTTGGTGTAATATCAATCGATGTATTGTCTTCGGTAGCAACAATTACAAAGCCATTGTGGGCTGGAGTAGCAAGCGCTCTATTGTCGTACTGTAGTTGCCCAGGAATCATAAAATTCAATCCCTTGCTCGTATTTCCTTTTAGTGCAAATATTTCTGGATTATTATAGGTGCCCGCTGTTGTTTTCCCTTGCATTTCATAATAGGCAGAAATAGCATTTGTTGCTGAAATTTTCAGCCCATAATTCAACACAATATTATGCGGCTCCGATTCAATGATGCCAATGAAATTGGTTAGATCAATGGTTTGAGCAGAATACGCATTTAAATTAACAACGATGGGCGTAAAACTTGCATTAGCAGGCTCTGAAATAGTTACTGTAGCAGCCAATGCATAACTAGATAAACGCAAAACAATTGGTCGGTCTGCATGAGTTGCAGTAATAGCAGGTGCCCCAAACCAAAATTCTGTATCGGTTTGTGCAATTGCTTGGGTGCTTGCCAAACAGATTAAGAAAAATAAAACGAAACTTTTTAAGGCATTCATATTATAGACAAGCAATTTTTCGATTTGCTAAATTAACCAAATTATAAACCTTATTTGTTACTATTATAGACTAATGGGTGGTAATACTAATTGCAGAAATACGGTATCCCCTTTTTGATAACTTGTTTCCATAGTTTTTAAGGTAATCAGCGTATCTGCTACTATGATTTGTAGTTCAGACCATCCGCCCATAAAAAAGATTCGGTCAATGACAGCTTTGATGCCTGCTCCTTCTACAACAATTTTAAAATATTCAGGGCGAAGAAACTGTTGATTATTTTTCAAAGACAATTCGAATAGTTTTTCTATTGCAGGTGTACATATTTGATAGATTCCCAATAGACCCGCAGCATAAGCATCTACCGGATGGTGGTAAACTTCTTGGGGTGTTCCCTTTTGTATTATAATACCTGCTTTTAGTATAATTATTTCATCTGCCCAAGCAAGTATATCGTGTGGATCATGTGATACCATCAAACAAGTTATTTGCAAACGTTCGCCAATGTCTCTAATTACTTCTTTGAGAATGTTTTTGTGAATGAGGTCTAAATTAGAAAAAGGCTCGTCTAGCAATAACAATTTTGGGGCTGAAATAAGTAACCGCGCTATGGCAATTCTTTGTCTTTCTCCTCCAGACAACTGGTCTGTTTTGCGTTTTAGCAGATGGTCTATTTTACAAACCTCAAACAAATCTGCCGCCTCTATGTCGGTTAAGGTATTGGCATAAGACAACAGTTCTTCTACCCTATACGCATTGCGTAATTCAAAGTGTTGCGATAAATAGGCAATTTCTTTTTGCCCTGGAATGAGTTTTTCGTCGGGGCCTTTAATGCGCTGTGCTTCTAAATAAATTTTTCCATCATCTGGTTGAATCCAACCAGCTATTATTTTTAAAAGCGTTGATTTTCCAGAACCCGTTTCGCCAACTATGGCTATTTTTTGCAGAGGCGCTTGCTCGAAACTAATATTGTTTAGAATTGTTTTTTCGGCAAGTTTTTTACTAACATAATTGACGCAGAGCAATGCCATAATAGTGTAATAATAGAAAAGATTTTTTTATTAGACTTGGTTTTTAGAAATATTTGTTGATTACCAAAATATTTTGAAATGAAAAAGCCTTGAAAGTGTTATCTAACAAGGCTTTTATCAATCTATAAAACTATCTAGGAAGCTAATTAATTTTGAGTAACCTTAACCCAGTCTACTGTCATTGTTGCTTTCTGTTGCTTAATTAAATCAAGCGTTGACTCTAGCATTCCATAAAATGGTTTTTTAATACCGTTTATTTTTACTGGGAAAGCGCCACCTAGAGCAAAATTTAAAATTAGAAATTTACTATTATCAAAAGACCATTTACCATAATGATTTGCCATTGTTTTGGTTACACGAAACATCATTACCCCATCGTATTTAAAAATTAAACTTTCTGGGGTCCAGTCTACAGCATATACATGCCATTGTGTAACATCATTATTAGCTGGAAAATATTGTCGATTTACAAAAGGGGTTTCACCAAAATAGCCTGATCCATGCACTGCAGCGCTAGCCCAATCTTTTTCACCAACATATTCCATAACATCAATTTCTCCTGTTTCTGGCCAAAGACCATTTCCCAAAAGCCACCAGGCAGGCCAAAGCCCAGCTCCTTCTGTTAGTTTAATACGCGCTTCGGCTGTTCCATATGTAAAATCAAATTTGTTTTGGGTATTAAGTCTTGCCGAAATAAAATCGAATTTTTGCTTGTCTTTGGTAATAAAACCAGGTGCATAACAAGGCTTTAATACCAATGCATTGTTTTGAATAAAAAAAGTAGCCGTAGAATCTACATACGCTTGTAGTTCATTGTTAAAATGGTTACCAGTTATTTCTGCATTCCATTTGGTGCGGTCTAATTTTTTTGCAGAAAAATCATCAAAAAAAATAACTTTTTTAGCTGCTTTTTTTTGTTGTGATTGATTGTTTTGTGCCATTACATTAACAGACAAAAAAACCACTATAATAAATACTGAAACACGAATATATGGATTCATAAAAAAATATTTTTTGGGTAGATAAAAAGAGCTAATCAACTTTGGTTTTCACTAAAATTAATTCGTCTTTTTACTTAAGAAAAGATTGCTTATTGATATACTCTCACGTAGTCTACTTCCATTTGTGCCGTTGTAAATGCAGGAGTTACAGCGCCACCAAAAGTGCCTCCCATGGCTAAATTTAAAATCACAAAAAAGTTTTGATTGAACGGCATGGTATTGTTATTAGCAACAGAAAAAAATGGAATGTCATCTACCAAAAATTGAATGGACGCATCCGACCAAATAGTTGCATATCGATGAAAATCAGTGGTAGCAGTAGTTATAAGCGTTGTGCCTCCTACAGCAGAGCCTCCCGAATGATTAGGGTAGTGAATAGTTCCATAAATTTTATTCAAGTCGTTGCCTTTATGTTCCATAATATCTATTTCGCCACATGCTGGCCAACTTATAGTAGAAATATTACTTCCCAACATCCAAATAGCAGGCCAAGTTCCTGCGTTTGCAGGAAGCTTTGCGCGCACTTCTATTTTGCCATACTTAAATGAAAACTTATCTTTCGATAATAAACGCGCAGAGGTAAATGCACTTGTTCCATATGGTTCTCTAAAAGCTATAATTTTTAAAGTGCCATTCGAAACAACAGAATTATTTGATCTATTGGTATAGTTCTGCAATTCACTATTACCCCAACCACCTTCGCCAATATCGTATCCCCATTTTGCTGTATTTGGTGCCCCAGGTGTATCAAACTCTTCGCTCCAAATTAAAGAGATTTTTACTCCCAATGCTACTTGAATAGTTTTGGCAATTGTTTGCCCTCCAGAACTTTTTGCAGTTACATTAACCGTATAGTTTCCAGAACTTGGATATTTATAAACTACCGATCCAGAAGGAACGGTTTGATAAGTTCCATTACCAAAATCATATTCAAAATTCACAGCATTGGTGGCTGTTGCAACAAAACTCACATTACCACTACTATCTGTTGCTACCTGAAATTGTACGTTAAGATTAGTTGGGGCAGTATTGTTGTTAGGCACGTCCTTGCTAGAACCTCCGCAAGAAAGTAAGAATACAACCAAGAAACTACCCCAACTAACAATCTTAGACATACAATTTATTTAGCTTTTAAAATCTGGTACCAAGCATTTCCATCGCTTCCAATATTACGTAATGATACTTGAGTTGGACTAATTGATAGAATTTCATAACTAACGCCACCTGTTCCAAATACAATGATTCCATTACCTGGTACCATAAATTGAATTCTTGTAGAATTTGCAGTAGTTGAGCTAGAACTAGCATTCATAAAGGCAACCGCCTTAGTTCCGCCTGTATTAATGCCCAAACAAGCGTCTCCGCCAGTAAAACTATAAAAAGCAGTTGCGGCGCCAATGGCAAAAGATTGTCCTTTGTTGTTCACGCTCATGGTCACGTTATTATTGGCATCTTTTGCAAAAGTTACTTCATCGTCGTAAGCACATGCTTCTCTAGAGTTGGGAGTTGCAGAATACCATTCTGGCGTAAAAGTATTAGTAGGGCCTACACCAAAATGACCTGGTGCATCGTTGGCGCTAATCCAAACCTTAGAAACATTATTGGTTAAAGCAGTAAGAATATTTGTAGGAATTTTAAATGCTACGTATACTTTTATTTTTTTGCTGATTGTTGATATTACTCCAGCAGTTCCAATTGCATTTACAGTAATTGTATATGAATTGGTATCTGGTAAAGTATACGCATAGTTAATAATTCCAGAAGGAACCATTTGCGATGTGCCATCACCAAAATCAATTTTATAGGTAAGTGCATTTGTAGAGGTTACAGCAATAGCTACACCTCCTGTTCCATTTCCATTAGGCGTAGCAGTTGTTGCACCTGCAACTGTTGCTGTTAGTGCTAAATTACTAGGCGTTTTAATATCTCCAAATGCGTAGTCTACTTTTTTACAAGCCGATAAAAATAGCGTGGTTGTAAAAAATAGTACTAATAATGATTTGATTTGCGTTCTCATATATTCGTGTTTTTGAAATTATTTAAGGGTAATGTCATCAAAGTAAAAAGTAAAGTTTGCTGAACCATCGCCCATTGTTCCATTGTCAAATATCAACACAACTTTTTGATAAGATTTTGCAACATTAATGGCACTATAATCGAAAGTTAATAGTTCCCAAGCATTTGCGGTGGTGGTGGCTACTTCTTTTTCGAAACTAATTCCACCATCTGTTAAATTTTCTACTTTCAACAACACTTTAGCGCCAACTCTTGGAGAGTAGACTTTCATTGTGAATGTTTTTTTGGTAGAAAAATCTATTGGGCTTGCTAAACCAATCCAACTTCCTCCCCATGTTTGATCGGCATTTTTTACCATCTTTCCTACTTTGCTACTAACATCAATACCAGTTGATTTTGGATTGTTGATAACTGTTGCATTACCACCATTAAAATCATTAAACGTATAGGTTAAAGAAGTTGATTCGAAATCTAATGGAAGTCCAACGCCTGCTGGTTGCGCATTTGCAGCCAACAAAATCACATCATCCCAATAGAAAACTTTTCCTGTTCCTGCATTTCCAAAATCAAAGAACACCGATGCCATATCATATTTAGAACTAAAATTTATTGCGGCTGTTCCGGCTGCTTGATTTTTAAAATCAAAATTCAAGGTTTCCCATGCATTTGCAAGAGTAGTGGTTGCTTCTGTTTCAACCGAAACCGTAGGATTAGTGCGGTCTTCAACTTTTAAACGTATACGAATACCTGCTGCAGGAGAATATACCCTAATGGTCATTTGCGATGCAGTAGTACTAAATGGAATAGCGGTTGGAAAGCCATTACCTGCAGTTCCTAGTGTTGTTCCTGCCCAAGTTTCAGCACCAGAAATTTTAGTGGTCTTTTTAACTTTATTGGTAGAAAGTGTTGGATCAACTGCATCAACTGTCTGACTATTTCCAAAATCAGTAACCGAATAGTTTACGCCTACTTCATCAAATGTAACTGGTAGTTTCATTTGAGTGGATGGCATGGTATTGGTTAATCGAATATCATCAAATAAGAAAGTGAAATTAGCAGACCCATTACCTTGTGTGCCGTTGTCGAATATTAATACAATATTCTGATAAGTATTAGATGTATTAATGGCAGAGAAATCAAAGGCTAAATCTTCCCAAGTATTTGCTAGCGTAGTTGCTACTTCTTTTTCAAAACTAATTCCACCATTAGCAGCGTTTTCTACTTTTAATAAAACCTTAGCGCCAACTCTAGGAGAATATACTTTCATCCTAAATATTTTATTAGCAGAAAAGTCAATAGATCCACCTAAGCCAATCCAACTTCCTCCCCAAACCTGACCTGCACCTTTTACCATTTGTGCTACTTTAGCACTGGTATTAATACCTGTTGATTTTGGATTATTAATTACTGTTACTGCACCCCCATCAAAATTATTAAACGTATAATTTTGTGTGGTAGATTCAAAAGTAATTGGTAAAACTGTTGGGTCTATAATGGTAATTGTTTTTGTAAAAGTAGTAGTAGCAGCTCCCCCACTAAAGGCAATTACTTTTACTGTAAAAGTTCCTGTAGTTAAATAAGTATGACTAACTGTTGCGCCTTCTAAAAAAGTAACTGGTACTTCATTAGCTACATCACCATAATAAACTTTAAACATGGTTTCGTACAACGCAGTTGCAGAAACATTTAATTTAAATTTATTGGTTACATCTAAGTCTGCAGTAACTACTAATTTTTCTGGCGCCCTAAATGAAACGGTTAATTGTTGGGTTGCCGTAACGGTATTGCCATTAATATCACGTGCCGTAACTTTTACTGTATAAACACCTTCTGCATAAACATGCGATGTGTTTTTACCAGCCGAAAAAGAAACCGGTGTGGTGGTAGCATCTCCGTAAACAATATCGTACGAAATTGCGCCCTCTCCATTTGGTGTGATAGTTACCAATCCAGTATTGTCTTGGGTAATATCAAACAACAATGATAGTTTGGTAGGCGTTGCTGCGGTTGAGGTAAAAGAAGTATCTGTAAATGAATCCTTCTTGCAACCTAACATTACGCTTATTATAAGTGCAATGCTAAAAAAATATTTTAATGTATTCATGATGGTTGTTTTTAAAAATTAATATTAGTATCCAGCATTTTGCGTTAATCCTGAAATATCAATTTCTGTTTGTGGAATAGGAAATAATTCATGCTTTCCAGCTTTAAAAGATGCCCCCAAAGCCGATACTGCTTTTCCAGTTCTAACTAGGTCGAAAAAGCGTTCGCCCTCCATAGCTAATTCTAAACGTCGCTCATTAAGAATTGCATCATACAATGCTGTGCCTGTAGATGTAATATCATGTAGGTTGTCTGCAAATGCTCTGCGACGAACTAGGTTTAAATAAGTTTGTGCTTTTACATCATTTGGTGTAGCACTTTTTTGATACGCTTCTGCTGCCATCAATAAAACATCTGAATAACGAATAGTTCTAAAATTATTCAGGTAGTTTAATTCTACTTGTCCAGAAGTTTCGCCTTTTCTTGGTAAGTATTTTTGATTATACAAACCTGTGTTTTTGTATGGAGCTACTTGGTAAGTAATATTAAAAGATGGATTGGCTGTTTTATAGGCTTCAATGTCTAAAACAGTTACCGCTTTTCTTTGATCACCTACTGCATAAGCTGCAGCTAAATTCTGTGACGGTAAATTTGTACTCCAACCAGAAGCATAAGGCATACTTGCCGATCCATTCAAACCCCTAATACCACATTGTTGAATAGCATAGTTTCCTTGGCCCCTTGTTGCACCACCCCAGTTATAATAAGGCGAAGTGTTGGTGTATTGAATTTCAAAAACAGATTCAGATCCATTTTCTCCTGTTGCTAAAAAGATAGAAGCATAATTAGCAACCAAACTAAATGCATTAGCAGTAATTACATTTTGCAACATAGTTGCTGCAGCATCAAATTTATTTTGATATAATAATACTTTTCCTAAAAGTGCTTGTGCGGCGTATTTGGTAATTCTTCCTTTGTTTTGTTGAACAGCAGGAAGCACAGCAATTGCATTGTTTAAATCTAATTCAATTTGTTTGTAAACATCTGCTTTAGGGCTTCGTGCTAAAGTTCTTGATTCAGAAAGTCCCAATCTTTTTTCGGTAAACAATGGAACATCTCCAAACATTTTTACTAAACTAAAATAGTAATAAGCACGCAAGAAATAAACTTCACCATACAAAGCATCCTTTCCTGCAAAATCAACTTTAACGCCGGCAGGATTGGTTGTTTTATACTGTGTCATATAATTTGCTCTATTCACTCCTTCATAAGCAGATTGCCAAATATCTGATAGTGCACTATTTACTGGTGTTAATGTAAAGTCATCTATCTGTTGTAACGACATTACATCAGAAGCACTCTCTCCACCTGATACTGCATTGTCTGATGCAATATCACCAATAGGAACTACTTGGTTAATCCATTGTAGGGGTGAATAAACACTCACTTCCATTGTGCGATAATCGGTTTCTGATTGCAAATAATCTTGCTCCGTAATTAAATAACTTTCGTGCGGATTATAGTCCACCCATTTTTTGCAAGAAACAAGTATGAGGATAAAACCTAACACACTTATTATTTTAAAATATTTTTTCATGTTCGTTCTTTTTTAATGTCAATTAAAATTTAATATCTAAACCAGCGGCAAAGGTTCTTGCTTGTGGATAGGCTCCACGATCAACACCTGTATCTAAAATGCCACCTGGTATTTCAGGATCGTAACCAGTATAATTAGTAAACTTGAATGCATTTTTTACTTGTAAATAAACGCGAACACGACTAGCCAATTTTTTTGTTGCCGATGCAGGAAGTGTATATCCTAATTGTATATTTTTTATCTTCAAAAAAGAACCGTCTTCTACATATCTTTCTGAAACCCTAGCATTGTTATTAGGATCAGTAAATGAATACCTTGGATTTTTTGGATCGTTGGTAGTTCCTTCTCCAGTCCATCTTGCTAAAATGTTTCTAAACTTATTGGTATAGTTGGCATTTCTTTCGTAAGCCCTGTAAATATCATTTCCTATTGATGCATATAAAAAAGTACTGAAGTCTAAATTTTTGTATTCAATACTTAGGTTCCATCCAATAGTGTATTTAGCAAAAGGATCGCCAATTTTTGTTTTGTCTTTGTCGTCAATCACACCGTCGTTGTTAACATCAACATAACGAATGTCGCCAGCTTGTGCACCTGCTTGTTTTGGAGCAGCTGCAAGTTCCGCTGCATTTTGAAACAAGCCCATTGTTTTATATCCATAGAAATAACCGGGTGTTTGTCCTTTTTCAAAAACAGTTACCGATTGTGATTGTCCATTAAAATAGCCACCGCCAAATATTTTAGCAGTACCATCTGTATTAGTAGCGGTTACCAAATTAGTAGCAGTAGTAAAGGTTACAGAAGTGTTGATTTTTAAATTCTTTCCAATTTTATCATTGAAACTAATCGTTGCATCAATACCCTTACTAGTGGTTGAACCAATATTTGCTTGTGGAATAGGAACAGTACCTAAGTATGCAGATGCAGAAGGTGTAAACAATAATCCGTCTACATTTTTTTCAAAATAGTCTGCTGTTAAAGCAAATTTACTTTTTAAGAAAATCATATCAAATCCAATATTTTTTTGGCTTTGTTTTTCCCATTGCAAACTATTGTTGGCTGCAGATCCTACGGTTGATCCTGCATAAAATGAATTATCAAAATTATATCCATTGCTATTAGCAGTAGGGCCATAACTAGGTCCACCAGTTACAATTCCAACATATTGAGGTTGTGTATTTCCATCGTTACCTGTGGTGCCATAACTTCCCCTAATTTTAAAATTGTTGATGAATGTAGACTTAAAGAATTTTTCTTTAGATACTATCCATCCTGCAGAACCAGAGAAGAAATTACCAAATTTATTATTGGTACCAAAAGCATAAGATCCATCTCTTCTAGCCGTAATTGACGCTAGGTATTTATCATTATAGTCGTAGTTGATTCTACTAAAATAAGAGATATGCTTATTAAAATATTCGTAGTAATAACCAGTCAATGCATTGGTATTAGTAGCGGTGTTATTTCCTGTTGCTGCAGTAAAGTCTGCAAATTCCCAAGAATTAAACGGTACGTCTTGTCTTGACGATCCTGCTGCATGTCCTGTGCCTTTTGCAATAGAGATACCAGTTACTGTTTCAAAATGATGGTCTGAATTTAATTTGAAATTATAGTTCACAAATGTTTCATAAGTCCAGTTAAAATTACTGTTCATGCTATTGTTTACTTGGTTGTGTTTTCCAATAACAGCAGAACCATCTGCATTCATAGAATTATCTACATTCAGTGGACCATAAAACACCAATGGTGAGAAAGACTTGGTGTTGTTCTCATATTTGGTATAGCCAAAACGAGAAGTAATTTTTACATTCTTTAATACATCGTATTGCAATTCGAATTTGCCATACAATTTATTACCCAATGTTTTATTGTAAGAGTTATCTAGTTTGGTTAGTGGATTAAAAACCTCCGATAATAACAAATTACTAAATCCATAAGCACCTGCCGTATTTGGAACCGTATTATAAATTGAAACTGTTGGGTCGAAATTTAAAGCAGATCCTAAAATACTATTAAATGAATTTTCTTGTACCCCTTTTGAATCTAACAGAACACCAGTTGTATTCAATAAGAATTTTAATTTAGGAGACAATTCAAAACTCAAATTGGCCGAAAAATTAGCGCGGTTATAGTCTGATTTACTAGCTCCACCTAAAATACCCGCTTGGTCTAAATAACCTGCCGATAAAAAATAAGCTGTTTTGTCGCTACCGCCTCTTGCGGCAATTGTATGAGATTGAAATGCTGCATCCTTAAAAACTTGGTCTTGCCAATTGGTTCCAACACCAACGGCGCTTAAGTTACGGAAAATGACATTTCCACCAGAAGTGGTGCTTCCTTCATTAATGATACCAGCATATTCTGTTCCGTTTAATACGCCAATGGTGTTCATCACTTGTTGAGTGCCATAGTTAGTATTAGCCGTGATTTCGGTTTTTTGACCTTTACGTCCAGACTTGGTAGTTACTACAATTACGCCATTTCCACCTTTAACGCCATATATAGCAGTAGTGGCAGCGTCTTTTAATATATTGATTGATTCAATATCAGCAGCACTGATTGAATTAAGGTCGGTAAGTGTTTGTGGTACCCCATCAATGATTACGGTAGGGTCAGTTCCTGAAAAAGAAGGGATACCTCTAATTAATACAGTAGGTGCAGATCCTGGAGAACCTCCTTGAATAACGTTCACCCCAGAAGCCCTTCCTTGAATGGCGTCTTCGGCTCTTACAGCATTTACTTTTTCAATATCAGCACTTTTAATGGTAGAAATAGCTCCTGACACCTTAGTAATTTTCTGGGTGCCGTAGCCAATAACTACTACATCATTAATTGAATTTACTGATTCTTCTAGTTGAATGTCTATAGAACCCGCTTGGGTTACTTGGTATCTACCAGTTAGCATGCCCATATACACTACAACAAGGGTTGAACCTTTGGGTGCTGAAACCACGAAGTTTCCTTTTGCATCGGTAATTGTAGAAATTTTGGTTTTTTCAACGGAAACAGTAGCGCCAACTAAGGGCTCTCCACTGGTTTTGTTCTTCACTTTGCCAGATACAGATAAAGTCTGACCAAGGGCTTGTTGAAGAAAGCTTCCGAAAAAGATAGTAAGACACAGCAGTGCAGTGTTTAATTTCATAAAGCAATCGTTTTTGTGAATAAAAAATAGGAAATTAGAAATGTAAAACTATTGTAGGCGGCAGCGATATTAAAAACTTTAGCCCCTTCATTAATACATCAGAAACTTAAAAAGGTTTATTTTAAGGCTGAATTCACTACATCAAAACTACATCAGTAAATTTTTTATACATTCACATTATAATTCAACCCTAACAAAATGAGAGTTCTGCTACTTCTTATTTTATTGCCAATCGGTGTTTTTGGCCAAAATACCATCGGTCTTCCCGATGTAATTAACTACACAAAGCACACCTACAGTGGCGGTTTACAAAACTGGGATATCAAACAAGATAAAAATGGCATCATCTATATAGCCAATAACGAAGGACTACTTTCCTTTGATGGAAAATACTGGAATTTATACCCCTTACCACATAAAACAATTGTTCGAGCGGTTGAAATAGGATCCGATAATAATATATATGTAGGGGGTCAAGATGAGTTAGGCTATTTTAGTCCAGGAAAAAATGGTCGATTACAATACCATTCGCTAAGCCAGTTCATTCCTGAAAAAGACCGGTCATTTAGTGATGTTTGGGATATTGCAACGCTCAATAAAAATGTATTTTTTCGGTCAAAAGCCAAAATTTTTCAGTTTACTGGAGAGGCGGTTGTAGTTTATAATGCCCCATCTGAATGGGGTTACTTAGGGCTTGAACATGGTCAAATAGTAGCCCAAGACTACAAAACAGGGTTGATGAAAATCGAACACAATGAGTGTAACCCTATTTTTAGCACCAATAGTTTACCCGAAAACGATGCGGTAACTAGTTTAATTTCTTTACCAGGCGATAGTACATTAATCGCCACCTTAAAAAATGGATTATTCATTTTAACCTCAAAAGGGGTTGCTAAACTAGTGTCTGCAAATAATAGTTTCTTTCAAAACGAACGCATTTATGGCGCAACTACTATTAATAAAGACTGGGTTGCTATTGCCACCAATAATAGTGGCATTTATATAATCGATTTAAAAGGAAATATCATTCAGCGCTTATCTAAAACAGAAGGATTACAAAATAACAATGTACTGAGTATATTTTTAGACAGGCAAAGCAATTTGTGGTTGGCGCTAGATAATGGAATCGATTTTATTGCCTACAATAGTGCCATCAAACAAATTACCCCGCTTTTACAAGATGGTTCTGGGTATACCGCATTAATTCACGACCAAAAACTTTTTTTAGGTACTACCAATGGGCTTTATAGTGTGCCCTTACAGCCTGTAAAAGATTTGAGTTTTAGTAAAGGAAATTTTATTCCTGTTAATAATATTCAAGGGCAAACCTGGGGATTGGCAGAAATAAACAGCCATTTGTTGTTAGGGCATCACGAAGGTGCGTTTGAAGTAAACAACAATACTGCTACTCCTATTTCTCATAAACCTGGTTTTTGGAATTTTATTCCTTTGTCAACCACCTATCCAGTTCCTCAAATTGTAGCAGGTTATTATAATGGGATTGTTTTTTTCAATTATAAAAACAACCAATTTGTACCATCAGCCGACACCTTGGTTTTTGGGGAATCTTCGCGATTTATTAGCATTGATCAAGATGATAATATTTGGGTTTCGCACCCTTATCATGGAGTATATAAAATAAATAAAGCAAAAACCCAAGCAAGTACAGTTCATCTTTATACTGAAAAACAAGGATTGCCTTCTGCGCTGAACAACCATGTATATAAAATTAAAAATCAGGTGGTATTTGCTACAGAGAAAGGTGTTTTTATTTACAATATTCAGAAGGATATTTTTGAGCCATCTAAATATTATAGAAACATATTAGGCGAACAAAGTATTAGATATTTAAAAGAAGACCAAGCAGGAAATATTTGGTTTATACACGACAAAACACTCGGTATCATTGACCTTTCAGAAAATGAGCCTCAATTAATTTACCTGCCCGAACTAAACAATAAAATGCTTAGCGGTTTTGAATTTATTTATCCCGTAAATGCAAACAATATTTTTTTAGGAGGAGAGAAAGGATTTTATCATATCAATTACGAAAAGTACAAACAAAGCTTTGTGCCTTTTCAAGTGCAGGTAAGATCTGTTCGAGTTATTAATGAAACAGACAGTGTTTTATTTGGAGGATATTACGCTCCTGTTAATGAGCCACAAACTCAAAATGTAAAAACTGTTCCAGAGTTACCCTATCATTTTAAAACCATTCGACTTGAATTTGCCTCGGCTGTTTTTGGTTTACAGTCAAATCTAGAATATAGTTATCGATTAAAAGGCTTTGAAGATACCTGGTCTGAATGGACTGTGAGAACCGAAAAAGAATACACCAATTTACCTACTCGTAATTATTCATTCGAAGTAAAAGTAAGAAGCAATCACGGCGTTGAATCTGCTATTGCAAGTTATAATTTTATTGTATTACCGCCATGGTACCGAACGGTTTGGGCATTTTGTGGTTATTTTTTATTGCTAAATTTTGCCGTATTTTTTTTAATTAGATGGCAACAAAAAAAATTTTATAGGCAAAAGGAAATGCACGACGCCGAACAAAAGAAATTACAATACTTACATGCGTTAGAAATTAATCAGGCAGAAAACGAAATTATCGTTTTAAGAAACGAAAAATTAAATGGAGAAATTAACCATAAAAATTCTGAACTAGCCACATCGGCCATGCACCTTGTACAAAAAGGTGTTTTAATATCTAAAATAAAAGATCAGATTGTCCATGTAATGAAAGAGTTGGATTCAGAAAAAGGAATTGATGAGCTGAAAAAAATGAAAAAGATTTTATCGGAAGATGAGAAAAAAGACAAAGAATGGGAACAATTTGCACAACACTTCGATAAAGTACACAGTGATTTTACCATGGCAGTAAAAGAAAAACACCCTGCCATTACTTCCAATGAATTAAAGCTTTGCGCCTATGTTCGTATGAATATTTCTACCAAAGAAATTGCGCAGTTAATGAATATTTCGGTAAGAGGGGTTGAAATTAGCCGGTACCGTTTGCGTAAAAAATTAGGCATCAGTACAGAAAAAAATCTATTTGATTACTTGATTCAGATGAACCATAATTCTTAGTTTTATAAATGCGTTTCTCCAATATAACTAAGATGTTTTAACTTGTAATCGTGGACTTAGCCAACACTTATGAAATATATCCTGTTTCAGACCATGCCATAACACTTGATTTTGGTCAAGAAATTAACGCCCAAACAAATCAACGAATCATGTTAATTTTTCAAGTATTACTAGAAAAAAGTATTACTGGAATAAGAGACATTATACCCGCTTATAGTTCTATCTGTTTGGTGTACGATTGCAAAGCTGTATTAAAAATAGCTGGCGGCATAAGTGCTTATGATTTTTTAAAGCACCTGTTAGATTCATTAGTAATAGAAGTTGGCAACAACCCTGGCTCAACCACTGGAAGAAATTTAAAGGTGCCTGTTTGCTACCATCCTACATTGGCGCCCGATTTAATGCCACTAATTGATACACTTCAATTAAGTATAGAAGAATTTGTTGCTTTACATTCAAACAAAATTTATCGCGTATATATGATTGGGTTTCTGCCAGGATTTGCATACATGGGCTCGGTGAATGAAAAAATTATTAGCCCAAGAAAACAAAGCCCTAGAACTATTGTGCCCGCCGGATCGGTTGGAATAGCTGGCGCACAAACAGGTATCTATCCATTTGCCTCTCCTGGAGGATGGCAATTAATTGGTAGAACTCCCTTAGAAATTTTTGATGCCAATAAAAAGCAACCAAGTTTTTTTATGCCGGGGGATACTATTTGTTTTGAACCCATTGCTTTAGAACAGTTTTATGAAATGCAAAAACAACCAAGCAAATGGGCATAAGCATTCTTAAAGCGGGTATCGCAGATACTTTGCAAGACCAAGGCAGGTATGGGTTTCAGCACCTAGGTATTCCGCCAGGGGGTGCAATGGATTCGGTAGCAATGCTGGTGTCGAATGCATTGGTAGGTAATCAGGCAAATGAAGCGGTATTAGAAATGCATTTTCCATCCCCCATTATTTTATTTACGTCCAGTGCATTGATTGCTTTGGCTGGAGCAGATTTTGGCGTAGAGATTGATGGTGTTGCTGTTGAATTGCACCAACCATTACTAGTTCCGCAAAACAGTGAACTTAAATTTACAAAAAACAAATCGGGTGCTAGGGTATACTTATCTGTTGCTGGTGGATTTGTTGCCGAAGAATGGCTCGGAAGTTTTGGTACAATGCCGCTTGTGCAAAAAGGAGGCTTTAAAGGAAGAAATCTTGCAACAAATGATAGCCTCTTATTTAAAAAAAATCAACCGAAAAAAATAGAACGCCTGATTGCATTACCCTGGCGCGCAAGTGTGGCAGAATTTTATTTAGGCAATCGGATTCCATGCATTGTAGGGGCAGAAGCAACTGCTTTAAACAAAGAAGCTACCGCCAATTTTACACAAGCTGTTTTTAGCATTGGCACACAAAGCAATAGAATGGGCTACTGTTTAAACGGACCTAATTTAAACACTACCACACAAAAAGAATACCTGTCAAGTGCGGTAGATTTTGGCACCATACAATTATTACCTAGCGGCCAGTTGATTCTATTAATGGCAGACCACCAAACAACAGGTGGTTATCCTAGAATAGCGCATGTGTCGAGCACCTATTTTGCAACACTAGCTCAATCGCCAATTGGCAAACAGTTACAATTTGAATGGATTGATTTAGCAACTGCAGAAAAAAAACTAATAGAACAACAACAGAATTTGCAACAACTACAAAATGCCTGTAACTTCCGTTTACAGGAATATTTATCTAATGACTAATAGCATAGATTTAAATTGCGATATGGGTGAAGGTTTGGCTAACGATGCCGAACTCATGCCACTAATTTCTAGTGCCAATATTGCATGCGGTTTTCATGCAGGCGATGAAAGCACCATGAAAAAAACCATTTCATTAGCCCTTGAAAACGCAGTAGCAATCGGAGCGCATCCAAGTTTTGCCGACAAAGAAAATTTTGGAAGAATTAACCAGTTTTTATCAGATACAGAATTGTTCGACCTTGTAAGTATTCAGCTCAATCATTTTCAATTAATTGCCAAGAGTATGGGTGCTGTTGTACATCATGTAAAACCGCATGGTGCATTATATAATATGGCGGCACAGAATAAATCAATGGCTAATATTATTGCGTTGGCTATTAAAAGTATGCAGCCTAATTTAATTGTTTATGGATTGTGCAATAGCTTTATTATTAGCGAAGCAAAAGCATTAGGCCTTCAAACTGCATCAGAAGGATTTGCAGATCGTACCTATCAAATTGATGGAAGTTTAACACCAAGGTCTCAGGCAAATGCCATGATTACTAATGAAGAACAAAGCATGAAACAAATTTTACAAATGCTGCAAAAAAAATCGGTCACCACTACCAATAATCAAATAATACCACTTGCTATTGATACGCTTTGTATTCATGGCGATAACCAACAAGCAGTAGTTTTTGCTAAAAATATGCAACAGGTTTTCATTAAAAACAATATCCTCATTCAAACAATTGCCCATTGAAAAAAATTGCTTCTTCCTCTGCTATTACAGGTGCTGCTTTTTTAATGGCCACATCGGCTATTGGCCCAGGTTTTTTAACCCAAACCACCGTGTTCACGCAACAGCTTTTGTCGAGTTTTGGATTTGTAATTATTATTTCTGTTTTATTAGATATTGGTGCGCAAATGAATATCTGGCGCATTTTAGTGGTAACAGAAAAAAAAGCACAAGATTTGGCCAATGAATTATTTCCTGGCTTGGGATATTTATTGGCAGCACTTATTGTACTAGGTGGCTTAGCATTTAATATTGGTAATATTGGTGGATGCGGATTGGGCTTAAATGTACTCACAGGAATGGATACAAGCTATGGTGCCATTATTAGTTGCGGTATAGCACTATTTGTTTTTTGGATGAAAGAAGCAGGTAAAATAATGGACCAGTTTGCAAAAATTTTAGGGATATTAATGATTTTACTCACCCTATTTGTAGCAGTAAGTTCGCACCCGCCAATGGTGGATGCATTGCAGCATAGTTTTTTTCCAAGCACCATAAATAGTACTGCCATTGTAACCCTTGTTGGAGGAACCGTTGGCGGCTATATTTGTTTTGCTGGCGGGCATCGTTTATTGGATGCTGGCATTAAAGGCGCAGCAGCATTACCACAAGTAAATAAAAGTGCGGTAACAGGTATTTTAGTTACTGCACTGATGCGTTGTCTTTTATTTTTAGCAGCACTCGGGGTAATAATGAAAGGTGGAATTTTAGACAAAACAAATCCACCAGCATCGGTTTTTAAATTAGCTGCAGGAGATATTGGGTATCGATTTTTTGGAGTAGTGATGTGGTGTGCGGCTATCACTTCGGTAGTAGGTGCTGCCTATACTTCTGTATCTTTTTTAAGGACCTTTCATCCTTGGATAGAAAAAAATTATCGTTGGTTAATTAGTTTTTTTATTGTGTTCTCAACTGGTATTTTCCTGTTTGTTGGAAACCCTATAAAAATACTTTTAACGGTTGGTGCATTAAATGGATTGATTCTTCCTATTGCTCTGGCAGTAATGCTTTTGGTGGCTAAAAAAGTAGCACTAGTAGGTGAATACAAACACCCTAAAG
>Ga0114971_10000895_pt1 | contig 20341 bp, 19 predicted proteins | sample M_140625_MF_Meta_FD_87320 | JGI IMG/M metagenome (GOLD analysis project Ga0114971, IMG submission 87320) | Freshwater microbial communities from Lake Montjoie, Canada to study carbon cycling - M_140625_MF_MetaG | ecosystem: Environmental > Aquatic > Freshwater > Lake | place: Lake Montjoie...
TCGCCCCGCGCGCCGTCCCCGCGGCCCCGGCACGGCCCCCCGGCGCCCGCCCCCCGGCCGCGGCCCCGGCCCCCCCGCCGCCCCCCCCCCCGGCCCCGGCCCCCCCGGCCCCGCCCCCCGGCCCCGGCCCCCCCGGCCCCGGCCCCCCGGCTTCCTGAAATCTTTTGTGACAATAGTTTTGACAATAGTTTTGCGGCAATCTAACGTGCTCCTGTCGCTGCGACTTTCGCAGTGGTTCCTGCCGGGGATTCCGGCTGATAGATAACCGTTAAAATTATGGGTCATGGAATAGATGCAGAGCGCGACTTTCAGGTTGGACTGGAAGTGGCATGGCACAAGAAAACCATTGTGGTTCCCGCAGTGAGCCGGGAGCATTTTCCCGAAATCAAACGCGTTCCGTTGTGGTACGCGCTGCCGGATGGACGGGTCATGGAATGGGCAGGAACAAGCGTTCCCGTCAGCCTTGACGACGGCTTGCCCGTTGGGGTGAGCAGCGGGGATAGTTACGGGGATTTTTCCCCGCGTGATGCGTTCGACCATGTTGGGCGCGTGTTGAGCGGTACACGCTACACCGTTTCCAGTGCGGGAATGTTGTTCAACCGCTCCCAGTGGTTCCTATCGGTTGACCTCGACGAGTTGCGTGATGTTGCGGTTGAAGGCGAAAGCTTCAATTTGGTCTGGTCTGGAGGTCTGGCGAAAAATCAGTCTCCAATGTGCGCGCTGAGTCACCATCGTGCGGTTTGCGCGAATACGGTTTACATCAGCCGCACGCAGGGGCAAGCCCTGTTCACGGCTCGACTGACAGGCCGATTTAACGAAAAGCTGGCCGCAGCAGACGGGGAAATCGAACGCGCGGTTGGGATGGCGCGGATATTCAACGCAACGCTCGCAGCCCTCGCCGGTACTCCGGCAACGGTTGACCAAGCGCGGGAAATTTACTGCGGGGAGCTATCTGAGGCTGGCGCGGATCTCCAGTCCGGAAAATCTCGGAACACGGTTGACGCGCTCGTTTCCCTGTTCGCTCGCGGAGCCGGGAATGACGGGGATGATCGTGCAGATGTTTTGAACGGTTTTACTGAGTTCTATGGTCGCGGAACCGGAACCGGAACCAAAGACCCGTTTGCGCGTTGGACCTCGTCAGAATTCGGTGTGAGCGCAGCGCGGAAATCCTCGTTTGTCGCTTCGATCTCTAGTCCGGACGGTTGGGATCGGTTGACCGTTGTGGGCCGCGCTGCGCTCGCTGATGCTCGCAGGGGAACGGTCACGGTCGCATGATCGCAGTGGTTTTGCTGGCCGTGCTGGCCGTGCTGTTATATCAGTCGTTGGAAGATTAAGACACAAGCCCGGAGGAAACTCCGGGCCTTTTCTTTGCTGCAATTTAAATTTGACAATCAAATGCGAATCGCAGATTGTTTGCCTATCGGAGGCAGTTGCCTCCGATCCCTGCCGGGGGATTCCGGCAAAGCCTGAATCAGAAAACTGCATGAAAACCAAGACCGTTTCCGCCGCTTCCCTCGTTGCCTTCGCCGCCTTGCTGGAAGCGAAAAGGACCACCGCCGCCGCCGCCGCAGCCGCCGCCAAGACGGCGAAGGTCGCCGCTGAGGCGTTGGGCTTGCCCCCTGAGTCGGTTCTTCTCAGGGCTGACGACAAGTCGGCTGAAATCGCGGCCCTGTTCACTGAACGTCCGGTTGCGGCCATCGCGGCCAGAGTGGATACGTTCCACTCCTTCAAGGTGACCAAGATGGTCGCCTAAGTTCTCCGGCCCCGCTCACGGCCCCCGGCATCCCGCCGGGGGCTTTTTGTTTGTCCCTGCCTCGCCTGCCTGCCTTCGCCTGCCTTCGCCTGCCTGCCTCGCCTGCCTGCCTCGCCTGCCTGCCTCGCCTGCAATGTTTTACCCTTAAAACTTCCCGGTTTTACGTTATCGTTAAAATTCGCATCGTCCCCCCCGTTCCGCTATCATCACCTTGCCAGCCTCCTGAAAACGACAAAAACGCAGCAAAAGCCCAATGAATATCGTTAACGTAGCACGGGAAAGGAAAACCAATCAAAATGCCCCTACGGGGCGTTTAAACCGTGCCAAGTCTCCAAAAAATGCAATTTAACCGCATAAAAGTGCATCCGGCTCCCCTTTCTGACAGCTTGGCATAGTTTGTGAAATACAGGAACTGTGCCAACCGGACAAGGCAGGTTCTGTGCCAACCCTCCAAGTTTGCCCAAAATACAGGAACCGTGCCAACCGATCAAGGCAGGTATCGTGCCAACCCTTTTTGAAATCGGTTTTTTTCCAAAATTTTTTTCTTGACACCCGGGCCCTTTTCTCAATCTCCCCCAATTCTATTAAACTCTCTTAATAAACCAAAGTAAAAAATTCGGGGCGGGTATTCTTTTCTATAGGTCTATTAAGTTACATAATAAAAAAAACAAAGCTCTCCCCTCTTTTTCTTTTCTATTCTATTTATCTCATGTAATAAAAAAACAAAACAAAAAAAATCCCAAGCCCTTTTTTCTCCCAGAGGTCTTTTCAGTTGCCGCAAAAAAATAACCAGCATGGTTATAAAAAACTTGACAAAATCACAGAGAGGTGTAACAATACTATGCTATGAATAAACTATTCAAAATTGCACTATTAATTGCAACCCTAAATATCTCAGCTTTTGCTGAAAGTAACTCAATTACAGCCGCGATTGACGCGGGCTACACCTCAAGCTACCTAGTGAACAACCTCGTCCAAGCTAAGGACGCTGCTGTTGCTGGAGTAACACTCGGAAAGACCTATGCGGGAGTTGATTTCTCCCTTAAAGGTCAGTACCTTCCAATTGCCTCTGGCACAGACTCTAGCCATTGGGGCCTTGGAGCTGGCAAGTCGTTCGAGGTTCTAAAAGAGCTAAGCGTTCGCACAGATGCAGGAGTAACTCGTCACCAAACCGGGCAAGCTCTAATTCAAAACTACACAGAAGTTAACGCTAGAGTTGCTCTTGAGAATAGTTTCTTTGTTCCTTACGTTAAGGGTATCTACAATGTTGAGCTAGAGCAATCCGGCGCAACAGTTGGTATGGAGAAGCGTTTTTCTTTATATGAATTTAACTTTACTCCTGCTGTAGAGTATACTATGCTAACCGATGCAAAGACATATGCTGCTAAGCTTGCAATCTCTCGTAACATCTGGAAGAACTTAGATGCATTTACTGAAGTAGCTTATATCAAGAATGATTTTTCTACTAGAGACTTGTATTTTGCTCTAAAGCAATTTGATGGATTAGTTGGCACTGGTGGTTTGCGCTGGACCTTCTAATACAACTTAAACAACTTAAATAGACCCCTAGGTTTAAAAACTTAGGGGTTTTTCTTTTTATATATATAATACTACTAATGTCAAAACAAGATAAGTCCCCAAAGATTCTTCAAAGAGATAAATTCAAAGAAGAAATGAAAATTAGAGATCTCAATTGGACAGACAAACAAAAAGAATTCATAAACATAGCCCTAAGCAAAGATGTGAAAATGATGTTCATTAGCGGCCCCGCCGGCTCGTCTAAAACCTTGTTAAGCATCTATTGCGCTCTTCACCTAATTAAGGAAAAGAAGGTTAGTGACATTATGTATATTCGGTCTCCTGTAGAGAGCAGCGATAGCAAAATCGGGTTCTTGCCAGGAGACGCAGACGAGAAGCTAAAGTACTACAACTTACCCTTTGCAGATAAACTAGACGAACTCTTATCTAAACCATCTATTGAATCTCTAAACAATCAAGGCAGACTTCAAAGCCATCCATTGTCATTCGTGCGCGGCATGAGTTGGAACTGCAAGGCTATTATTCTTGATGAAGCCCAAAACTGTACTCAAAAAGAAATAGTTACCCTAATGACAAGAATAGGAGAGTTTAGTAAGTGCTTTATCTTAGCAGATCCTGATCAATCTGATTTGGCCTGTGGCAAGTCTGGTGGTTTTGAGAAGCTTCAGGCTATATTCTCAGACGAAGAGAGCAGAGAAAGGGGCCTTTATTCTTTCCACTTCACAGAAGAAGACATCAAGAGAAGCGATTTAGTAAAATTTATAGTTAAAAAACTAAAGACTCTTTCTCCAACCGTTCGCGTGTAGATACTTTGTTAAAGTTGCCGCAAATTTGCGAACATTCTTTTCTGATTTATCCCAAAAAAAAGCATGAGCGAACTCTTCTATAGTCACAGACATTTCTCTTCTTGGCAAGAGAGATTGTTCTATAAATATTTGAGGCCGTTCGTTCTCGGGAGAGTCGCAAAGCCCTTCGGCCTTGTCCTTTGCCGGGATTTTTATCTTACTAACAGAATACTCTACACCTTTATCTGTTTTAAATTTAAAACTTTTAATGTTTTTTTTAATCATATAGTGTATAATTGTTAATATGAAGATCTATTGTCAAAAATGTGGTAATGGCACTGAATATTCTTTTGATAAACCAAAATTTTGCTCTGGTTGCGGATCTAGTTTTACAATTGCTCTCTCAATAGCAAGCAAAGCAATCAAATCCACCCCTAGGATTACACAAATAGATGAAGAAGAGGAAATCGCGACCGAAAGAGTACCAAATATTTCTAAACTAGAATTCGATATTGATATAAAGAGCAATAGAGGATCTAAATTGAATAACCTAATGGGTACTCATAACGGACAAAGTTCAGAAGATGTCGTCTCTAGGCCCCAAGTGTTCAATAGGGCAGAGACTTTAGAGTCTTTTAAACGAGAAGCTGGATTTTATCCGTCTCGACAACCCATGAATGAAGAAGAATAAACTAAAGTTTGAAAATTGCTTTGCTTTAATCAATACAGAAATAGTAAAGAGAAAAAACAAATGGACTCTCTCTGCTCTTAACTGGATTGACTTTGAAGACGTGTCGCAAATCATTAGATTCCATATATACAAAAAATGGAATTTGTATGACGAGAGCAAGCCTATCTTACCATGGATAAATCGAATCATATCTAATCAAATAAAAAACTTAATTAGAAACAATTATGGAAATTACGCCCGACCTTGCCTTAAGTGTGCTGCTGCGATAGGTGAAAGTGAATGTAAAATTTACGGTAAGCAAGACAAGCCATGCCCAATGTACAAAAATTGGGTAAAAACAAAAAAGAATGCTTACGATTTAAAAATGACTGTGTCGGTAGAGGACCACTCTTACGAAATCAATAACCAATCGGCTCCTCAATATAACATCCAAAAAGCCGCGGCTAATCTTCATGAAAAAATGAAGAAAATGCTCAAACCAATAGAGTGGAGAGTGTATGATTTATTATATATTCAAAATAAAACTGAAGAATATGTATGCAAAAATTTAGAGTTTAAGTACGACAAGAAAGCTAAGACTACCTACAACAAGCAACTAAGAAACATTCAAAAAGCTATAATAAAAAAAGCTAAAGAATGTCTCAACAATGGAGAAATAGATATATGACTGAAATAGACTTAACGCAAGAACAAAAAGATCTAATAATTAAAACCTGGAACGACAGGAAAGACAACCCTCCTGGACTTTTAGAGCTTACTCAACTTATTTTTCCAGAAATCCCAAATTTAGATGGCAGAAGCAAACACGGAAAGGCTGTAAAGGGCTTCTTAGCCTCGCGAGAGTTAAAAATAAAAACTAAAAGCGAATACACCCCTAAAGATAGAATAGAATTTACTCAAGACCAAAAAGACTACATTGCTAATAACGCTTCTATGATGACAGCGGTAGATTTATCAAGAGATCTTTTTAATAACTATAATTTAAATAACCTTTCCATCGAAGCTAGAAGCATCCAAGAGTATTTAGACTCTTTGCCCAAACAAGTTATCGCTAACGCTTCAGACAGAGAAGACGATCAGGGCGATTATAAGCCGCCCAAAAACTCGGAAAGGGCTATGGTCAGGGTAAATAAATATGTTCTTAATGGTTTGGACAAAGAAAAGCTGACGGCGAGACAAAAGAAAGACTTAACTTCTCTAATCTCTTACTTGCATACTTATAGATTTCTTCATCAAATTGGTACATATGGAACTAATCAAGACAGAGAACTATTTGAGAGCAGCTTCATAAGATACGCTTATGATAAAGCAGACTTGACCCAAGAAGAGGTGGACCAATATATCATATTAGCAACAGAAGTAGTAATATCTGCGAATATTCAACGAACTATCCAAACTCTTCAAGAGCAGATAGACATAGAAATGACTTCTGGCAATAGAATCCCTATGCCATTGATAGAAGCGGTAACTTCTGCTCGCACAGAATACAATCAGTGCGTTACTCGTCAGCAAAAGCTCCTTAACGATCTCAAAATCAAGAGAAGTGAAAGGCTTTCTAGCTTAGTTAAAGATCATGCCTCTATTCTTAATCTGGTGCAGATGTGGAAAGACGAAGACACTAGAAAAGAAATGATAAAAATGGCAGATATGAGAAGAGAAATTTTAAAAGGAGAGATCGGGCGCTTATCATCTATGGATGACATCAAAGCCAGAATCTTTGGTCTCACAGAGGAGGAAGTTTTAGATGGTTAAATGCAAAATTTGTAACTTAGAATTTGAAACAGATAAATCTTTTCATGGGCATCTTAAGTCTCACAAATTGAGAATGGTAGAGTACTACCAAGCTCATGAGCCGAGACACGACTTGCTCACTGGAGAATTAATAAACTTTAAAAATAAAGACTATTACTTCTCTAACGATTTTAATAATAAAAACTCTATGAAAAAATGGCTTAGCCAGCAAACCGCTGAGGGCCAGAAAGAGTATCTAAAAAAATTCCTCTCTCAAAGAAAACAAAAACACAACTTAATTTATGCACCTACTGAAGTCGAGCTTAGATCTATTACTAGCCCGCCCGTTCCTTATTATCATAAGCTTTTTTTGGATTACTATAACATTTGCAATTCTTTGGGCTATAAAATCAAATACACATACCCAAAAGAAGCGCTAAAATATAAAATTAAAGACGGTTTTAGTATTTATATTGATACGAGAGAGCAGATGCCTCTAGTTATTGATTATCCTACCGAAGTTAAGGGCTTAAAATTTGGAGACTACGCTATTAATGATCCAGAAAATAAATGTTATATAGAAAGAAAGTCTATCTCTGATTTTATCGGCACAATGAGCGGTGGATACGAAAGATTTTGTCGAGAAATAGAAAGATCAGTAGCAGCAGAGGCTAATCTTATTGTATTGATAGAGCGTCCTCTACAAGAGTGCTTAAGCTTTCAATATCTAAATTATGTATCTAAGAAAATTAAAGTTACTCCAGAATTTGTTTTCTTTAATGTAAGAGAACTAACACAAAAATATACCAATGTCCAATTCTTGTTTGTCGATGGCCGAGAAGAGTGCGTGCGAGTAATGAAGAGGGTCTTTTTTAGCGGCGGAGAATATAAAAAATACGACTTGCAATTAATGTACGATTTAAAACTCCTGTAATATGTGGCACGAAACACCTAAATACAAAAAAAGCACTCAAAATTACAACGCTATCTTTGCGCAGCTTGAAGGAGAGCTGGAAGACAAAGAAGCTAAGATTACTCTGTGCAAATTTTTGCGTCAGAATCTTTATTTAACAACTTATTTATTAACTGGAATAAAACTTTCGCCTTACCAAGAGATAACTCTTAAAGGCATGTTTAATAGAAACTTTTCTATGTGCGTGTGGGGCCGCGGTTGCTCTAAATCATTTATTGCTAGCGTGTACTGTGTGTTGCAATGCGTTTTTGAGCCTAATACAAAGATTCTTGTAGCTGGTCCTACTTTTCGTACAGCTAGAGCTATATTTAATAATATAGAAAAAATGAGCGAAACTAAAGGCGCAGAATTATTGCTACAAGCTTTTGGCGCGAAGAGTAAAAGAAACGATCTTTACGAATGGGACATTAATGGTGGGTCGATCAGAGCTATTCCTCTAAGCGGCGAAAAGATTCGTGGTTTCCGCGCGAATATTCTTGTTCTTGACGAGTTTTTGCTTTTGCCAGAAGAAATTATCAAAAATGTTTTGATGCCATTCCTAGTTGCTCCTCAAGACATGAAAAGACGTATAGATATTAGAGAAATGGAAGACTTGCTAATCAAAGCAGGGAAAATGCAAGAGGAAGACCGCATGGTATTTGTTAATAGTTCTAAAATGATAGCTTTGTCTTCTGCTAGCTATACTTTTGAAAATCTTTACAAAACTTATCAAGAGTGGATAAATAAAATTACTTCCCCGGACAAAGAAGACTCTACTTATTTTGTTTCTCAATTAGGGTACGAAGCTTTGCCGCCAGAAATGATAGACAAAACAATTATTGAAGAAGCCCAGAGCGGCGGAACTTCGCACTCGGCTTTCCTTAGAGAGTATTGCGCTCAATTCACTGATGGATCAGATAGCTATTTTAGCGCAAAGAAAATGGAAGCCTGCACTCTTAAAGACGAGTATCCTCACACGTTAATAAAAGGAAATAATGGTAAAAAATATATTGTTGGAATTGATCCGAATATGAGCGACAGCCCAAATGCGGATTACTTTGCTATATCTGTTATGGAATTAGACGAGGAGACTGGTATAGGAATCCTTGTGCATACTTACGCTGGCCTAGGGAATTTAAATAACCACGTTAAATATTTTAATTATATTATGACATACTTTGATGTGGTTATGATAACTTTAGATAACGCTGGCGCAGATATTTTCATTGACACTTGCAACCAGTCAGAGTTATTTAAAGCAGCAAAAATAAATATCAAAACGATAGACTACAATGCTGATGCAGAAGGGCAAGATTTAGAAATGCAATTAAGAAACGCCAAAGCTCAATACAATTTGTCAGACTATAGGATAGCGTTTAGCCAAGTGTTCACATCTAGCTTCATTAGAAAAGGAAACGAATACTTGCAAGCTTGCATCGATTATAAAAAAGTTTTATTTGCATCTAGGACTTGCTCTAATGATAAGTTTTTTGATAATGTCATAACTATAAATCTTCCTAAAGATTTGATATTTACTGGAGACAAGGCCGATTGGAGTAATTTAGACTTTATAGAAAATCAAGACGACTTTATTTATCAAACGAAAAAACAATGCGCCCTGGTAGAGTGTTCTAGCACCTCTAGAGGCATGCAAAATTTTGATTTGCCTCAGCATTTGAAAAGAGGATCTTCTGCCACAAGAGCTAGAAAGGATAACTATTCAGCATTTATGTTGGCGAATTGGGGCGTTAAATCTTATAACGATATAATGAAACAAACTGTAGAAAATAGCACTTTTACATTTGCTCCAGTGATGTTTTAGTGTAACTTTATAATAGCATGGCTAATTTGATCAGGAGAAAGCAGGTAGATCAGGTAGAGTTTTCGGGGTTCATCGTAGAGGTGGGCAACGTGAATTATTACCCATCAGTTTCTAATCCTTCTGGCTATTTAAATCAATCTGATCTCAATTCAGCAACAGGAACACTTAATTCTACCATAAACGCCGCTTCTGGTACTTTAAATTCTGCTATAATAAATACTGGATCCGCCGCCTACTCTTATTCAGATGCCGTTAGCGGTGTGTTGTCTACAAGATTAAATAACACTGGAAATTCTCTTAGCGGGCAAAATATTGCCTTAAGTGGATATGTTGTTTCTGTTAGTGGAAATCTATACAGCTCTATTACTACATCGAGTGGAGTTTTAAGCACTAAAGTCGATACTGCTAGTGGATATCTAAAATCCTATACAGATACCACTTCTGGATTATTATACAATCAAATCTTAGCTCAATCAAGCGCAACAAACGTTACCAATATAGCGAGTGGAGATAATTTCAATTTTAGTGGCAAAAAGAATTTTATTTCTCCGATAACAGCCCAAAAAATAAACATAAGCGGCTCTCTTACTCCAACATCTATTTCTATCATTGCTTCTTCTGGGGCAGTTTCTATAGCAGGCAGCGGTGGTAATTTTGTAAGCTATTATGAGACTGGAGCGAATGCTTCTTTGTGGGCTGTTACTGATTCAGTTGGCTTGCCAATGATAGAATTGTTTGACGACTATACTTTGATTTTAGGGCACGGCAGTAGACCGTCTGTGACCTTAAGCGGAGTATCTGGATATATTCTAATGCAAAATTTACCAACTCAAGCTCAAACTGGAAGCCTTCCTCCAGGAGTAGTTTTCAGAAGCGGAAACCATTTAATGATTATATAACATGAGAAAGCCAAAGACCCAAGAAATCAAGCCAATGATGACTGCTTACGCAGCTTCCTCAGAGAACTCTCCGATACAAGCTCGTAGAAATCTTGCTGGCGACATTGAAAGAACAGACAGATTTTATAATATTGATTATGGTCTAGTGCCATTCAAGTATTCAAATAATTTGCAGAATAAGAGTGGCCTAAATGTTAGAGACGCTGTTATTTTGTGTCAGAAGGCTTATTACAATTTCTCTTCTTTCAGAAATGTTATTGATTTAATGACGGAGTTTTCTAGTAGTAAAATTTACTTTACTGGCGGCAATAAGAAAGCTAGGGATTTTCTAGACGCTTTATTCAAAAAGATTAATATTGATAACTTTGTAGACAAATTCTTTAGAGAGTATTATCGCTCTGGAAATGTTTTCATTTATAGATTCGATTACAAGGTTAATCCTGGAGATGTAGCTAAAATAACTCAAGTATTTGGATCTGATTCTACTGCTGCCGCTAGCAAATTAGAGTTGCCATCTAAGTACATGATTTTGAACCCTGCTGATATTCAATATGGCGGGAACATTTCATTTGTTGGTGGTAATTATTATAAAATTCTTACAGACTACGAACTACAAAGATTGCGCAACCCAACTACTGACGAAGATAGAGAAGTATTAAAAAGCTTAAGCGAAAAAAATAAATTAAACTTACAAAAGAAAACTTTTTCTGGTGCCGGAGCTTATATTACAATTCCTTTAGACACAGAGCAAGTGTCTGCTGTATTCTATAAGAAACAAGACTACGAACCATTCTCTGTTCCTATGGGCTTTCCCGTATTAGAAGACATTAACTGGAAACAGGAAATGAAGAAAATGGATATGGCATTAACAAGAACAACTCAACAAGCTGTTCTGCTAATAACCATGGGTTCGGAATTGAAAAGCGGAGCTTTAAATATTAATCAAAAAAATATTGAAACAATGCAAGCTCTTTTCCAAAATCAATCTGTTGGAAAAGTTTTAGTTTCTGATTTCACCACAAAAGCTCAGTTTATTATTCCTGATATCGCTAATATACTTGATCCTAGAAAGTATGAGGTAGTAAACACAGATATTCAGCAAGGTTTAAATAATATTTTAATCGGAGACGAGAAGTTCTCTAGTTCTAGTATTAAAACTAACATATTCTTCCAGAGATTAGAGCAGGGAAGACAAGCTTTCTTAAATGATTTTCTAGTTCCAGAAATTAAGAGACTTTGCAAAGATTTAGGATTTAAAAATTTCCCGATGCCCAATTTTGAGGAAATCGATATAAGAGATTCTTCTGTTTGGGATAGAGTAGTTGCTCAATTGGCGCAACTTGGGGTGCTAACTCCAGAAGAAGCTTTGCAAGCTATAAGCTCAGGAAGACTGCCTGACCCAGACGAGTCTGTAGAGTCTCAGAAGAAATTTAAAACTTTAAAAGAAGAAGGGCTTTATGCCCCGATAGCAAACGGAGCTGCCGCAGCCGGAGCAACAAACACGGGAAGACCTCCTGGAGCCAAATCTCCTCAGAAAACCAAGAGCGTGTCTCCTCCTGGATCTAATAAAAAAGCGCCAGCAATAGCCTCTTACTCTATGAAGGGAATTTCTCAGTCTTTCAAAGAGTATGAAACTCTATCTGCAAAAGTAGAAGATTTTTTAAAGAAAAAACATGAAAAGAAAAAGCTAACCCAAGAGCAAAAATGTATAGCAGAGCAAATATCGCAAAATATTATAATCAATGAAGAAAAAACCAATTGGGATCATTCGATTAGGGCTTATTGCGAAGGAGAGAAGCAAGACAACCCAGAGAAAATTAATAAACTTTTAGACATTTCAGAAGAGCATGGCGTTGATCTTTTTTCAGCGGCGATATTAAATATTAGTCAAATCTCTGAAGAAAAAGTGTAATATTTAACGTTAATTCAAAATGAATTTTGAAATAGAAACTAAAGTTCTCGGCAAGAAATCTGAATCCTCAGATTTTTATGTTGACTTTTCTCTCAAGTTGCTTTCGGCATTGAAAGAGAGAGTCCGAGAACATAATGATAAGAACGAAAAGAAGGTCAGTTTAAATCAGGTGATAGAAAAGTATTGCAGCGCGGCGTCCATATATCTTAAAGACGAGTCAATTGATATTAATACTTATTCAATGGCTAATGTGAATGAGTTCTTGGAGGGGGGTAAGGGCAATTTTAATTTAGATAAGGCGGAGAAAGATATACAAAAATACGGTTTAGATTTTGATTTCGAAAACGTTAATAATCTTTATATATCTTATCCTAAACAAAAAACAGATAAATGGTTTGAAATTTGATTATGAATTATAACTACACTACAACATTTAGTTCTATTCTAAGACCATTGGTTTCAGAAGAGAAGGATAAGTATTTAGCATTGGCATCTCTTGCTCAAGTTGGGAGCTTTATACCTAATGTTGACACGGAAAAAAACGTTGATCTTTTGCCAGTCGCTTTTAATGCGGCTGTAATTAATAGAGTCAACAAAAATGGCGACGTTATCGATACGCAAACAGCCATCTCATCTTATAAAGACTTTATAAACAAGCCAATAAATATTGAACACAATAGAGAGAGAATTATTGGAGTTATTTTAACCGCCGGGTTTAGTGAATTTGGGTCAGACGCTTCGCTTTCTGAAGATCAAGTCAAAGACTTGAAGGGGCCTTTTAATATCACTCTCGGCGGTGTAATTTGGAAAATTGCTAACCCTGATCTTGCTGATAAGATCGAGGATTCTAGCGACGTTACTAGCGATAAGTATCAATCAGTTAGCGCAAGTTGGGAACTTGGATTTAATGATTATAATGTAATAATGATCGATGGAGAGTCCAAGAATATAGAAGATGGGGATTTGATTTCTGATGCTAGCCAAATAGAGTCTATTAAAAATAGCTTAAAAGCGTTTGGCGGCTCAGGCAAGGTAGATAAAACTAAGTCTATTTATAGAAAAGTTATTGGTAATGTTGTGCCACTAGGAATTGGCTTAACAGAGACCCCTGCTGCTGATGTAAAAGGCATCGCAACTCACAAATCTGAAGCTTCTGTAGAAATTATTGAAGAAAATATTTCCAAAATTAATAATTTAAATGTAAATAAAGATAACGATAATAAAGTTATGAACATTACTAGTATCAAAGATATCACAGATGAGAGTTTGAAGCAAGTTACTGCTTCTCAAATTTCTGATCTTATAGAACAAGAATTAAAGGTCGCATCAGAAAAGTACGCTTCCGAAAAAGCCACTTTTGAGCAGTCCTTGAAGTCTGCTAATGACAAGTACGATACTCTAGCTGCTGGACAAGACGTTCTGCAAAAGGAAATCTCTGCTCTCAAGACATCTCTCCAAGCCTCCGAGGACGAGAAGCAAGCTATTGTTGCTAATGAGAAGTTCAACGAGAGAATGAATGCTTTTGATTCTGAATATGATTTAGATGCTGACACTAGACAAGTTTTAGCGTCTGATATCGCTGGTCTTGATGACGACTCTTTTGCCGCTTACAAGAATAAGATGGCAGTCTTCATGAAGACCAAGAAAAAGGGAGAGAAACAGAAGATGGACGACAAGGAAGACCCCAAAGAGTCTAAAGCCTCCGTCTCTGAGGTCATCGACCAAGCAGCCGCAAATGGCGAAAAGAAGGCCGCAGTTATTCCTGCAACTTCTACTGCTTCTGATGATTCCCTATTTAATAAATACAAACAAGCTTTTGACTATGATGGATTCGTAGTCGGATAAAAAAACACAATATAACATAAGGATAAAATATGGCTTATAAACTAAGAGCTTTTAGAGATTATGATGAACACGATGTACTAAATCTGTTCTCATACGACACAACTGGTTTGTCCGCTGGTTCGATCAGCATCACCAAGGGAAGCTTGGTCAAGATCGCTACCGGATGGAAAAACTACGATTCAGGCGTTGAGCTTGGCGGTGGACTAGAGTTCATCGGCGGAGCTGGAACCCTGCAACCCAGCAACACAGTTTCCCAACGCTATGGAGTAACCGCTAAGGTAGTAACCAGTACAACTGGCGAAACCCCAATCGGTATGATGCTCTATGACGTTAAAGACGTTGACGAGAATGGAGAACTTCTCAAGTACAAGCCCCGCAAGGCTGCTGAGATGCAAGCTGTAATTCCTGGACAAGCTGTTCCGATAGTTACCCGCGGTATCTTCCTAGTGCAAGGTGTTCTTGGAACTCCTACCGCTGGTGGCACCGCTTACGCTGGTGGAACAGGGCAAATTACTTCTTCTACTGGAACTAACCCAACTGCCAACGTCGCTATCGGTAAGTTCCTCGGAGCTGCTGATACAAACGGAGAAACCCTCGTTAAATTGGCCCTATAATATAAAGGATTAACATGAGAATTAAACTAAAAAATACCCCTGAGCAAGTTGAGCTAATTAAAGCTCTTGGCTCTAAAAACAGATTGGTCGCTGCTGAAGCTTCAGAAGCTTTTGCCGCTTTCCTCGGACCTGTTATTCAAAGAGTCATTTTGCAAGCTGGCACAGCCTCTCAGATTTATACTGATGCTCCATTCGATGAGAATGATTCACCAAGCTATCCTCTTGACCTCTATTACCAAGAACTAAATAACGGTTACGTTAGCGTTTGGTCGCAAACTCTTGCTGGTGGTTTGCCATCCGCTCAAGATGTTTCTGCAATCCAAGAGCTAAAGATCGCTACTTATCGTCTTGATAGCGCCGTTTCAATCAACAAGAGATATGCTCGCCAAGCTCGCTTGGACATTATCGCTAAGTTGGTTGAGCGTATGTCCCAAGAAGTTTTGGTTAAGCAAGAGCGTAATGCTTGGGCCGTAATGCTCAAGGCTCTTGGCGAAGCTTCTACTACTCCTCAAGGCGGAGCTGCTCTTAAGCACTACATCGCCGCTGGAACAGCTGGACAATTCAAGCTTGATGACCTCAACAAGCTCATGACCCGCACCAAGAGAGTCAATGAGTCTTGGGCTGGTGGTACTCCTGCTGATCCATATAGCACTGGCTTGACTGATCTTTACGTCTCTCCTGAGATTAAAGAAAAGATTCGCGCTTTTGCTTATAACCCACTAAACACAGTTGGTGGAGTAAGAACTGAAGGTTCTGGATCTGGAACAATTACCAAAACTGCCACTGAGTCTGCTATCGCTCTTCCTGATGGAATGAGAGAAGAGATCTATCGCAACGCTGGTATGCAAGAGATCTACGGTGTAAATATCATCGAGTTGATTGAGCTTGGTCTTTCCAAGAAGTACAACATCCTCTTTGATTCTTACATCTCTGAGACCGCTACTCTCGGTGTAGCTTTTGATCCTTCTACTTATCAAGTCCTAGTTGGCGTTGATAATACTAAGGGGGCTTTAATTCGCGCTGTCGCTACTAGCTCTGAAACCGGAAGCCAATTTAACGTACAACCAGACGATCAATTCTTGCAAAGAACTGACAAGGCTGGATTCTACGGTTCATTGGAAGAGGGTCGTCTCTGTATCGATGCTCGCGCTCTTTCTGGCATTATCGTTTAATAAATATAGTTCTACTAAACCCGCTGGGGAAACCCGGCGGGTTTTTTATTTGATATATCTGTTTTAATTGCTTATAATTTATATATATATGTCTAAAAAAACAAAACTTAAAGACCTAAACCAAATTGACGCTAAGGCTGAAAACGGCAAGCCAACTACTCTTGATCAAATTTGGGGAGACACTGGTTTACAAAAATATGGAACTAATAATTTTGATGAATATAAAGCCCATATTCGTTCTTTGAATAGAAGCGATATCCAATCTCACGCTGTAAAGATTGGAATTTTACCAATAGACAATTATGAGATTCTTGTAGCTAGACTAGAAAGAGAATTCCAAAGACACGTCGCGGCTTACCAAGCTCCGTCCGATAATAAGCAAAAGCAAAAGAAAATATCTAAAGACGTACAGAGGATTTTATCAGAAGGCCGATAATCTTGTGTAATTTCATTTAATGGCTAATTTAGTTAGGCTTAAGCAATTAGATAAACCGGAATTATCCGGCTACATTCTAAATGTAACAGACCAAAGTTATTATCCGAATGCCAACCCTTCAGGTTACATTTCTGATCTAAAGTCTGATAATGATTTTATTGTCTTAAGCGGAAACGTAATAACTTCTGGTTCTAATTTAAATTCTCTAATAAATACAAGCGGCGCTGCTTTAAGTGGCCTTGTTATTTCTAGTGGTAATTTTTTAGATCTTAAAATAGATGCTCTTAGTGGTAATGTTTCAACTACTAATTCAAATGTAGCAACTGTTTCTGGCAACGCTCAGTACGCGATTAATCTAATCACAGGGTTCGAGGTAGAGGTCAGCGGAGTTATTAGCGGAGAAGTGTCTGGATTAACAAATTTAAACTCTGCTACTAGCGGGGCCTTAAACACAAAAATTAATAATGTCAGCGGAAATCTAGGATCAAGAATTTCCACCTTAGAGACTAACTTCGCTACTACTGGAAGTAATTTTGTAGATTTAAATTCCAATAACCAAACAATAGAAGGCTCTAAAACCTTTAATAATAAAATTGGTTTTAAACAGATAGACATCCTTCCTTACGCTGGGAATTACAGCAACCCCGGAGGCCAGCACGGAATATTATTTACTCAATTTATAGATAATTACAGCTTTGTGGCTAGCGGCTTGGGCACTATAACTGGAGATGCTTTTATAACTAAAATAATGCAACCAAATAATATAGAGTGCATAATCTCTTCTATTATTTATACAGGATCTTACTAACATGGAAATAAAAAAAGTCTATGGGTCTTTAGATTCCGCAGCAGACTCTTGTGTTTTGCTTTATGATTTTTTTGGAAACTCTTACGCTGGTGAGCCAACAACAAATTTATTTTCTCAGCCAACTGGCAATGCAGGATTTGCTATAAAACCAGCAAACACAGGAAGAGCTTTTTATAAATTAGACTATTCAGGAAATTTAGACGGCCAAGGAAATTTTTTTGATAATGCCCCAGGCCCATTTAGCAAAAACGATTCTATTTATAAATATAATTATGTTTCTGGGCAGACAGACTCTACTAGCAACAAGCACGGATTCAATATAAATATTGTAAGAGGAGAAACTTACACAGCTTCTGTAGATGTTTACGTACCTACGGCACATCCTAGGACAGGGCAAGCGCCTGTTTTGACTTTAACTCCGAGTAGCGGAGCGTTTAATACAATAAGTGGCTCTTATAATTTCAGCAACAAAGGCTCTTGGCAAACTATATCTGATAAAATTTATATCCCCGCTGTATCTAATAACTTTGGCTCTAGCGCTTTTTATTTTGAAGTAAGCGTCGCGGTCAAAACAGCGCAACATCCATATTACGGATTAGGATCAACAGATGGATTTACTATTGGCAACGTACAAGGAAGAACGTTGAATTTGTACAAGGGTGCGACTTATGTGTTTCTGCAATCTAACATTACAAATGCTGATAATGAATTTTACTTAACAACAACGCCAAATGCCGGAGGCGGCAATAATTCTTATATTAATAATTTTTCTTATTTCGGCAACGAAGGGTTTGATGGCTATGCGGTATTTAATGTTCCGTTTAATGCTCCAAACGTCTTGTATTATAATTCTAAATCTTCCGGCTCTTCTTATTTTGGTGGAAAAATAAATATTCTAGGTGGTTACAATTCTGGAAACGTCGGAAATACTGGGAATACTGGTTCTAGTGGCAGCAGCGGAAGTAGTGGAAACACAGGAAATATTGGGCAAACAATAGAGTCTTACGCTGTATGCTTCGATCCAACAAAAGGAGAGTTGACCGGTGCTAATTTAAATGGTGGATATATTTTATATAAGAACATGCAGTTTGAAAAAAACAAACCTATGTTCAAAGGAGTAACGCACAGAACTAAATTCACATCTTCTTCTCGCTCTCCTTTTAATACTTTTTTAGATTTAACTGGCTCAAATAATAATTCTAATTTAATCAATGCTATGTATGATTCTAATGCATTGATTCTTTTTGGCAATAGAACCAATCTTAATGATGGAGGTTTAATAGACATAAATTTAAAATACAACTCTACAAAAACTTTCTCTATCGGAAGTTCTATAGTTCAAACATACGACTTTTGGTTCACTCAAACTAGAGCTTCTTTCCAAAGAGCTTATTTATTTGCAAGATCTAGCGCTGAATCTTCTAGTTTTTTTGTTGAAAACGAAGGTTACCCTCAATTGATATACATACAAGATAAAAGGGTTTACTTTGCTTTCGCTTCAGCTACTGGAGATATTTTGTCTGGGTACACTTCTCAAGTAATAAACCAAAATACATTATACAATGTTATAATTGCTGTTAATGTTTATTTGCAAGATGGCCAAAAAATCAATATTTATATAAATGGCCAAAAAGTAGATGTTACTATATTAACTATATTGGAGCCGCCCGCTCTTTTAAATTTTTCTAATGTAAAATCTAGCGTTAGTGTAGCTGGGAATACTGGAAACATTGGTTTCCAAAATAACGCAACAAATTTTTACTGCGTCTCTTCTTACGATGGGTCGGGCGAGTCTAAGGCTTCTAATATAATTTCTGTTACTAGCGATCCTTTTAAAAAATCAATACAACTATCGTGGCCAATAGTACGAGAGGCTTTTGGTTATTATTTGTATAGATCAGGTTCTCCTGTTTTTGGCAATTATTCTTTATTAGCTCAATTAAACAGCACAAACGCACTTACCTTTACTGATGAAAATAGCCAAGCTAGAGCCGGCTTTCCTAAAACGACTGCTAAATATAACTTTAGTTATAATAAAAATGTAACTTCTATTGTTGATAATTCTTTAGCAAAAATCTGTTTTGGAAACTATCCAATAACCACCAAAACCCCAAATTATTTCGAAGGTTATATTTATAAAATAGCAATCTACGATACCCAATTGACGTCAATGCAAGCAAATAGAAATTACAATTCTTTTCTTTATAAATATATATCGCAAAATCCATCCGCAATAAATTCTTTAATAAAACAAAGAAGTGTAATTAGTGGCAAGACTGGAACTACTGGTTCAGCTGGGAGCTTCAGAAAGGTACTGGAATAAAATATGGCTATTACAAGATACGCAGGAGACAGGTTCTATGGGCTAGATGCAGAAAAAGATATTTTGCTGTCGCAAGTTTTAGACGGCGCTATCTATAAGGCTTCGGATACTTTAAAAGAGTATCTTAAAGTTAGTGGATATTGGTATCTATCCGGAGGAGCTGGGAGCAGCGGATCTAATGGCTTATCTGGCGGTATTAATTATTTTTTTAATGAATCACTTGCTTCTGGGGTGAGTTCGTATAAACAATTATCAAGAAATGTTACTAGTACAGGCGAAGTAATAGTAACAACAGCTCTGACCGCGCTTCAAACAACAGTCTCGATATCTTCTTACATAACTGACGCTGGAGATCCAAATAGCGTAGTTATTCCGCCAGGAATTTGGTCGGCTTTTATCAATTTATCTAAGAACGCGCAAAGTGATAACGTAAAAGTCTACTATAGGGTTTACAAAAGAGCTTCTGGAGGAACAGAAACTTTATTATACACTAGTGATGAAGTGGCGATTGGATGGTCAGTAAATAACACTACAGCAGTAGAATCTAAAATAGATGTAACTTTTAGTTCTACGTCATTAAATGCTTCAGATAGAATATTAATAAAATTCTACGCTAATAATTTAGATAATGCTAGTAGAACAATAAAACTCTACACAGAAGGAGCTCAGCATTATTCTTATATTGTTACTACTTTGGCAGCAGTCTCTGGTTCTAGCGGAACTTCAGGAAGTTCTGGGATCCAGGGTTCGCAAGGAATCCAAGGTTCTCAGGGCATCCAAGGGTCGCAAGGCATTCAAGGCTCTTTTGGATCGTTAGGATCACTAGGCTCTTTAGGGTCTTTAGGCTCTCAAGGTATCCAAGGGTCTCAAGGTATTCAAGGCTCTTTCGGATCGTTAGGATCACTAGGCTCTTTAGGGTCTTTAGGCTCTCAAGGCATCCAAGGGTCTCAAGGTATCCAAGGATCGCAAGGTATTCAAGGCTCTTTCGGATCGTTAGGATCACTAGGCTCTTTAGGGTCTTTAGGCTCTCAAGGTATCCAAGGGTCTCAAGGTATCCAA
>Ga0114971_10000896_pt1 | contig 20333 bp, 21 predicted proteins | sample M_140625_MF_Meta_FD_87320 | JGI IMG/M metagenome (GOLD analysis project Ga0114971, IMG submission 87320) | Freshwater microbial communities from Lake Montjoie, Canada to study carbon cycling - M_140625_MF_MetaG | ecosystem: Environmental > Aquatic > Freshwater > Lake | place: Lake Montjoie...
CACACGAACGCTTTGACTGGTAACGATGCCACCTAGAGATATAACTGCAATGTCGGTTGTTCCTCCACCAATATCGACAACCATATTCCCACCAGCGGACTCTATTGGAAGGCCTGCCCCTATAGCAGCTGCCATCGTTTCTTCGATGGTAGCCACTTCTCTGGCACCAGCTTCCATGGCTGCCTGTTCAACCGCCCTGCGTTCAACTGATGTAACACCTGCAGGCACACAAACGAGGACGCGCGGCTTGAAGATTCTAGGGCCTGTCGCACTCTTTTGAATAAGGTAACGCAACATTTGAACAGTCGTTGTGTACTCGGCAATAACTCCATCACTCATCGGACGAATAGCTACAATATTGCCTGGTGTCCTACCAAGCATCTGCCGGGCCTCTTCTCCAACTGCCTTGACTTGACGCGTGTTAGTATCAATCGCCACTACACTAGGTTCGTTGAGAATAATTCCCCGGTTTCGAACAAAAACAAGAATGTTTGCTGTCCCAAGGTCAATTCCAATTTCTTGGCCGAATTTCATTCCATCACCAACATATCTGCGTCACTTACAGTTACATGCCAACATCGGGCACCCAGCTGTCTAAAGCGTTGGCAAAGTTCTTGGTACCCTCGCTCGATATGATGGATATCAAAAATACGTGTTTGCCCATGCGCGGCCAGACCAGCAACGACGAGTGCTGCTCCTGCACGCAAGTCTGTGGCTTTGACATCCGCACCGCTTAGAGCGGAAACCCCAGAAACAATCGTCACGCTTCCTTCAACCTTAATGTTAGCTCCCATTTTTGTAAGGTAAGGAATATGACCAAATCTGCCCTCATAAACGCTATCGTGAATCGTATTGGTACCATGTACCAACGTCAGTAGACTGGTAAAAGGCTGCTGCAGGTCTGTCGGGAACCCAGGATGCGGGCTTGCAACGATAGATGTACCGGTTAGAGTCTGCACGGGTCCTGACCAGACGCGGACGTGATTGCCATCTTGCGCAACGTGTGCGCCCATATCTGTCAGTTTTGAAAGAACCGGACTCAGCGCGTTAAAATCGGCTCCGAGAAGCGTAATGTCTCCGCCAGTTGCAACGGCAGCAATAGCGTAAGTCCCCGCTTCTATGCGGTCTGGTGACACAGTAAATTCGCAACCATGAAGACGTTCAACACCCGTAACGGTAATGCGGCTGGTCCCTTGCCCATCAATAAGACCGCCCATCGCTACGATTAAGTTCGCCAAATCAACGACATCGGGCTCTTGTGCGGCGTTTTCAATTGTGGTCATACCCATCGCTAAGGACGCCGCCATCATAGTGTTCATCGTGGCGCCAACCGAAGGCTTGTCCAAATAAACCGCCCCACCGACTAATCCATCAAATGGAGCTTCCGCAAAAAAACATCCAGCGTCAATAGTCCAAGTGGCTCCAAGGCCCCGTAACCCTTTTTCATGAAGATCTACGGCGCGTGCACCAATATTGCAACCACCAGGCATTGCCAAACGGACAATCCCTTGTCGTGCCAGTAATGGTCCAAGCAGCTGTAGAGACCCGCGCATCTTGCTCACCAAGTGAGGCGGAGGTTCGTTGAAGCGTGCAGCGCTGGCATCTACAGTAAGTGTGGAGTTACCTGAAGAAAGTTCTGCAACTGCTCCCATCGAATTGAGGATCGCAACCAAATCTGCTATGTCTGTAATGTTCGGTAGGTTGTGTAAGACAGTTACTCCGGTCGTCGCAAGCAATGTGCCGGCAATCAATGCAAGGGCAGCATTTTTGGAGCCTGCAACCTGAATACTGCCTGACAGCGGGTACCCACCTTCTATGACAATGTGCGGCTCATTATTAGCCATTGAAGCTTGAATGATAGGAGTTTGCGTAGTAGTTGAAACTGATGGTGACACATTGAATCCGATCGGACAGAAATAACAAAACACTGCTGCGAAGACTGAATTGTTGCATAATCAGTTTGATGTGTCAAGCGACTTGAATGCCTGCATAGGCAAACGCATCGGCGACGCTGATATGAGGATTTCGTGGACCGAATTGCGCTACAACTGCTGCTGACATGTAAGATGCCAGACGCCCAGTTTGTTCGTACGAATAGCCGGAAACCAGCCCGCAAAGTGCAGCACTTGCAAACATATCCCCAGCTCCAGTGGTATCGACTGCGTTGGTCGCGAACGCATCAACTTCTGTCACTCCATTTACATCTGCAAAGAGACACCCGTGTGCACCGAGAGTAATAATTGCCAGATGGCCTGTTTGTTCAGCCAGCCACTTGGATGCTTCGTGAACATCATCCTTACCGCTTATAGCTCTTGCTTCCTGCTCGTTGCCAAAGACAATATCAACATGGGACGAAAGGAGGTTTCCAAAGGCTTTACGATGCCGTTCGACACAAAACGAATCGCTCAGGGAAAATGCAACAAGCCGCCCTGCATTCCGTGCCGTAGACATAGCATGCTCAACAGCATCTTGTTGTAATTTTGTATCCCAAAGATAACCGGTAACGTAAAGTACTTTGCTATTGACAATTGCATCCACATGCACGAGCTCAGGGGAAAAGTACTGACTTGCTCCGAGACACGTGTGCATCGTTCGTTGCGCATCCGGAGTCGTCAGAACCAAGCAAACACCCGTGTCGACTTCAGCTTGGCCAAAGTGAGGAGTCACTCCGCCTGCAAGCAGCGCATCTGATAATGCAAGGCCAAAGTCATCAGCACCCACACATCCACCAAACGCTGCCTTGAAACCCAACTGCGCAACACCGATTGCCGTATTAGCGCCAGACCCGCCAGCTTCCCGTGCTGTGATCTCAAGAGCTGCTTTGCCAAGTAGCCTACGCTGGTGTTCGACAGAAACCAATGTCATAGACCCTTTTTCCGACCCACATTCAAGAAGGAGGTCGTCGGAAGTTGTTGCAAGAATGTCAAACAATGGATTACAGAGGCAATAGACATCGAACATGGTCAAGTAACTCCATTCAGCCAGCGCGCAGAAAAATCAAAACACTCAAAGTTAATAATACGCCGATACAAAGCAAAACGCGGAATTTTAGACGGCGAACTTCCATGCGTTCATCTCCATCAAATACATGGACATTCTCCATCGCTCGGAAGCAATTACCGTCGGGCACAAGCGTACCAATGAGCGTCACAACAGCACCGACAGGGATGTACTCGAACATTATGTTGGTGTCATCCATGTAGGGAGTTCGTCCCAAATGTTCACCAGGGATATCGTTATAAATCGACACACGATTACTAAAGTGGATATTTGAATGTGTTAGGTCGACGTCAATGCACCCGGTTCCATCATCAATGGAGCAAGAAATTTGTTCACTATCTCTTCCGGTTATCCTCCATCCATTGTGACCATATTTTTTTGTTGTGCGAAGGTAAGCAACTGCTTGAATATCTGTGTGGGCTATTTTAAGTGCCGAGATAGTTGGAATCGCTATGCCTCGTATTTTTGAACGCACTTCAGCGATCCCTGAGCATGCAATTGATGTTCGGCGAATCATCAATGATGATAATCGACCGAATTGGAGAATGAGAATTGCAATCGTCACCACAATCGAAGCTGTGACTATCAGGATCCACGGAAACTTAAACCGAATTTGCTGATTTTTGATCAGTTTGGTTGTACCGCCTGAACGACGGTCGTATTGCGAGTGACCAAACTGTTCACTGCGGACCAAGTCGACCATCCAAGTGTCCAGATCAAACATTCCGGATGCAGGATCCCACCTAGCATATCCCAACTCGACTGCACGGTGAATCAGGCTCACAGCTGTATTTCGAACGACCGGTCGGATACAGGGAATTCCATCAATACCCAACTTGGGTTTCAGCGATGATTCATCCAAATCAATCCGACTAAAATGAGCCAGATACTGACGAAGCGCGAGATCGTTTGTTTTGGCTGAAGGCGAAGCGATGCCACAGAGCTGTACTGAAAAGGTCGGAATCGTAACAGGTTTGGCCGAAACCCGATTTGATAAACAAATCGCTGTTAGACCAACGAATGCACCGAGTTTGCGCTTTGATAGACAGTCCACTTATGAGCGTTTATGCAAGTTGCCGAAGCACATTAATCATTTCAATGGATGCCAGCATTGCTTCGGCCCCTTTATTGCCCGACTTTGCTCCAGCGCGATCTATCGCTTGCTCCAGCGTGTCACAAGCGACAACTCCAAATGAAACATAGACACCAGTCTCGAGCATCACTTGCGTTACACCTTTAGCGCACTCTGATGCAATCTGATCATAGTGAGCCGTTGCGCCGCGCATCAAACAACCGAGTGCAACAATGGAATCCACTTTGCCCGCGTTAGCAACTTTACGAACCGCAACTGGTATTTCCCACGCCCCAGGCACACGGATTACCGTCACTGCGCTGTCATCTCCACCGTGTCGGCGCCATGTGTCAAGTGCACCTTCAAGAAGTTTTTCGGTAATAAACGAGTTGAATCTTGAGACTACGATTGCGATACGACCATCAGCTGCTACCAAGTTACCTTCTATCGTGCTGTACATGCACCTATATTACCAGAGTCGTTTGAGCGGCTATGGCCGATATAATCGGTACGTGAACGGGCTGATATTTCAGAAAACATTTGTGTGGAAGTGTGCCAATTTTGCGTTTTGGCTAACAAATGTCCTTAAAGGTTTGGTAATGATTTCTGGTATTTGCATATTTACGTTTTCGCTATACATCACAACTGGTTCGTACCACTTCCTATCGATCACAGGTATGGCTCTCATTTCGTGCGTCATTGTTCTATTAGTTAGGGATGAGCTTTCAGGAATCTTCGATGCGTTTGTGTGGAAACATGTTAAAGCCAGTGTCCTTCGTAAATGTGTCCAAGGAAGTTTTACAGACGAGTCTGGTTGGATGATTTTGGATAGGCCGGACAGCGCCAACAACAGAATGTCTCGATTTTTATCGAATTTCAAAGGTATCGAACAACCGAAAAGGGTGCTAAAGGTGATTGCGGACGATGGTGAAAGCTTTGTGATCGGTTGGGACTTCCGGCCATTAGCATTGAGTTCTGACAAGAGCATCCAGTTGATCAATGGGCTTCGCCATCAATTTGTAGAACATTTGTTTCCCTAGTTTGTTTGGTGTGTCAGAAGTATCACCGTATTGCTTGCTTCCGCATACACACGTTGCGGTTAAGTTTGTAGCAGACTAAGATTACTGCAATGCGATTCTTCAGAAATTTCCTCGTTGCTATCTGTGCAGTCTTGGCCATACAAACGTTTGGTTTCAGTAGGACACGCGAAGGTCGCGCATCCGCGAGGATTGCAAAAGTCCTTGTATCCACCGCAAAGCTACGGGATACGCCTAGCGAATCATCAAGAACCCTTGGCTTGATGGACCACAATGCTACGTTGACAGTATTGTCTACTAAGTCTGGTTGGGTCCATGTCGTAACGAAGCGCGGTACGGATGGCTGGATTCGACGTGATCTTGTCAATGTTGGTAAAGCACGTGTATCGGAGGTTGTTGCTCCAACACGCCTAGCCCGCACTTCTAAACGTACACAACTTCCAAAGGCGATAGTAGCCGTAAATAAGATAACAACTCCGCATCCAGTGTCCGTACGCGCCACTACAACTGTCAACCAGAAGGTGGCGTTAACGGTTGCGACTGTGGTCGACGGCCAGCTTCCAGACTCTGTGCCAACCTCCAAGAACGACTTGGAGAGCCGAGTCTCTATTAATGATCCGATTTCAGACAAGCGCAACTCGGTCGTCGGCTTTGCGCAAGAGCTCGCTTCATCGACCAAGCCCGCAAGTCCAGTCCGCTCGACCCTAATGAGCCGTGCCATTTCACACCGTGGAACGCCCTATCGCTATGGGACAAGTGGCGGTGGAACGTTCGACTGCTCAGGATTTACATCGGCGATGTACCGGAAGGTTGGAGTTAGGCTCCCTCGTACTGCTGCTGAGCAGTTTGGAATTGGACAGCATATTTCCAAAACATTGCTGTCTAAGGGTGACCTTGTTTTCTTCCGCAACACGGCTGGTCGCAGTGGAATCTCCCATGTCGGTATCTACTCTGGCAAAGGCCTGTTCATCCATGCAAGTTCCCGTGGTCATGCTGTTCGAATAGACACACTGAAAAGTGGGTACTATTCCGAACACTTTGCAGGTGGACGACGCCTCATTCGTTAGGTCCACGTGGAATCTTATGGCGGTGTTTACGCGTACAATAACATGATGCACGTCAAATGCTTACTCACTGCCGTAGTCCTACTGAGCGGCTACTTCACCGGCACGTGTATAGCACAGCCACCGGCGGAAGATTCAGAAATCAAGATCGGGCGTGAAGCGCACGATGAAATGCTGAAATCAGGAATGAAGCTGATAACAGATTCAGTGTTACTTGCACGTGTGAATGCCATTGGTTCTCGCCTCGCCACCGTCGCTAACAAAACCGTTATTCCAGCAACGTACGGAACAGAAAACCGAACGCCGTACGCGTATCGATTTCACATTGTTGATGACAAGGATGTCAACGCGTTTGCATTGCCTGGAGGTTGGCTCTACGTAAACAAAGGCTTACTTGATTACATTCAATCAGATGATGAACTCGCAGGGGTCCTTGCACACGAAGTGATTCATGCCGCCCACCATCACATTTTGAAGCTGCAAAAAGAGCAGGACAAGCTCAATACACAACTGGCTATTGGTGCGATAGCTGCAATATTTGCCAAAGTGCCAGCAACTGACACAGGTAACTTGATCACCGGTCTTCAACTGGTTGCATTGCAAAAAGTTAATGGATATTCCCAGCAGGCAGAACGGGATGCCGATGGTGCGGGCTTTGAGTTGACTCGTCTTGCTGGTTTTAATCCAGTCGGAGCCCTGACGTTTATGGAACGTCTTGCCCGCGATCAACGGAACCGCCCTGAAGTTGACCTCGGAATCTTTCGAACCCACCCTCCTGAAAAACAACGTGTTGCTTCGTTAAAGAGTAAATTGGACTTGGCATCGATTCCGATAAATCGAAGACAAACAACTAACCAGCTCCGATTGAGTGTGTTGCCTGCCAAAAATCAAACTGTTCTCTTTGAGCTACTTTTGGATGGTCGCGCTGTACTTACATCGTCCGATAAAGCCTACCTGATGCAGGTATCGACTGTACTGGACAAGGCGTTGGATGTACCAACGGAGCTTTTTGATGTAACTAGGTCTGGCTCAAGCGTCCTTATTAGGGGGGATATTGTCTTCAGGATTCGTTCCAATGACTTAAAGCTTGGCCAAAACCCCGAAACTGTCGCCGACAAAGCACGTGATGCAATTCGGGCTGCCTTGTTCAAAGTTTCGTTGGATGGAAATTTATAACAAAAGCGCATGATTACCCTCTTTCTGGATTACTTGCGAAAGCGACCCGCGAGTGTCTATTGGATGTGTATCTTGGGCATTTTGCTCTGGATCATTGCCCGACAATTTGGATTTGATGCTAATGCACCAAAGATATCTTTTATCCCGATGCTCTGTGTTCTCATTGTCGGGGCAACAAACTTGTCATTGCGGACAGCTGTATCAACCCATTTTGTAGCACAACGGCCAAAAATCAAAGTTGGATGGATTTTTGCCCTCGTAGATTTCACCTGTATTGTGTTGGGGTTACGATTTACGGGAGGACTACATTCTCCTTTATGGATTGTGACGTTTGTTGTTGTTGCTGGCGAAACAATCTTGGAAAACCGATTGGTTGCCACGGTCACACGATCGATAGCGTGTTCCGCATTAATGCTTGGTACGCTTCCAACTCCGCTGGAGACAAATGATTGGGTCGGTTACTCCCTGGAAATGTTTGTCCGAATGGGATTGATTATTGCTGTCAGTTCAGTCATGCGCAGGCTGCGTGTGCAAGCTGAAATAGCACAATCTGAAGTTGCAGCACTAAGAAGCGATCTTGCCCTTTCTAACCAACGTGCTTCATTGTCGAGGGAGATTCATGACAGTATAGGCAATGCTCTGGCAGCAACCGTTTTACGCATGGAAGTGATGGGGCGGCTGCGCGAAAAGGATGGTGATAATCAGGCCGCCGATTTGTTCCGCGAGGAAGCCGATGTTGTCCGCCAATCAATGCAGCAGATTAGAGATTGGACTTTTCTCAATCAACCTTGGAGTGTTGATGCCTCTCTCTCAGAAGTCCTTAGTCGAGAAGTTTCCAGATGGTCGCGCAGAACAGGAATTACAGTAAAGATAGCTGGATCAGATGCTATGGATTGCCTAGGAAACTACCAGACAATACCAGTTCTGCGGATTGTCCAAGAAGCACTTACAAACGTGGTTCGACACGGAACGAATGTCGATATTGTCAATATCGTGGTCAAATTGACCGGTAGCACTGTGACACTTTCAATCACCGATAATGGCACCAACGCGATGGCCTTGCAAGGGACGTCTGGACTTGGTATGGATTCGATGCGCGGACGAGCAAATTCGCTAGGTGGCACGTTCACGACAACGGCTTCGGAGGATGGTTTTCAAGTCAATATCGACCTGCCGCGTACTCAAACGCTAAATCGACAATTTGCCGAGTAGAGTATCCACAAGATGCTCGGCCCATAAATCATGGTCATCCTGATTGTCAAACTCAAATCGAATTCCGACAAAATGATCTGCTATCCACATTATGTCAGCCAAGACCAAAACATTGTTTAAGGAACCAACACCTAGTTTGCAGACAAAGGGACCACTACGTGGAACACTTTCAGTTCGAATAACTTTAGCCCCACCGATACCAACATCGATGACATCAATTGCAAACCAATTATCATTGAAGACCGCAATAGTTATAGATTCTGGAGATGCCCAACGCCTGTACTGTCTGCGTTGATCTTGCGGTTGAGCTACATTATGAACTGTGGGAACAGTCTTCATTCGAAGCTTGGCTAATAGCTTAAGCGCAGCATCCTGCTGTGCAAAAATATGTTCCAAATTACGTGAATCTTCAAGTTCCATCTTCGTAGGTCTTCCGCTTTCATCCTGAATATAACAGCAATAGTCTCTATTCTGACATGATAACTTGAACCGTGGATGTAATACGAAGTGTAATCGCATTCAGTGTGCCAATCGCTTTGATGTGTTTGTTTCTAAATCGATCTGAACATCGGCGAAGACCTCAATGGGTAGCGAGTATCCTTTTGACGGTGTCAGTGATGATGTCTCTTTTAGAATTGCTTCTTGCTCCATTTCGACATACTCCTTCCATTCTGCGAATCTTGATTTCTCCATTTTTGCATGCTGATTACCTCCATCTGTGTCTCAACATATTTGGCGGGTTTTTCGTGTTGAACCAACTTGAAGAGGCCATTGGTAAAAGACGCTCAGTTGTCATCATCGCATCAGCATTGACTGCCCATGTCTCAACAGTCTGGGTACTTGTAGTACTAACCCGGATTCCAGTTGAAGTATTGGGGTTGAGCTGGACCATTTTCACAGCGCTGGGATATCTTGTAGCATTGAGACTTTCAACATACGACACAGTACAAAAGATTAGCATTTTCCTTGTGATGCTCCTAATGGGACTTATCGAAGTGTCCGGTCAAACTATTTCAGTGCATTGTCTTGCAATCATTTTTGGCGGTGCACTATCTCTGATCGCCCTTAAGTGTGCTGATAACCAGTAGATGTTTGACTGGTAAAACATCGAAAAATTAATGGTAAACCAATTTCTAGCTCAGAAACGTTCTTGGATTTTCGACACGGATTGAATGATGCGACTATCATTGCGTACGTGATGTGTCGGTGCGGGATAACATATACGCGATGAAGTCAACATTTCGGGAAAGACTTGACAAAGTGTTGCGTGCCAATACGGTACCAACTGCGAGCGAATACGCTATTGTTGATCAACAAGAAACCTCAGATGTCGCCATAAATTTATTGATTGAAGCTCTGCTTGATTCGAACACGTCCGAAAATGTGATCGTGGTCGATGAGTCAGAATCCTTAAGGGTTGTGGCATCAAATCCTAAACTTTCATCTTCCAAGCGACTGGTTACGCGTCTGATTGCTGACATCGCAATTTACCTTCATTCCAAGAATGTAAACAGATCTAAGGTGATTCGTCTTGGTGCAAGCGGGCAATCTCGGAATAGATGGTCATCACAAAACGTAACCTGTGTCGGGCAGCGAGCAACGAATGGCAATACTCGCAAGTCTGAAAAAACGGCTTACTTGCTTAGAAGCGTGCTGTTGCGATTAACTGGAATGGGTCATTTGATGGTTGTATCTGATTTTCGCTCGCACATGTGGCGGAGAAATCTCAACGCAATGATTGCGGCTGGACCGCGGGTCACACTTGTCCACCTTGTAGATATTGCAGATTGCGATTTCGTTCTATCAAGTGACGATCAACTGGATTTAGCAACGCAACCTGATCCTTCCCCCTGGAGCACCCCTATGGTTGATTCAATAATTCCACCATCAGATATCCATGCATACCTGACAGTCTTTGCAAACTTAAACGATATCAACCTGCTAGGCATTGTCGTTCACAAAAATTCCCTCGAGGAAATCATGTGTGCATTTGAGACCGGAAATATTCATGTCTAACGGTCCGAAAACGCCTCTCACAGATCCGGCAGACTTACTTACACTATTAGGAAGATTCGCGGCAGGCATCGTGATGAATCTCATGATCGTTTGGAGCCTGACCAAACAAAACTGGTGGAGTGTCAGTCTCTTCACCATTGCCAGTCTAATCATTCATCGCGCAACCATTGGCCTTTATCGTAGGTTACGAAAAGAACGTGCCGAGCGGGTGGCTCTTCTCGAAGCTGAATTACAGAGTGTGGAAAAATGAAGCGAAGATTACTGACGAATCAGCAGCTATTCTGGTTGTTTGTATCAAGACAGGCTGTTTCATTTGGAATCCTTGTATGGTTGACAGTCATGATGTACGGGCTTCCAGATCCACGGCTTTTTTATGCGATGGTTGTATCAAGCTTCTTCTTTGCATTGTTCGCCCTCTCAGTAATTATCAAGGCAATCCAGCAGAATCGACAGGGATCGAAATGAACATCCTAAATGCAATGCTTGTCGACCGTATCGAAAAACACGAAAGCGGTCGGATTGATCTGGTAGATATTGGACTTCATCGCGACTTGATGTTTGATGCCTTTCCAATTATTTGGGATGGGATGGTTTTGTTTTTTGAGCTTGAGCTCACCCCCGATGTAAGAGGAAAACGGATTCATATCTATGTCGCTGTCGTTGCGCCAGATTCGTCTGTATTAGGCGAGCCACAACAGTTTCCAGTCCATTTACCAAGCGTCGACCAGTATGATGGCGACAGTCTTCCGTTCGATTACAACATCCCGACAATGTCGATAACAGGCCCTGGAAAGTATTGTGTTCGCATTCACACATCCTCTGAGATCCTTCGTGACGTTAGCTTTCAGGTACATCAACGATGAAAAGTATCAGTCATCTTCTTACGATTTGCGGATTGGCCATTATTCTATCTAATGGTGAATCTGTTCAAGCATGGGGTGGAACCGGGCACAAATTTGTTGCTCGACTGGCCATTGCAAATCTCCCTGCATCTAGTTTTAAGCAATGGCTCAGTAAGAATGAGACATGGTTTGCGAATGCGAGCTCCCATCCGGACAGGTGGCGCAATCGTGTCGATCACTCTGAGGCTTCAAGGCATTTTCTTGATACGGAAAATTTTGGAGTCGGAACAGATGCTCTTAAAATTCCAATTGAATTTGACGCAGTACTTAAGCTCCGAACTTACGACCAGCTTCGCACAGACGGTGTGAACCCGTGGACAATAGGTCGGGTCCGCTCCAATCTTGTCAAGGCATTCCGGGAAAAGCGCTGGGAGGATGTTCTCGTTCAAGCGGCATACTTATCGCACTACGTTGGTGATGCCCATGTACCCTTCCATGCAACTGCGAATTATGATGGACAGCTGTCGTCCCCTTCTCAGCGAGGTATTCATTCCAGATTTGAAGAAAAACTTGTTGAACGTACGATCCAGTTCGAAGACCTGATTGTCGGTAAGCCAGATGTACTTAAAAACCCAATATCAGATGCCCTACGCGTCTTAAATGACAGTATCAAAGCCGTCCCAATGATTCTTGAAGCGGACAAGCTTGCGGCAACAGAAGTAGGCGGTACGGGCACCGATGACTACTACAAGGGGTTATCACTTCGCTCAAGAGCACTCGCAAAGCAGCGTTTAGAGGATGCAGGCCGGAACCTTGCCGGTGAGCTCCTATCTGCTTGGGAATTGGCTGGTCGTCCAGCACCTGATCCGGGTGTAACCATCACTGATGAATGGTTACCTTACGCTCCGCCGTTCGTTCCCAGAGGCACTCCTGTTCAGCCTGCACAACCTGTCGTGTCACAGGACGTTCAGGACAAAGCGCGACGCACAGTAGTGGTCAAAACCTTGATGAGCACGAATCTCAAAAAACAGGTTTCCTACAACGTCGTTTTGCCCTCGACCTATGGCAGTGATAACCGCAGATATCCTGTCATTTATTTACTTCATGGTGCTTGGGGATCCTTTGACGACTGGAACGCAAAGTCGGGAGTTGCGGCATATGCGGCTACGACAGACTTTATTGTTGTGATGCCCGACTCGAACGGAAACAGCTGGTACAACGACTCTCCTGGCTCAGGAAGCGTCGAAACGTTCATCACGGAAGAACTGCGCAAAGACGTAGAAAAGAACTACAGGACACTCATGAGTCGGAGTGGGCGAGCCATCATCGGCTTGTCGATGGGTGGCTATGGAGCGCTTCATCTTGCAACAGAGCACAACCAGCTTTTCTGTGCTGCTGCCAGCCTGAGTGGCGCTGTTGGTTGGGGCACATCAACGTTTGATAAGAACCTGCTAACGATGGCCAAAGACCTTTATCCTACGGAAACCGAATCCAACTTTCTTCAGGATGCGTTGCTTCCAAGCGTTTTGAAGCACCTAAAGAATGGCATCTATGAAGGTCCATCTCTTTACTTCGACTGTGGCAAGGAAGACTTTCTCATAAAGAGCAATCAGGAACTTGAGGTTGCTTTGTTGTCGAAACAAATTCCACATGAGTACTCAGAATTCGATGGTGCACATACATGGACTTACTGGGATAGCCACATCAGAGATGCCTTTCAGTTTATGAAGCGTCAGCTGTCCAAGCCTCAGTAATCAGATGAAGTTATTCGGATATGGGTTGGTCAATTTCGATGACATCGTTGTTGTGCAGCAAATAGTGCACGATGGCAAGACCACTACAACTGGGACGCTAAGGCAAGTTGGTGGTCCCGTGCCTGTCGCCCTTCAAGCCTTTACCAAACTTGGCGGAGACGCAACGTTCTGTGGGGCTGTCGGTGACGATGAACAGGGAAGATACATCTCACAAAGAATCGCTGAATCTTTAACTCAATCTCTATTGCAAGTGTGCCAAAATGGCTCGACAAGCAGGTCTATAGTCATTATTGAAGCCATAACCGGCGCACGAACCATCGTGAACGTTCCGGCCAAGAACCTCGAACCTATAGATGTCGCTTCACTCATCGGGAAGTTTCAACCTGATGCTATATTGCATCTCGATGGGCGTGATCTAGAAACGAACTTACTTTTGGCATCAGCGGCCAAGAGAGCTGGCACACTCGTCAGCATTGACCTTGGGACCATGCGTCCAGGTCGCGAAGCATTGCTTTGCCATTGCGACATCATCCTCGCCAGCAAATCCGGAAGTGCTGGACTGACACCAAGCGAACCCGACAACATTGATGCCCAGCTGACAATAATGCGCCAATTCGGCGCTAGGGTTGTCGGGATAACACTTGCTGAACAAGGTGTCATAGTTGGCGATCAAAGAAACACCTACCGGCTGCCGGCCTTTCAAGTCAATGATGTTGTCGACACTAATGGCGCAGGTGATTGCTTTCACGGAGCATTCTTATACGCATACGCAAACCTGTACGAAAATTTGCAGGACATCGCAAGGTTTGCACAGGCATGCGTTGCATTGAAAATTACTTCGCTTGGCAATGATGCCGGTTTACCGACTCTATCAAACGTTATGGCGTTTCTGGCTTCGGTGTAAAAACACGGTAGATTTCAATTTCTGCAAATGATGCCCACTTATGGCCACCAACTTCACTGATTGCGATAATCCGTACTTCAGTGGTTACCACCGGAGTTTGTAACTCCACATCAATCCAATCGGTGGTGTTTCGTAGTGTCACATCGCGTACGACAACCCACTGGCCGGCAATCCTAGCCTCAATGTTTACACGCGCAACACGTCCGTTTTCCTGGTTTTGCCTTTGAAGAAACCGAAATTTCCTAATTGATTCGTTTGCAGGTAAACGAATGCTCACCCAATGAGGATATTCGTCTTCCTGCAGTGACCATGTGGTGTGCCAATAGGTGTCGATATCGCCATCCACGATGTTGCCGACTTCACCCTCTCCAGGCTCCTGCGAGTCGGTCGTCAACTGACCAGACGAAACCTGAATACGTTCTACTGGCTGCACCGCGTTGACCAGTAATGACGTAACCTCGCTGGAAATGCCACTTGCGACAGTCTGCTTGGCATTGACTTCGGCCTTACCCGGTAGATAAAGAGTGTTCCCACTCGTGACCTTGGCTGGGACTCCATTGACAGTGACATCCACTTTTCCACCTGGAAAGACATTTCCAAATGAGACAACTCCGCGTTCATCTCTTGTGATTGTTGGCGGATCCAAAACTGGCAGTGACTTTCGTGCCGCAATTTCACTTTTCACGATTGAGTCAACAAGTGGCCGTAAGGAAAACACGATGGTCGCCCTCGTTGGACGGCAAACATATTTTCCGAGTGGTCCCGGACCACAAGATGCCCCTCCCAGTCCCATTTGAAGCCAGTCAAGCGTACAGTAGGTCTCTTTTCTGGTCGGCAACGGGATGTAGCGCTTTTCCTGCCCATTACGATGTCGTGAACCATCCAGATCCTGCGGGACGTGATGACTAACACCCATCGCAACAGCTTCGCGTTCAGCGACCATCAGTAAACGGCCACCCGTTTTGGCATTTCTAAGAGAAAACCATCGACAATCCTCTTTGTTGCCATTCTCTTGAGGCCGAACATAATCGACAAAATGTTCTTGAACTTTTGCAGTCCAAAGCCCAATGTCCATTGCCGACTTTCTATCTGGGTAACTCTCACTAGGTCCACGTCCAAACCACGTAGTATCTTCAAATCCGGGCGGTAGAGCGAACTTTATACCGAGACGCGGTAAGGGAGGCATGTCTCCATAAGGATTGACATCAAACAGGATACGAACGACTCCATCCGGGAAAACATGGTACGTACACTTGCCATTAAAACCCGCTGATTTTCCACCATGGAAATCTATATCTGCGGACACAATGATGGCACCGGTGGCTGAATCTGTTCGATAGCTAAATGCCGTTGCCGATGGATTGAGTGCAGACAAACCTGAGTTGTTGTAAGCATCTCTCAACCACGTGTCATTGTCTGTCAGTGCCCGATACGTGCTTAGGTTTAGCCCATCCCCTGTTAGAAAGCTTTGACCTTTGACGGAGAGCGATTTAAGGATTCCTTGTGAGCGGTCAAAGCTGACACGAACCTTTGTCTTTGTGTTTGTAAAAACAATCGCTTTACCAAGTGTTGTCGTTGTCCAACCGCGCTTGCTTGCTGGTTGCTTAGCCCAGGTAAATGACTTCACAATCTGTCTTGTGAACGGGAACTGCTGCCAAGCGACTTCATGGCCAGCCCCCGAATACTTTGTTGCCGCTTTATCTAGTACCCGTATTGTCAGAAAAGCTTCCTGACCTGCCGTTAGCGCAAGTGTCGGGACTTTCAGGTCAACAGGGATAGAGTTTAGTGGGTCGCAGGACAGTGATGGAAGATTCCCAGTTGCTTTTCGCTTTCCATCAATGCTGAGTTCCCAGACGATCTGAAAACGCTTCAGATTTGTGAAGGAGAAGTGATTCTGGAATGTTAGCCGACGCTTGTCGTCACTTAACTGAATGACTACGGGTTGATAGCATTTCTTTACTTCGTAGAGCTTGGGTGTAACGGTTCGATCCGGTGGAACGAGTCCATTACAGCAAAAGTTGCCATCATTGGGTTTGTCATCATAGTCGCCCCCATATGCAAAAAACCAACCTTTGCCATCTGGGCGTTTCTTACGAAGTCCCTGATCAACCCAGTCCCAAATGCAGCCTCCCATGTTTCGAGGAGATGAACGGAACGCTGCAACATATTCCTGAAGGTTTCCGACAGCATTCCCCATCGCATGGGCGTATTCGCAGACGTAGAACGGTTTTTCTGACTTCTGCTTGCCTGCATTCTCGACATAGGAAACTTCTGGATACATAACCGAATCGACGTCGGCGACTTGGTTGTAGCGCTCGTAATGCACGGGACGGGATGTATCTACAGAGTGAAGCCACTTGGAAGTTGCGGAAAAGTTACTCCCAGGTCCTGCTTCGTTTCCGAGAGACCACATGACGACACAAGGGTAATTCTTTCTTGTCTCGTACATTCGGGATGTACGGTCTAGGTGTGACTTCTCCCAAACAGGATTATTTCCAAGCGAACGCTCGAACGTGTAACCCATACCGTGGGATTCTATGTTGGCTTCATCGACAACATAGACGCCATATTCGTTGCAGAGGTCATACCAGCGGCGATCATTAGGATAGTGCGAATTTCTAACACAATTGATGTTGAACCGCTTCATCATCTGGATGTCTTGAATCATCCGGTTAAGGGAAACGGTTCGTCCAGTATCTGGATCATGTTCGTGGCGATTCACCCCAAGTAACTTGACAGGGCGGCCGTTTATTTTAAAGACACCTCCGACGATTTCAATCTTTCTGAAACCCGCCTTGACAGATACAAACTCTGAAAACGTGCCGTTGACTTTTATAGCTACAACCAAGGTGTAGAGATTCGGATTTTCAGCAGTCCACTTCAAAGGATTTTTTAGGTTTACGGAGATCCGTGTTTGGTCGTGATTGCTGCCAGCGGCATTAATCGTGCTTGTAACCAGAGATTCTGGTACACGTTTACCATTGGCATCATAGGTTGCCATGTCAATACGAACAGATGCGTTGTTTAATGTGGAATTGCTGATCTTGAGTCCAACATCTAGATGCCCATCCGTGTACTTGGAATCTAAGTCTGACTTGACATCAATGTCATCGATGGTGACATGAGGCATTGCCCGCAAGGTAACATCGCGGAAAATACCAGAATAACGAAACATATCTTGGTCTTCGAGATAAGAACCGTCGCACCATCGGTAGACTTGCACGGCAAGCACGTTCGTGCCTTTGACGAGGTGTTCTGTTACATCGAACTCAGCCGGGCCCTTGCTATCTTCGGAATACCCGACTCGGTGACCATTTACCCAAACCCAGAATGCGCTGTAGACGCCATCAAAGCGAAGTCTTACGCGCTTTCCATCAAATGATGACGGGACCGTGAAGAGCCTGCGATAGCTGCTCGTAGGGTTGTAGCGTTCATCAACCACCGGAGGCTTTGCTGGAAACGGATAGGTGATGTTCGTATAGATTGGAATCCCAAATCCATGAAGTTCGACACAAGACGGAACAGGGATTGACTTCCACTTACTGTCATCGTAGTTTGGTACCTGAAAGTCTTCTGGCGCATCAGCTGGCCGACTGACCCAATTGAGTTTCCAGTTACCATTAAGTGACTTAAGCCACGGACTTTTTTCTGGCAATGCAGTAACGGCATCTTCAATCCGCGAATATGCGGAAAATTCTGCCCGGGCTGGAAGCTTGTTGATACCGACAACGGATGGATCTTGCCACGGTGGCAGGGTGTGCTGCTGCGCATTTCCAGGAACACACAGCAACATAAGGAAAGCTGCCAACATGCCGATGAATCCATTGAGCCATTTCATGAGCTCAGTATATATCGACGTCTTGCTAGGTTGGGGTTACCGAACGGTATTGGTCAGCGTCCCTAAACCTGACATCGATATACTTACAACATCCCCACTGACCATTGTGTAGGGTAGGTCAGGAACAATTCCCGTTCCACTCATAAGAAAAGCACCGTATGGGAAATCGAGTTCGCGGAACAACCAACTGACCAGATCATCCACATGTCGCTTCATCGTGGCTGTTGATGCTTTACCATCGAAGACCAGCTTACCGTTACGCTGAATTTGCAATTGAATATCAATTGCTCGGAGGTCTGGCAGGTTGAAATTTGCATCCAGCAACCGAATATGCGGCCCAAGTGCACACGAACCGTTGTACGACTTTGCCTGAGGAAGGTACAGTGGGTTTTCTCCTTCGATGCTTCTACTGGAAACGTCATTTCCGATAGTTGCGCCGATGATGTGTCCGCTGTTGTTGGCTACAAGCGTCAGCTCAGGCTCAGGGACATCCCAAGTTGAATCCTGTCGAACACGAATGCTGCCTAAGTGCCCTGTCGCTCTCCAGGGAGATGCCTTAAAAAACAACTCAGGCCTGTCTGCATCATAAACCAAGTCGTAAAAATCTCCACCCTGTTTGGATTCTTCCATACGGGCATCGCGAGACCGCTCGTACGTTACGCCGCTAGCCCAAATTTCCTGTTTGTCGATCGGAGCAATAAGCGTGGATCCAGATGGCAGCCGGAACGAAGTCGTTGTCGCAAGCACGAAATCCAACGGGTCTTCTGAACACAAAATGTCATCCAAATTTGTGTCCAAGACACGCTCGGTTCCATCCATGTTTACTGTCCACATCAAGTCACCTTCATGCGACCGCCACTTTCTAAGTTCCATGTTCGCTCCTACCCAGCAGATGCTGGCTTTCTCATTATTTTCTTTATCGATGTCAGAACGGGGATGATCATCGGGCCAGCCATCATCAGAATGCGAAATGTCCCCCAGAATCTGTTTTTCCCTAACATCCGAAGCAACTTCAGGATTCCCAGAACACGCCTGCCAGCAATGAGTGTACTAACAACACGCTTCAGTGAAAAACCGGAGCTTGTTGTTCCTCGCTTCCTCTTCATGACAGTGGAGATGGACGCGATGTTTGACATGATTTGTCTCAAAGACAGTCGTGTTCGGTTCATCAACCGCATGGTGGAAATGGCAAGAGTTTTGCTGACAGATGTCAAATGCGCAATCGGATGGAACAACCGCTTTATTGGACTGTAAACCAGGACCATTGCGAAAGCGGCGATGAGAATCACCAAGATCTGGACAAAAAACAGAATGACGATTACCTCGCTCACTGTTGTATTGCTTTCGAAAGTGAAGACTCCGAGATGTTACTGTTCCAAGTAGTTATCAACGCGATGTATGTCTTTACGACGCTCTGGTGCCCTCTTTTGGTCAACGCGATCGCAAGATCGATCCGCGGACTAAATGCAGAAGACTTGCTGAGCTTTGCACTTGCCGTAAGACAGGTACCAGCAGCGGTTACATCCCCTTTCGCGACAAGCGTTAAGCCTTGTTCCTGCTGAAGCTCATGCCAGGCTCGGTAATGTTCTGTTGTATTACCAGACTCGCGCTTAATGGCTGCCTGAAGGACCGCAAGGGACTCATCCAATCTGCCATCCAAACGTAGAGTTGCCCCGATTTTTGCCTGAATTTCACCGTTTGAGCGCGATGTCACTGGAATACGTTTGTATGCAGCTATCGCATCCGAATACTTGCCGCGTTGCACCGCAATATCTGCTTTAATTTCAATGAGTTCCCAGTCCTGCGCTTTGTTTGGGAGTGAGTCAAGCGTTGCAGCGGCATTTTCTATGGCGCGGCGTGCAACATTTCCTGAGGTAAGGCTGGCACGGCCTAAGTGTACTCTCACGAGGTTTAGGCGGGCTAATCGTTTTTGAGATTCATCCTCAAGTGTTTCCCATGCTTCCGCCAAAACACTGCAGATGCCCCTGTACGTCATGTCCTCGGCAATTGCAGGAGTCAGCAATCCAACAATATCCCCAGTCGGAAATTCCTCAATAAGCAGAAGTAATTTCGGCGTTGCTACCGGTCCGATCCCCTCATAGGCAATCTGGTTGACCAGCTTTTGTACTGCAGAAACCTGACTCGGGGTCAGAGGAGGCTGAATCATTGGTGTTTTGACATCCTTCGCAAATGGGTTCCTGCGGTTATAATATCGGACGAGTAGGTTTGGTAGTTTTCAACGACATTTGCCTCGGGAAAAGTGATTTACTTAATGCGACGCGTACAGGACCTTTTTGGTCGATTCACAAGAAATCTAGGTATCGATCTGGGTACTGCTAATACTTTGGTACACGTCCATGGTAAGGGCATTCTTGTCCGTGAACCGTCGGTTGTAGCCGTTGACTCAAAGACCGGACA
>Ga0114971_10000897_pt1 | contig 20313 bp, 6 predicted proteins | sample M_140625_MF_Meta_FD_87320 | JGI IMG/M metagenome (GOLD analysis project Ga0114971, IMG submission 87320) | Freshwater microbial communities from Lake Montjoie, Canada to study carbon cycling - M_140625_MF_MetaG | ecosystem: Environmental > Aquatic > Freshwater > Lake | place: Lake Montjoie...
CAGGAAGTTCCGCCTGACCAAGCCCGATGCCGCCGGCTGGGGCACCGGCGGACTGCGGCTGGCGGAGGTGGTCTTTCACGGGGAGAGCCTGGGCGGCTCGCACCCCGACGTGCAGGCCAACCGACCTGTCGCCGTCCTCCTCGACGAGGAGAAGAACTTTCTGCCGTACGCCGGCCCGATTCCGCCCTACCCGTTCGAGTGGCGGACGGGGCCGGAGGCCGCCTCCGGCGCGGCCTGCATGGTGCTCAAGACGGAGGGCAGCATGGGGACGCTGGGCGACAAGCGGTTCGGGGCGAGCATCCCCGACTGGGATTTCACGATCGTCGAGAAGCCCCGGAAGCAGGGGGAATACCGCTGGCTGCAGTTCTCCTGCAAGCCGCTCGCCGAGAGCGCTCGTGGCTGCACGCTCATCCTGGGCTGGAGTGAGCTCAATCCGAAAGCGCCGAACAATCTTTCCAACTTCATCTGCCTCGACGTCGGCGAATCCGTGAAAGTGCCGTGGCCCTGGCCTCGCGTGCAGCTCCCCGAAAAGTCCAAAGGCGAGTGGACCGATGTTCGCGTCGATCTCTGGAAGGCGATGCAGGTGCTGCCGGAGGAGAAGCGGCGGGCCTTTCGCGTGCAGGGCTTCGGCCTGATGGCCGCCGGCGGCGGCGTCGCCTTCGACCGGATCCTGCTCGGCCGCACGGTGCAGGACCTCAAGAAATCGAAGCCGATCAAGCCATAGCATTTCCACGGGGCGTTGCATGAATCAGATCCGCGGGCGACGAGTCGGATCCGTGCTCGCGGGGCTGGCCGCAGCGTGCGGATGGCTTTGCGGCGCGTCCGCCGAGAACCTCGAGCGGATCGTCCCCCGCGAGGATCCGAAGTTCGACTGCGCCTCAGCCGTCATCGCGGTCGGCCAGGACGGGCTCGTCTACCTGCAAAGCGGCGGCCACGTGCTGGCCGTCACGCCCGACGGCGGCCGCCGCCGGGAAGGCGACGTCGTCCTCGACGGCTGCCACAACGCCACGGCCAACGCCGCCGGCGTCCTGGCCACGGCCAATGCCCACTTCCAGCACGCCGTCTATTTTTACGACGGTGAGTTTCAAAAGACCGCCGCCTGCGCCGAGTACAAGCCGAAGAACTACGACGGCCCGACCCGCGTCGAGGCGGGACAGAGCGGCGATTTCTACGGGCTCGACCGGGACGAGACCCGCGTGCTGCGGATGAGTCCGGCCGGGGGCATCGTGAAGGTGCTGGGGTATCCGGCCACCCTGGCCCGCGTCGCCGACATGCGGGTCGCCGAGCGGGCCGAGGCCGTGTACCTGCTGGCGGAGGACGGTCGCGTGCATTGCGTCGGCTTCGACGGCGCCGAGCGATGGCAGCGGGAGGTGCCGGCCGGATGGCGTGCGGTCTGGACGGTGGACGAGTCGGGCGGCCTTTGCGCCTGGCGAGAGAACGTCACGATCGCGCGGTGGACCGCGGCGGGCGAGCCGCTGCCCGATCTCGAACTGGCGGCCGGCGACGGATCGAAGGCACCGGTGACGGGCATCGCATTCGCCGGCCCGCAACTCGTTGTGAAGCGGGCCGATTCGCGGGAACTGTTCGCGGTGCACGATCTCCAGACCGGCCGGTTCGTGCGGTCGGTGCCGTCTGCCCACGAGCGGGCGACCGCCGAACTTCCCGGCCTCGTCTGGACGGCGGGCGAATCGGTGCCGCTGGCCATCCGGACGGAGGCCGCGGCGGTCGAAGGCCGGCCGAAAGCGGAGGTACTGAAATGGCGGGTCTGGGCCAGCCCGTTCGGCGACGCCGACTGGCGGGAACTCCCCTGGGAGGACGGCGGCATCTCCGTGCCCAAGGGACTCGCCGGCCTGTATCAGATCCGCATCGCGCCCACGGCCAATGCCACCGCGGCATCCGAATACACGCTGCGCACCGTCGTCGAGGTGCGCGCCGCAGGCAGCGCGGGCACGGTCAGCGCCTGGACGCCGCTCAATCGCATCCACTGGGCGCGGGGCGAGGCGATCCCCGTCTCGGTGGAGTTGCGGTCGAAAGAGGCAGGCAGCCCGGGCCGCGCGACGCTCACTCTCGACGAAGAAGGCGGCGCGAAGCCGGTGTGGACCACCGAGATTCCGCTCGAGAAGGGCAAACCCGCGGAGGCGACGGTTCCGCCGGAGATCACTGCGACACTCGCCCCCGGCCGCTATGCCCTGCGGGTCGGGCTTGCGGGGTTCACCTCCGTGCCGCAGCCGATCCTGATCGGCGGGCCGCTCGGCGGCGAGTCTTCCTTCCGCATCACGCTCTACGGCGACTACGGCAACTTCAACTCCACCGCCGACGCCTGGAGCTTCGCCGACGTGGCGGATGCGATGCTCTCCCGCTCGCGGCTGCTCGGCATCAACCAATACGTCAACCGCATCCACGTGGGCCGCTATCCGCTGGTCTTCGCCGGCACCGACGACGCGGCCGGCCTGCTCGATCGCGTGCAGAAGCGGCTCGCGGCCGACCCCGATGCGACCGCGCCGCAGAAGGCGGCCTTCGGTTTCCCGCAGGCGCACGTGCTCGGCGGCTTCGGGGCTCACGGCATCCGCGAATGGCTGATGCTCGTTTATATGGATGCGCTCCTGCCGATGGGGACGGACGCGGGCTATTGCGGCCCGATCAAACCCGAAGCCGCGGCGAAGGAGATCACGGAGTTCACGCGGGCGCTGCAGCAGTTTCCCGGCTTCACCGGCTGGGATTGGGTGGCCAACTGGTGGGCCGCGCGGGACAAGGCACTGACGTCGCCCGAGGAAAAGACCGCCTACGAGGCCGCGCTCGAGCAGGCCAAGGAGACCGGCGCGTGGAGCCCGATCCTCGACACGATCGGCGACCGGATCGTGGCCTGGCAGCCGGAGACGCAGCAGGTCTTCAAGGATGCGCTCGACACGGTCGATCCGCGCCGGCGCACCGCGTCGTCGGGCCCCTACCGGCGGCCGGAGGTCTACCCGCCCGACTGCTTCGCGAACGTCGACGAGGTCGACCTGCACTACCAGTGCGAGCAGATCACCACCCCCAACTGGACGCCGCACGCCGTCGACTTCTACAAGCGGCCGGGCAAGCCCGCCTGGATGCACCCGGAACTCTTCAACGACATCGGCACGGGGGAGCAGATCCTGCCGATGAGCTTTCTCGGCCTGATGCGCGGCGCCGACGGAATCGGGAAGGAAGGGGAGATTCCCGCCTGGGGCGCCAGCATCCCCTCCGACCCGCGTTCGGCCTATGCAGGGAGCCTCTCCGTCCACCGCGCGCTGCACGACGTCGCGAAAGCCTACGGCCCGTGGCTGACGACGCTCGGGAACGCCGACGTCGTCGCGATCCCCGTCTCCCGTCGCCACGTGAAGCTCGACGACTTCAAGGGCGGCGTGGGCGGAACGTACTTCGCGAGGCTCTTCACGGCCTACCAGGACTGCCTCTATGCCCGCCGGCCGGCCACGTTCGTCTTCGCCGAGGACAGGCCTGACATGGGCCGCTTCAAGGCGGTGCTGCTCGTCGGACTGAAGTACGAACCCGAGCCGGCGTTCACGGCGCTGGTCGACGCCGCCCGCGCGGCGGGAGCCCGGGTCTATGCCGACGCCTCCTGCCGCGAGTCGCTCCCGCTCGTCAAGAATTCCGCGCCGCTGGGCTTCGAGTGCACCGAGAAACTCGGCGGGCACAACGACGACACGATGTGGTGGAACTGCGAGCGGGGATTTTTGGCCGACGCCCCGAAGCTCGCCGCCGCGCTGGCCGATGCGGTGCCGCCGGTGGCGGAGATCGACTCCCACGGCGTGCTCGCCGGCGAACGCCGCGGCCCGGGCGGCGGGCGGTTCGTGTGGCTCGTCAACAACACCCGCACGCCGCTGGATCAGGGCGTGCACTACCGCGTCAGTTCGGGGATCGCCGCCTGCATGCCGGTGGTGGCGAAGGTCGGGCTGCCCGTGGCCACCGGAGAGATCGTCTACGATGTCTTCGCCCGTCGGGAGGTGGCCGGCATCCGCCGTCCCGCGTCGCATGGCAAGGGTGAGAGCCTCCAGTTCGAGGCCGACCTGCGGTTTCTGCCGGCGCGGCTCTACTGCATCCTTCCGGCGAAGATCGCCGGCCTGCGGCTCGACGCCCCGAAGCGGATCGATCCGGGAACCGCGGTGGAATGGAAGGCGACCGTGACCGGAGCAGCCGGGCCGCTCGCGGCGGGGCTACCGCTCGTCGTCCGCCTGCTCGACGGCGACGGCCGCCTGATCGAGGAGCGGTTCACGGCGACCGGCTCCGGCAGCCTCACCGCGCCTGTGAATGCGAAGCCGCCGCTCGCGGTGGCCGCGACCGAACTCGTGACGGGCAGGTCGTCGCAGCCATCCCCCGCGGAGGCGGAGCCGCCGCTCGAGCGGTTCGGGCCGCGGCTGCGCGACGTCGCCGTGTCGGCCGACGGGCGTTCAGCCCTGATCAACGCCTTCGACTGGGGCCAAAACCTTCATTCGATCGACACGGCCACCGGCAAGGTGCGGTGGACCGGCAACGTCGGCGACCACTTCGCGTTCGGGCCCGTGCCGCTCGGCGACGGCTTCGCGGCGCAGGGCTTCGACCTCACGAGCGCCGAGGGCTACCACCTCCACTCGCTCGACGCCACGGGCCGCGTGCAGCGCCGCTTCGCCCTGCCCGGCCTGCCCGCGCGGATGGTCTCCTGGTGCTTTGCCAGCAACCTCAACGACCGCATCGCCAACTTCGCGGTCGCGCCCGACGGCGGATGGATCGCCGCCGCCGGCAATCTCGCCGCCACCTGCTGGAAGCCCGACGGCACGCTGCTGTGGTCCCGCGACTGGTCGCAGGAGACGCGGCGGTCGCCCCGGCTCCTGGCCGCCGACGCGCGGACGCTGCTTTCCTCCTGGGGCAACCGGCTCTCCGCGGTCGATCCGCTCACGGGCAAGGCCCGCTGGAAGTTCGCCACCGTAGGCGAGGCTGAGATCGGGGCGGTCGCCGCCAGCGGCGATGGCAGCACGGTCGCCGCCACCACCCTCGACCGCGGCGGCACGGTCTGGCTCGTCCGCGACGGCAGGCCGGCGGGGCTCGTGCGGACGAAGTCCGACGCGGCCGTGCTCCCGCGCGACGGCCGCTGGCTCGCCGTGACGACGGGGCCGCAGCTGAAGATCTACGACACGGCCACCGCAACGTCCGCCTGGAACTTCGCAGCCGATGCGACGCTGCGGTTTCCCGCGGTCTCCCCCGACGGAAGCCGGCTGGCGGTGTCGAGCGAAATGGGCACGCTGTACATCTTCGAGATGCCGTCCGGACGTCTCGTGCTCGAACGTGACCTCGGCGCCATTCCTGCCACGGCCTGGCTGCCCGACGGCGACCTGCTCGCGGCGACCTGGCTGGGGAAGGTGTATCGGCTCTCGGCCGACGGCGCCGAGAAGTGGAGGACGAGTCTCGCTGCAGCACCGCCACCGGCCGCGGTCGCGGGCCGCGGCGAGCCGGAGCCGCCCACGTCGCGGATCACGTCGTGGGTGAATGCCGCACCGTCGCCCAGGCCGCTTGCGCCAAACCTGCTCGACGCCTCCACGATCGTCGAGGCCTGCGTGGGCGACGGCGGGATGGGGATCGACAAGAACGCCCTCTTCGACGGCGACGCCGCGCCGCCGGCCGAGCCCCGGCTGGGCTGGCATGATGCCGAGATGATCAACTCCGGCTGGCGCGGCGATTTCAGCCTCGTGTTCGACGCGTTCCGCACGCGGCTGCGGTTCGAGGCGATCACGTTGGCCGAGGATCCGGCCCACCCGGAGTCGTGGTTCCGCGACGCCCGGCTCGAATACTGGGACCCGAAGCAATCCCGGTGGGTGTTCGCCCAGTACCTGACCTCCGACGCCGCCGTTCACACGCACGAGCTGACCGCGCCGATCGAGGCGGCGAGGTTCCGCCTGGCCAAGCCCGACGCGGCGGGCTGGGGGACCGGCAACGTGCGGCTGGGGGAGGTCGTGCTGCACGGCACGCGGCTGGGCTGCTCCCATCCGGACGCGGTCGCGAACCGGCCGGTCGCGGTGCTGCTCGACGACGAACAGGCGTCGACGGAGCCCTCCCTGTGGCAGACGGCGGCGGACGCCTTCTCCGGCGGGCGCTTCCTGGCGTTGAAGGCCGCGGGCGACGCGCAGAGCATCGGGTGCCGCGACTGGGATTTCGAGATCGTCGAACGTCCCGAGAAGCCGGGGCAATACCGGTGGATCGAGTTCACCTGCAAGGCGCTGTCGCCCGAGACCCGCGGCTATTCGCTGATGATCGGCCATCCGTTCCAGGGGCCGAGCCTGATCATCGACATCGGCGATCAGACGACCCCGTGGCTGCCGCGGGTGCAGGCCGCGGAAAAGCCCTCCGCCGAGTGGAAGACGTTTCGCGTCGACCTCTGGAAGGCGATGCAAGAGGCGAAGCAGCCCGCCGACAAGCCGTTCATGATCCGCGGTTTCCGGTTGGATGCGATCGGGGGCGGCGCGGCGTTCGACCGGGTCGTGCTGGGACGTTCCGAAGAGGATTTCGGCGCGAAACCGGGTGGGAGGTAGCGTGCGGGGCCCAAGGGTCCCCGGACTTCCGTTCGTGGCTTCTGGAGGTTGTGCGCCAAGAAGCCCGGTGCGGAAGCGATGGGACCGTCTTCACACCTCGGCGAGCGGCGCTGTCGCGTCGCCGAACGCCTTCTGCGGCAGGCCCATCTTCTCGAGCATCGAGAGGTAGAGCCGGCACAGCTGGCGGTCGGGCTTCCCCGAGTAGTCGAGCACCCGGCCGGTCTGGATCGAGCCACCGGCACGGCCGAGCATTACGACGGGCAGTTGGGTGTTGTCGTGGCTGCCGGTCATCATGCTCGAGCAAAACAACACCATCGAGTTGTCGAGCGCCGTGCGGCCCCCCTCGTCGATCGCGTCGAGCTTCCGGGCCACGTAGGCCAGCTGCTCCACGAAAAACTGGTTCAACTTCAGCCAGTCGGCATTGTCGCTGTGCGAGAGGAGGTGGTGGATCGAGTAGTCGATCCCCTTCGAGGGATCGTCCGACCGCGGCAGGTTCGGGAACCGCAGCGACGAGTGGTCGTTGTTGAGTTTGAGGGTCGTGATCCGTGTGGTGTCGGTCTGGAAGCCGAGCACGAGGATGTCGCACATCAGCCGCATGTGCTCGGCGACGTCCTGCGGGATGCCCTCGGGGGGTCGGGGAATGTTCGGCTTGTCGAGCGTCGGCTTCCAGCCCTGCAGCTCGCCCCGCTTGCCGGAGTCGGCGATCCGCTGCTCCACGTCGCGGACGCCCGCGAGGTATTCGTCGAGCTTCCGCCGGTCGGTCGCGCTGATCCGCCGCCGCAGGTCGGAGGCGTCGTCGATCACGGCGTCGAGCACGCTCTCATCCCCCCTTCCGGCCCCCTCCTTGAAGAGCCGGTCGAAGGCGAGCGCGGGGTAGATCTCCAGGGGCGTCGGGGTCGTCGGCGAGCTCCACGAGATGTGCGAGCTGTAGAGCATGGAGTAGTTCTTGTGGACGGACGGGTTCGACTTCTCGCAGCCGAGCACGAGGCTCGGCACCTTCGTACCCCGCCCGTGGGTCTGGGCGAGCAGCTGGTCAATGCTCGTGCCCGAGCGGATCTCGCCGCCGGAGGCGAGCGGGGCCCCGGAGAGCAGGTTGCCGGTCTGGGAGCTGTGGATGTTGCCCTTGCGGGCCTCCGCGTTGTAGAGGCCGCGGACGAAGAGCATCTTCTCGCGGTGGGCGGCGAGCGGCTCGAGCACTTTGCCGAGCTCCATTTCAGTCCCCTCGCCCTTGGCCCACCATTCCTTGCCGTGGAAGCCGTTGCCGGAGAAGAGCACGGCCAGCCGGAGCGGCGGCTCGGCCGCCTGCGCGCCAGCGACGGCCGGGGCGCCCAGGCTCGTGAGCGATTCCATCCAGGGCAGTGCCATCGAGACGCCGAGGCCGCGGAGCATCGTTCTCCGCGAGATCGGCGGGGTGGTCGGGGTGGAGCGTGCCATTGGGTCAACGTTTCCGGGGTGTGTGTGGTCGCGGCAGTGAGCTGGATTGTACGTCGCTTCAGTCGCCCTCGCCCGCGTCGGCGCCGCGGATCTGGAGGAACTGCGGGCTCGTGACGATCGCCCCGATGGCGGCCGAAACGCGGCCATCGGCGGCCGCGAGCCGCGCCTGCATCTCGTCGAGCAGCGGGGCGTCGGAGAGCTGGGCTTCGCGGCCGAGGGCATGGCCGAGGAGCTTCTTGCAAAACTGCCGGACGAACTCGTCGCCCCGCACGTCGGCCAGGTAGTCGCGGAGGTCGGCCTGGCCGGCGACCGCCGTGCCGTCGGGAAGGGTGGCGGCGGCATCGATCGGGTTGCCCGCGACGTCGAGCGACCGCCGGCGGCCGATGGCGTCGTATTCCTCGAGCGCGAAGCCGAATGGATCGAACCGGGCGTGGCAGCCGGCGCAGGCCGCGTCTTTGGAGTGCATGGCCGTCAGCTCCCGCTCCGAGAGGCCCGCCGGCGGCGACTCGGCCAGCGGCGGCACGCCCTTGGGCGGCTTCGGCACCCTCTGGCCGAGCAGCACCTCGGTGAACCACGTGCCCCGCAGGATCGGGCTCGTCCGCGAGGCGCCTGACTGCTTCGCGAGCGTCGCGGCCAGCCCGAGCACGCCGCCCCGGCCATGTTGCGTCACCCCCTCCACGCGCCGCCACTGCGGCCCCTTCACGCCGGGAATCCCGTAGAACGTCGCCAGCGGCTCGTTGAGAAACGTGTGATCGGCGTCGATGAGCGACCGGATCGGCCGGTCCTCCTGGAACAGGTCGGCGAGCAGGAGCACCGCCTCCTCGTGCATCGCGCCGCGCAGGCCCGCGAAATCGGGGAAGGCCTCCGGGCTCTTCTCGTCGAGCTTGTCGAAGTCGCCCACGTGCAGCCAGCGGGTGCCAAACTCGGTCGCCAGCCGGCGGATCTTTGGGTCGCCGAGCATCCGCCCCGTCTGTTCGCGGAGCACCTCCGGCTCGTGGAGCCGGCCGGCCGCCGCCTCGCGGAGCAATCCGGCGTCGGGCAGCGACGACCAGAGAAAGTAGCTCAACCGGCTGGCCAACTCGTAGTCGCCCACCGCCCGCGGCTCGGCGCCGGGGCCTGGCGCTTCCACCTTGTAGAGAAAGTCGGGGGCGACGAGCACCCGCGCGAGCAGGAGCCGCAGGGCCTCGTCGTGCGGGAGCTTTGCGCCGCGGAGCGCGGCGTAGAGCCGGCGGAGTTCGCCCGCTTCGTCGGCCGTGAGCGGGCGGCGGAAGGCCCGCTCCGCAAAGCCCACCGCCGCGTCGACCTGCGCCGGCTCAGCGATATCGGCCCTCCGGCGGCGGAAGGCCTCGGCCCGGGCCTCGAGCGGGCCCCGCACGGCCTGGAACTGCTTCCCGAGCGAGTTGGCGTCCTGCGTCGTGAACTCCAGCAGCTGCTCGTAGACGTCGAGGATCTCCAGCGGCTCCTCGCTGACGAACAGCAGCTCGTCCCAGAGCCGGTCCAGTTCGGCCGACTCGGCGTCGGTGAGCAGCAGCCGCTTCAGCCGGTCGTCCTCGCGGTAGAGGAGGTTGAACGTGACGGGCTCGTCCACGGGAACGACCCTGCCGTAGCAGACGGCCGGCGGCAGGAGATCGCGAAAGTCGGCGAGGGATTTCTCGATCCGCCGCCAGCCGGCCGTGTGGGGGCGGGCGAGGATCGGGAGCGACGGCGTGAGATCCGCGACGGCGGCCGTGCCCGTCGTCGCAAGCGACTGCCCAGGCTTTGCAAGCGGCTGCCCAGGCTTCGCAATTGGCTGCGCCGTCGTCACACTCGGCTGCGCCGTGGCCTCCTCGCCCGCCTGCGGATGGATCGACGCGGTGACGATGAAGTCGCCCACCAGATCGGCCGGCAGCGTGAACTCGACCGCGTGCGGCGCCTGCACGCACAGGTCGACGGCGTCGACCGCCAGACCGCCGACCGGCCGGCCGAAGGGCACGGGACCGGCGGCAGTGCTCCCGGCGGCACTGCCGGGCCCGGCCGCGGCCGGTTCATCGGGCACGGCGGCAGACAGCAGCGGGCCGGTGAAGGCGAGGAGCCGGCGGTGGAGCATGCCGTCGGGCTGATCCGGGGGCGGGGCGGCGCCGCCGAGCAGCGCCTGCAACTGCGTTGCCAAGGCGGCCCGTTTGGCGGCGTCGGGCTCGAGCTGCCAGCGGGCCAGGAGCGATTCTGCCGGGATCTTCGCGGCCGCAGCCGCCGTCGGCTCGCTGGCGAACGACCAGGCGTCGGCGTTGCCGAAGGCGTCGGCGTGGGGATTGGCCGCGTCGAGCGTGCCGGCGGCGTCGGCGAGCCGCCAGGTGCGGTCGCCGCAGACGATCTCGAACGACACGGCGGTGAGGTCGCAGGAATGGTCGCCGTTTCGCGGCCCCACCACGAGGCACAGGAAGTCGCCCGCCGCCAGCGGCATGTCGTCGAGCCGCCGGTCCTGCGGGGCCCGGTCCTTCACGGCGTCGGTGATCGTGCCCTCCGCCAGGCTCTGCCGCATCGATCCGCGGCGGAGTTCGAGGCTCCACTCGACGCCGTTGCCACAGCCCACGTGGGCCTTCGTCACGGTCGTGCTCGCCCGGTGGAGGCCCCCGGCCGGCGCCCGCCAGGCGACGATCACCCGCCGGTCGGGCGCGGGATGGACGACGACCGCCGCGGGCGGGACCGCGCCGGGGATCCGCATCTCCTTGTCGGTCGTGTTGGCGATCACCGACAGCGCGTCGGGGCCGGCCCAGCCGACGATTCCCTTGCGGGCCGCGCCGCCGTCGAACGGTGTCGTGATCAACTCGCCGCAGGGCCGCGCGGCGCCGGCCGGTCGCGGCGCGGCCGACGAGTCGATCCCGAGGCAGGCAGCCCAGCCGGCGAGCGCCGACGGATCGACACCGTGCTTGCGTGCCGCCGCCCGCAGCCGCTCCCCGTCGGCGATCGGCCCGCTTGCGGCCGCGGTGCCGGCAGACCGCCACATCTCGTCGATCGCGGCCAGGCAGGCCGCCGTCTGGTTCGTCAGGCTGGCCAACCCCTCCGCCCGCTTCGCCCCGATCCGGGCGGCGTCACGCAGCGGCAGATCGGCCGAGCCGGGCGAGACGATCCGAGGGTTTCGCCAGACGACGACATCCTGTTCGCGGCCGTCCCCCGCGTCGCCGACGGCCAGCCGGATGCGGATGTCGCCGCCGCCGGCCGGCTTGAGCGGGATCCGAAACTCCCTGTGCTGCAGCGGAACCATAAAAAATATCGCGTTTTGCGCCACCAGCGGCGAGGCCGGCTCCGTCCACGCCGCCGGACCGCCCTCGCGGCCGTACTGCCGGGCGATGTGGCCCACCGGGTTGAATTTCCAGAGGGCCGACTGCCACTCCGCGACGTCCGCCGCCAACGCGGCCGCCTCCTCCGGGCGTGCCGCCTGCCACCGCGCTCGCAGGCGATCGAGCAGGAGCGACGATGCGGCGCCTCCGGCCGGGCCCCCGCCGGACCGGCCCCCGGCGGATGGGCCCCCGTCGAGGGCCTGCCAGAGCATGCCGAGATACTTGGGGCTCAGGCCCCCGTCGCGGGCCACCTTCTCGATCGTCGTGCCGCCGTCCCGCAGCTGCTGTCGGGCGGCGAGCGTCGCCGCGAGATATTTTTCGACCGGGAGGAAGCCCTCGTGGCCGGGGTCGACCGGGATTCCATGCACGGCCGCCGCGGGCAACCCCGACCGGGGCACGGTGAACCGGCGGTAGAAGTCGCGCAGCCGCGTTAGCGACTCCTCGGTCCAGTCGCCCCGTTCGGCCGACGGCGAGAATCGCAGCCCGTCGGGCAGGGGCACGGCATGGGCCGCGACGCCCTTGGCCGCATCGAGAAACTTGGCCACGAGCGCCTCCCCCATGGAGCCGGAGTTGGTGCCTCCCTCACCGGCGTCGGCTGGAAATTCCTTCGCCGGATCGAGCGAGTCGACGCCGGTCAGATCGCGGATCGTGTAGGTGTATTCGGCGTTGGAGAGCCGCCGCAGGTCGATGCGGCCCGGATCGCCGGCATGGGCGCGTGCCTCGGCGGCGAGGAAGGCCTGCAGCCCGCGCGCCATCGTCTCCCGCTCGGCGGCGGTCGGCTGGTCGGCGTCCTTCGGCGGCATCTCGCGGCCGGCGACGACCTCGGACACCCGCTCCCACAGCCGCACGTCCCGCCGCATTGCGGCGAGCGATGTGACGGCGCCCAGATCCCGATCGCCCTCGGCGACGCCGTTGGCATGGCACTCGTGGCAATACCTGGCGACGAGAGCCGCGGCGGCCGCGTGGGACTCGGCGAGACCGGCCGACTCGGCCGCGCGGCAGGCCGCCGGCGAGGCGGCGAGCAGGCCGGCCGCGGCCAGGAAAAGATGCCTTGCTGGTCGGGCCATGCGGTTCACTCCACCTGACGCTGCAGCCACGGTCCAAACCAACATATCATACTGTCGACAATATGCCGGTGCCAAGGTACCTTCAATCCTCGTTTCCAAGGCGGTCTTTCCTGGACTGCCTCCAGCCGTCCGGCAGCGAGCCGGCCGGAATGAAACACGCACGTGGGGAGACGCTTCACACCATGCCGCTCAGTCGAGTCCGTCGGGTCAGCCTGGCCCATTCCGTGAGCGCCCAGCTTTCGCGGGCGATCGTGGCGGGGGATTTTCCCGCGGGAGCGAAGCTCTCGGAGCCCTCGCTGGCGGCGAAGCTCGGCGTCAGCCGCGCGCCGGTCCGCGAGGCGCTCATCGAACTGGAGCTCCGCGGCCTTGTGGAGTTCGATCCGCAGGGCCGCACGCGGGTGCCGACCCTCTCGCCCACCGACATCCAGGAGATCTACCTGGTGCGGATGGCCCTCGACCCGCTGGCCGCGTCGCTGGCCGCCGCGCACGCCGACGCCGCCACGTTCACGGCGCTCGAGGCGAACATCGAGGCCACCAAGTCGGCCCGGACGCTCGCCGAGGTCTCGCGGCTCGACGCCGAATTTCACGACGGGATCGTCAGGGCGGGGAAGAACCGCCGCCTGCTTCTCTGTTGGGCGGCCCTGCGGGACCAGGTGGAACTGTGGCTGGCGCAGATGCAGCTGCGGCACCACGCCGTGACGAAACACACCAGGCAGGAGACCGCCGACGCCCACCGGCAACTCATTGCCGCCATCCGCAGCGGCGACGCGAAGAAGGCGGCCGACGAGGCCCGCCGCCATGCCGCCGGGCTGATCGACCTGGTGCCGCCAATCGCGAAATGACACCACGACGTCGACTGGCTCGCGCTGGACGATCCGGCCTCGGGGTGGTCGCGGCGGCGTTGAAAAGACATTCCCCCGGGACGGCAGAAGTTTTGCATCCGATCGCGTGGCGGCAACGGATGCCTGATTCACTAGGTTCACGGGAATAGCCCGTGCCAATCAGGACGAAGTCGTCAGGAGAGATCGCCAAAAGAATCTGTCGTCTGCAAACGGCATCGGCGGGGAATCGTATGGGACATTCGGGCTACTGGAGACGAACGATGAGATTTATCCAGACGGACGCGATGCTCGTGGCGGTCGCGGCGATGGCCGGGGTCGGGCTGCCGGGGGTTCTGGTGGCGGGTGAACCGGATGCCGTCAACTTCGAGGCGCGTGTTTTCACCAACGCTGCCAACCCCACGGAGGTGCTGCCTTATGTGTTGGCCCGGCCGGCCGATGCCGGGGCTTCGCAGCAGCCGCCGCCGCCGCTGCCAGTTCTTCCACCGACGGCACTCTGTGGCGATGCCGGGGACGGCCGGGCTTTTCTCCGCTGGAACCTGCAACTCGAGGACGAGCGTGTCGTCGGGTGGCGGGTGACGGCGAGCGTCGATCGCCAGACCGAACCCAACGCCGCCGCCCGGCCGGAGCCTGTCGAGCTGACCGGCCGCGTCAGAGGCGCCATGGACGAGCGCGGCATTTTTCGCGAGCCGTGCTGTGTCGTGGAATCCCTCACCAACGGCAGCGCGTACACATTCCGGGTGGTCGGGGTGCTCGCCGACGGCGGACTGACGCCGCCCAGCAACACGGCCACGGTCGTTCCACGCCCCGTCGGCAAGGCCAAGGTGGTTCGCGTGGGGGGCGGCGGCCCCCTGTCCTTCGGAGATTTTTCGCAGATTCCCCTGGGTCAGAACGCGTGGCGGATTGTCTTTCCCGATGGACAGGAACTCGTGTACGACGGTTTCCGCCCGGTGGACTGGACAACCGCCGACGGCGTCCACCTCCTCTATCCGCGGCACTTCGGCAACGGGATGGATATCGGGATGTTCGACGACCGCGGCTTGCCGCTGGTGATCCCCGCCGCCACTGGCCGCACTCCGCCCGACGAGCCGTTCAAGCAGGAGCCCTGGATCACGGAAGGCTCGCAGACGCCGTTGAAGGTGGTGAACATCGGCTACAAGGACTACCAGTGGGGTACGGCGCACCCGGATGTCACGGACCCGATGACGCTCCCGATCCGGCGCGACAATCCCGATGCCGCACCGCGCTGGCTGGAGCCGACCATCGAGGATGATCGGGTGACGCTGCGGTACATGATTCCCATCGCCGCGTTTGGCTACCGCGCGATGACGTATGTCCGCGTGTGGGAGACGTGGTGGCCGGTTCAGCGTGACCGGCACGGCTGCCTCTATAACGGCCTTGCGCGGCTGGTCGAGGTGGAGATGCCGGGTTCAATCAAGCGCGGCTATCAGGTGATGCTCAACGACGGATTTGGACCGGCCGGCTCACGCAAGGGCGTCGTCAGCTACAACACCCGCTTCCGCGGTCCGACGCACGAGGTGATCGACTACTCTGGTGAGTTCAATGAGCAGGTGGGCTTCCAGCATCTGGGGCTCCGGCCGCGACAGGGCTACGGTTACCACCCCAACCATGACAGCCTTCAGGCCAGCCCCTTGATTTTCTATGACTGGGGCGCCGGCAGCCTGACGATCTCCGCCCGAAGCCTGTACTATCACTGCGCCAACAAGACCGCCAGCTACGTCGAGAAGGGTGCCGACGGCGTTTGGCCGAATCTGGCATGGGACATCGGCGAGGCGGGCAAACGCGTTGCCGTGGATACGGTCGAGTATCTCTACACGTCGGACACGAGCCAGCCGCTCCCGCAGCGGTATTCCAACGCCCGGTTCGAGGTCTATGGCGACGTCTCCCGGCGCATGGGCGTGCAAGACCGCCTCGTGGGCACGGCGATGGCTTGCCCGCACTCGCAGATCAAGCATGCCGGGGGGCCGATCGCCTTTGCGGAGAAATTCGGCAAGCAGCACGCCACCACCGGCTGCGACATGCTCGGCAACTTCCTGGATACCTGGCAGTCGTCCCCGGAAATCGTCGACGACGCTTATCGCCTGAGCCTCGACCACGACTGCAATCCCGCCCTGGCAGCCATGTGCCGCTCACTGTTGGCGCAGGGATACCGGCCGGGATTTTGGTTCCGCCCGGACGTGGTGAAGTCGAGCGTCACGTCGGCTCTCGGCGAGCACATCCACACCACCGTGATCGGGCAGGCGACGGATTACCCGGACGGGCCGGAGATTCTCGCCCGGCAGGGCATCGAGGTGTGTCGCAAGAATCCACAGTGGATCCGACGACTCACCACCGGCGGGTGGCCCTACCAAACCCATTACCAATGGGTCCCGATGAGCCTGGCCACGGAATGGTGGGACCGCATCATGTGGCCGGCGGTAAAAACCAGCGCGGCGATCGGCTACCGCTGGGTTCTGCACGACGGTGGCTTCGGCGGTCTCCAGGGTGTGGATTACGCCCCCATGTTGATGGGAAAGACGGACCACGCCGTGCCTTGCCAGCCGTTCTGGTGGCGGATGTACCGCAGCATGCACCACGTCGGCATCGACCTCGTCGGCGAATGCAGCTGCGGCTGGAAAGGAGCGGACGTCTGCAACGTGGGCAACGACGACGAACACTTCTTGTGGATGGTGAACATGGCCTACATCCACGGTTTGAGCCTGCGCAAGCCCGAGCCGGTGCACAAGCTCTATCAGCTTTACAACGCCATGGGCGTCATCCCGGGTTGCGATCCTGTCCAGCGGTTCGCGCGTCGGTTCTACGAGACGAATGGGCCGCCCGATTGGATCGAGTTCCGCGACCTTGCCCAGGGACAGCCGGTGGAAGTGAACTCCCGACAGGGCGACTCGCCGGTCGCCCACGCCTATGCTGCTGACACCGACCGGACGAAGACCGTCGTCGTCAGCCCTTGGACGTGGAAGGATGTAGTCTGGCATTACGACGACGGCCGAGAGATCGTCTATCCCGCCTACGACAAGATCGACTGGACAACGGAATGACGGCTCCCATGAAAGGACGCTCCATGCGAGGCTTCCATCTTCCCACGGTCGTGGTGGTCGTGGTGGCGATGATCGCCGTTCCGTCGAGATATTCATCCGCCGGGAACTCGCCGGGCATCGCCGACGTCAACGCGACCCTCGCGGAATTCGACCACGTGCGGGCGCTGGCCATGCGCGGGCTGCGGCAGGCGCAGGACCTGAAGACGGTGTACCTCTACGGGCGCGGGTTTGGCCTCGAGATGCCCGAGGCGCGCGCGGAGGACATGCTCGTCGAGGGACAGTGGCTGCTGGAATACCTGCATGCCATGGACGTGACGAGCATCTCGCTCCTGTCGTACGCGACAGCCGATCAGCATCCCAATCTCGCCCAGGAATTGGCGCTGTTCCGCTCCTGCCTGCCGCAGGCGGCCGCGCGAACGCTGGACTATTACGATCGCACGGCTGCGGCGCTGGCAGCCGCCAAGGAGCAGGTGAACGCGGCCGGTCGGCAACGGGCCCCAATGGAGCTGGTGCCGCTCAAAGCCCCCGCCGCGGGGCCGCGAGCCGGATCAGCGGCCGCCGTCGGCGAGGGCTTCCGGCTCGGCTGGGGCATGCCCGTGTGTCCGCGCGGGCGGTTCAGCGAGTATCAGGACATCATCGGCCAGTCCAACGACATGATGGTTCGCCGGGCCCAGGAAGCGGGATTGGATTTCATCGCTGCCTGGGACGCCAACACCTTCGACTGGGCCAGCGTGGAAAGGCGGCCGGGCCAGTACGACTGGTCGCGGCTGGACGAAGTGTGCAAACGACTGGCGAAGGCAAAACTGGGGCTGTGGCTGATCGTTCCCTCAGTCCAAGCCAGTCCTCCGGAGTGGATGATCGCCGAACCGGGCAACAGGGCCGTGCTGCTCGATCCCGATGGCAGACGCATCCAGAATCAGGGGCTCGGGGGGGATAGCCATCATTTCGGCGTGCGCGACGAGCAGCCGGTGAAGCACCCGATCAATCTGTTCGAGCCCAAGGTGCGGGAAGGATTCGCCAGGTTCCTCCAAGCCATGCTGGCCCGGGTGCGTCAGCACGGCGCGGCAGTGGTCATGGTCGATCTGGTCGGCAATCTGCCATTGTACGGCGGAGACGAAGCGACGACGCGGTGGCGGTCGTGGATCAGGACGACCGGCATCGATCCACGCCAGAGGTGGGGGGCCAGCTTCGATGCGGCTGACGCCCCCATGCCTCGCCCGGCACATCCGAGCGACGCCGATGCCGGCACGCGGCGGATGCTCGTCGACTTTTCCCGCTGGCGCGAGCAGGAATACATCGATTACATGCGACCGCAGGTGCAGGCCGTTCGCGAGGCCGACGCGGCGCTGCCGATCAGCATCAGCACGTCCGACGACGGCGAGACGAACGACTCGCTTGCGGGACGCGACAGCGAGCGGCTCTGCCGCGAACTGGGCGTGTTGCCGGGCGGGTTCAGCCAGGAGAACATTTGGGACAACCTTCGACGCTGCTTCTCGCCGGCGGGCTACAGCGTGGCGGTCACGCACTCGGGCTCGGGCGATGCCTATTCCCAGTACGCTTTCAGCGGCTACGTGCACGAGACCCTGGGGATGTACTCGCTGCCGGAGGTGCGGGGCGGCACCTGGGGCGACCTGATTCTTTACCCCGACTACCGGTTCCCGTGGACGGCGTTGCTGGGCTGGCGGCGGTTCCAGGAACGGGCGGCCGGCATGGCTCCCGAAATGTTGGCCACGCATCCGGCGGCGCAGGTGGCGATGCTGTGGTCGGTCACTTCGGCCAAATACCAGGCATTCTTCAAAGATTGGGCCGGGGGCACATACGGATTCGGAATCGGCCCCGCCAACTACAACAAGATCGATTGCGTGGGCTGGAACCGCCTGCTCGATTCGATGAACCTCAGCCAGGACATGATCACCGAGCGGCAGATACTCGAGGGCGGTCTCTCCCGCTACAAACTGCTGGTGATGCCCTCTGTGCAGGCCTTGCCCGCGGATGTGGCGGAGAAAATCCGGCAGTTCGTCAACGCCGGCGGCAGCGTCCTCGCCACGAGCGCTCCGGCCATCGCGGGCGACGACATGGAACTCAAGCAGAGCGGCCAGTTAGCCGACGTTTTTGGGGCCGACTTCGTCGAGTTCCTGTCGCCGACGATGGTGGCCAACACGCCGATGACCTCTCCGGTGATCGACTCCTCCAGATCGGTTTGGGGACCCAACGGCAACCGTGCTTTGAGCAAGACCGATTTTCTGCGAACGGTGTACTGCACGTTCGCCCCCCGACATGGCGCCGAGGTGATCGAGTCGTTTACCACCGGTCAGCCGGCGGTCATTCTCAACAGTTTCGGCCAGGGCAAGGCGATGGTCATCGGCTACCCCGTCGGCCGGGAGAGTTTCCTGAGCGATGTCTACCACCAGCACTATGGCAACAATTGGCCCAATTTGCCCCACGGATCGCGGATGCAGCAGGGGTTGTGCAACTGGCTGGAACTTCAGCTTCCAAAGCTGGGACTGCTGAAGGAGGCCGCCATCGTGGCGGAAGTCGCCGCCCGGAGCGCGGCACTGGATTCGAGCTGGCCCAGCCGTCATTGGCCGCGCGCCATGCCATGCTACCGCGACTGGCTCTGGACGACTGCCCGTCAGGCCGACAGCGCGGCCCCGCCCGCGAGCTTCGGCCGCTCGGACGGCCCCCCGCGGTCGGTCGAGACCATTGTACGCAGGGCCGCCGACAATCCGACCACTTACGTGACGGTCTTCAACCGCGAGGGCTCGTACGGTTTCGATCCCGGGGCGGCAGAGTTCGAGTCGAGCAGCAAACAGGTGTGGCTGGAACTGGCCCGCTCGGACATCAAGGCGGTCTACGATCTGTCGCTGGGCTGCCCAGTGCCCTTTGAGATCACGCCACTGGGCAATCGAAAAGTGACGAGCGTGGTGACGATGATCGAGCCATCGTGCGCCCGGATGCTGGCCGTCAGCGCCGATGGCATCGTCAACCGCTACGAGGGCACCCGCACCCGTGGCGGTTGGACTGACGAGCAGCTCCGCGCCGACACGCGGAAACTGGCGACCGTCGAAGCCGGCGGGGTCGACCCAATCACGCTCGACGAGGCGGCGATCCTCGATTTCCTCCGCCATCGTGTCGGCAAGGAACTGATTCTCTCCGCCGAAGCGCCGGATCACCTGCCGGCGGCCGAGCGGCTCGCCGAGGCACTCGGCAAGGCCCTCGGCAAACCCGTTCGCATCAGCCGCAACAGCCCGCGGATCGTCAGCAGCCAACAACCTCTTTGGGACGCGGGCCGGCAGTTCCTCAAGCTCGAAGAGGCCGATATTGTCCTCGGCAACCGCGACACCAGCGGCTCGATCGCGCAATACGGCGTCCACAGCGGCATGGGCGGGCACACGTTGCGGCTGCCCGTCATGGTCAGCAACAGCTTCCCCGGTTCGGGGCGATCGATCATCCAACTGACCCGGCCCTACACCAAGGACTGGACGCCCGGAAGCTGGCCCGCCGACCCGGCGGCGCCCGAGGATCCTGCCGCTCCCAAGCCCGCCCCGGTGCCGCTGGTGAAAGAGAAGCCCGTGCCGCAATCGTTGGCTATTACCGCCAGCGACCTGAAAGGCCTGCAGGCCGGCGTGGAAAAACTCATCACATTGGTCGGGAAGAGTTCCGGGGGTACAACGACAGAATGACGCGACATGCGTCGAGAAAATATTCCGCTGGGATCGGAAGATTTTTTGCATCTGGTCGCGTGGCGGCAACGAATCCCTCGTAGTCGGGGCCGCGTGGCGTCGACTGACTCGCGTTCACCTCTCCTCAAAGGGAATCCTCATGCGTTGTTCATCGTTCCGTCTCGCCCTCGCGGCCGCCCTCGTCCTGCCCATGGTAGCGTCGGCCGTCGCCGACGAGTGCCCAGTGGCCGCCGCGCAGAAAGCCCAAGCCATGGCCCAAGCCAAGGCCCAGGCACAGACCCATGTGCAGACAGTGGCGTTCAACGCCGACCGCAAGGACATCGTCGATACGGCCGTCGGTGCCGGCAGTTTCAAGACGCTCGTGGCTGCGGTGCA
>Ga0114971_10000899_pt1 | contig 20306 bp, 19 predicted proteins | sample M_140625_MF_Meta_FD_87320 | JGI IMG/M metagenome (GOLD analysis project Ga0114971, IMG submission 87320) | Freshwater microbial communities from Lake Montjoie, Canada to study carbon cycling - M_140625_MF_MetaG | ecosystem: Environmental > Aquatic > Freshwater > Lake | place: Lake Montjoie...
CGTCTTCGAAATCAAAATTGAAAATTTTGATTGATGAAAAGCGACGAAGCGTTTCTTGCTCCAAATAAAAAAACGATGCGTGTCAACCACCAAAACAAAAAATAAAAATAATTGCGGATGGGCGAATTTACTTCGACCGAAGCGATTCGATATGAAGCTAAATTTGCAAAGCAAATTTAATTAATTAATTCTAAATTTGCTTCAGCAAATTTAATTAAGTCCCTAATTTAATAAAAAAACCCCGCCATCCCTAAGGATAGCGGGGTAAATTACTTCATCAATTAATTTAAACTTATGAGTTTACATCAATATTGAAAGCTAATGGGCAAACTTTAGTAGTGGTTGCAACGGTATATGTAGCACCTGAATAACAAGTGGTTTGAACACCGAGAACTTTACCGCTATTTGCTTTTCCATCGTCAGTTTTTGCATCAATTGAAAGCGCATCAGTTGGCAATAAAGCGCCAGTTGATTTGAAAGTTCCATTAATTAATGAGTTAGATGCATCAGCACCAGCAGCAATAGCTCCCGTAATAACAACATAATTTTTCAATGTTGTGTTATCACTGTCAAAAGCCCAGCCATTTGATTTAGTTTTTGAAGATGGAATGTTAACACCTGGAGATTGAGCGGTATTTGCGTTAGTAATAGTCAAAATCGCATCAATTGCACCTGCAGTTTTAAGATCTCTCCAAGCTTCAGTTCCTTCACTAAGAGTAGCATATTCTATACGAGCATTTTGATTACCCACAACATCACCCGCCGAAATTGATGTTGAAAAATCGCCTGGAAGCGCATCATATTGAGTGAAGAATGCGTTGACCGCAACAGCATAACCACGAGCCTCACCAATTACCGATCTTAACTCCGAGCTTTTAATTAAGCTGGCTCCACCAGTGATACCTGCAATTAAAAGACCGATAATAATTAACACGATTGACAACTCTATTAAAGAGAATGCTGATTTTTTTTTAGAATAATTTTTTTTCATATAAACCAAATTTTTTTTAAAGTTAAAGAATTGATGAAGTTTTACAATATCCCACAAATTTAACTTGCAAGATTTTATATACTTACCCAAGTTAAAAATATAGTTAAATTTAAAAACAATATTTAAAGCGCGAAACTTAATAAAAAATATTTTTTTAAATTAAGAATAAAAATTTTTTAAACCGTTCAAATTATAGAATGCGATATTTTTTAATTTGGGTTAGTAAAAGTTATTTTTCAAAATTTAATAACTCACTTTTGTAAGTCAAACAATTTAAATTATTGATTTTTTTACAGTTTCAATTTGAGAATTATTTTTTTAAGAATGTCAATAATAAAAAATAATCTCTATTGATTATTCATAGCTATTTTTAAAATGTAAATATCTTTTTAAATAAAATCTACTTTTAAAATTTCGTAATTGATGATGCCAACGGGAGCATTAATCTCAACCTCTTCACCTGCTTCTTTATCAATAAGAGCTCTGGCAACTGGTGAAACCGAAGATATTAAGCCTTCATCGATATTAGCTTCAAATTCACTGACAATTTTATATTTTACTTTCTTGGAGTTATCTAAATTTTCTAATGTTACTGTGGCACCAAATTTAACTTTTTTGCCAGATAATTTGGAAACATCGATGACTTCTGCACGATTCATTTTTTCTTCTAAATCAGCAATATGCGCTTCGATAAAACCTTGGCGATCCTTGGCGCTGTGATATTCAGCATTTTCTCGTAAATCGCCAAGCTCTCTAGCTGTTGAAATTTGCGCAATTATTTTTGGTCGTTCAACATTTTTGAGATTATCAATCTCGCTACGCAATTTTTGATAACCTTCTTTGGTAATTTGAAATTTTTCCATTGTTAAAAAATTAAATTTTAAATAAATATTTTATCCAGAAGTTATGAATAAAATTAAAACTAATATTTGTAATTATCGCTTTTATAGGGACCATCAGCAGAAACATTAAGATAATTTGCTTGCTTCTCATTTAGCTTGGTTAGTTTAACTCCAAGCTTTGCAAGATGTAAAATTGCTACTTTTTCATCTAATTTTTTTGATAAAATATAAACTTTATTTTCATATTTTTGATGATTTTCCCACAATTCAATTTGCGCCATTACTTGATTTGTAAAGCTTGTTGACATAACAAATGCGCTGTGTCCTGTCGAACAACCAAGGTTAAGTAATCTACCTTCGGCAAGTAAAATTAATCTTTTAGAATCTGGAAATGTTATTTGATCGACTTGTGGCTTGATATTTGTCCATTTCAAATTACGTAATGCTTCGACTTGAATTTCATTGTCGAAATGGCCAATATTTCCAACGATCGCGCAATCTTTCATGGCTCTCATATGTTCAATTGTAATAATATCAACATTGCCCGTTGTTGTTACAAAAATATCAGCCTGACTAACCACATCTTCTATTGGTAAAACTTGAAATCCTGCCATTGCTGCTTGTAATGCGCAAATCGGATCAATCTCGGTTACAATAACTCGCGCACCTTGACTTTTAAAGGCTTCAGCACATCCTTTTCCAACGTTTCCATATCCACAAATTACCACCATTTTACCAGCGATCATAATATCGCAAGCTCTCTTAATTCCATCAATAACACTTTCTTTGCAACCATAAAGATTATCGAATTTTGATTTAGTAACAGCATCGTTAACATTGATTGCTGGAATTTTTAATTTCCCTTCTTTTTCCATTTGATATAAACGCGCAACTCCTGTTGTTGTTTCCTCAGAAACGCCTTTAATATTTTTCAAAATTTCTGGATATTCTTCGTGAAGCATTTTGGTAAGATCACCACCATCATCTAAAACCATATTAGCAATCCAATCTTTCTTGCCAATAATTGTCTGTCTAATGCACCAATCGTACTCTTCTTCAGTTTCACCTTTCCAAGCAAAAACTGGGATACCTGCTTCAGCAATTGCTGACGCTGCGTGATCAACAGTTGAGAAAATATTACACGAACTCCAGCGCACTTCTGCACCTAGATGAACCAAGGTCTCAATTAAAACTGCCGTTTCAATCGTCATATGCAAACATCCTAAAATTTTTGCACCTTTGAGTGGCTTGCTGTTACCATATTCTTTGCGCAAAGACATTAATCCGGGCATTTCATTTTCGGCTAAAGTGATTTCTTTTCGTCCCCAGCTTGCTAAGGAAATATCCTTAACTTTATAATCATTTGTCATAATTAATTTTTATTAAATGTTTAATGTTGTTAAAATATACAATCCAACGAAGGGAATAACCAAAGCATATCCAAAGCTGATTTTATTTTTTTTAGTAAAAAAATGCTCAGCGATTAGTAATGTTAAAATTAACAACACTGTGAAAAAATAAAAAATAAACAACTCAACATTCATTGCAATTGCAGAAATTAAAATAAATTTTATATAATCATGCAACTGATTTTTAGTACTAAAAATTTCAGGAAATTTTTTTCCAATTAATTGGTAAAATGCAACACTAGCAAAAACCCCAAGTGTTAAAGAAAAAATTATATTCAAAGTAGTTTGTTCATTTAAAATTCGGTTTATAATAACCAGAATCAGTAAGAAAATTAACATTGCTTGCGGAAAAATTCGATGGGTAAAATCGCTAGCTAACAATATCACCAAACTAACGCTAATCATACTATAAATCATAAATTTTTCACCAAAACCAAAGCGTAAATAACAAGCAATGAAAAGTAAGGTTGTGGTCAATTCAACAAAAAGATGAATGCGTGGAATTTTAACTTTACAGTAACGACAAGACCCAAAAGTAAAAAGCCAATTAAGCAATGGAATTAAATCGCGAGTAATAATCGTTGAATTGCATTGACCACAACGTGATTTCGGCCCAAAATATCGCCCAAAACAAGACTCACCTCGCGGTAAACGATAGGCAAATAAAGTAGCGTAGGAACCAAAAACCGCACCAAACGCAGTGACAATTATCAATTCAAAAATAAAATTAATTTGATCCATATATTTACTAATATTTAAATTATTTATTATTGTAAATTACTTACTAATAATTTGTTGAATAACTCTCAACAAAAAGTAACTTATTTTGTTGATTGTTATTTACAATATTTACCGAACTTTTACTGGGTCTTTAGATTTAATATAAAATCTTCAGAAACCTAGTTAATTCTGATTACAAAACCCATAAGATCTAATTAAATTCATTATTTAGAATTAGAAATAACCTTACTTTTGCTTTTCCAAATATAAAATCACATCAGCGCGATCTTGTGGTTTTTTCAAACCCGGGAAAGCCATTTTGGTACCCACTATATATTCCTTCGGCTTCGTGATAAATTGATTAATTGAATCGCGATCCCAAGCTCCACCCTTTGCTTTTAAAGCTTCAGAATATGCAAATCCAGCCATTGAAGCTCTTACTCTTCCAACTACCCCATAAAGATTAGGACCAACTTTTGCACCCTCGCCTTTGTTGATATTATGACATGAAGCACATTTTTTAAAAGTTTTTGCACCACGATCATAATCAGCTAATTTCATTAGCTCGGATAAATCAATTGGCTTTTCTACTTTTTTTGCAACAGCTTTCCCATCTAAACCAATTTCAATTTGATAACCTCTTTTTAAAATTGGTTTTTGACGATAAAGTAAATTTGTAGTCAATGTTGCCAAAGAAGTGACAATAACAGCTAATAAAAAAGCGCGATAATTTTCTTTCGCAATTAAACATAAATCTTGTTTTATTTTTTTTAATCTTTTTTTCATAATTAATCAAACAAAGTTGAGACTGATTTTTCTTGAGCAATATTACTTATCGCCTGCCCAAGAAGATTTGCTATGTTAATAATTCTAATATTTTTTACCGCTAAAGTTTGCGCAGTTGGCTGAATTGAATTGGTAATTACTAAATTTTTAAGCTTAGAATTAGCAATTTTTTCATAAGCCTTTCCAGATAAAACACCGTGAGTAATATAAGCTGATACCGATTTAGCACCCCTTGCCAGTAAAGCTTCCGCAGCATTGCATAAAGTTCCACCTGAATCAACCATGTCATCAACAATTATGCATTCACGATTTTCAACTTCGCCAATAATATTCATTACCTCGCTAACTCCAGCGGAAGCGCGACGCTTATCTACAATCGCCAAATCAACATTTATTTTTTTGGCAATTGCTCGTGCACGAACTAATCCACCGACATCTGGAGAAACAATTACTAAATTTTCACTATTAAAATTTTCTTTAATATCAGCAACAAAAACCGGAGCTCCGTAAAGATTATCAACAGGAATATCAAAAAAACCTTGAATTTGTCCAGCATGTAAATCAATCGTCAATACACGATCAACCCCTGCAGAAGTAAGAAGATTGGCAACAAGCTTCGCAGAAATTGGCGTACGTGGTGCAACTTTGCGATCTTGTCTTGCATACCCAAAATAAGGAATAACGGCGGTAATTCTTTTTGCCGAAGCGCGTCGCAAAGCATCAATAGCGATTAGCAATTCCATGATGTGATCATTGGCGGGATATGAAGTTGATTGAATAACAAAAATATCTTCACCGCGAACATTTTCCTTGATCTCAACAAAAATTTCATGATCGCAAAAAGTTTTTATTTCAGCATTAACTAAACTGACGTTGAGATGGTTAGCAATCTCTTGAGATAAGGTTTTATTGCTATTGCAAGCTAGTAATTTCATGTTTAAATTATTAAATTTAATTATTGCATTTTCCAAAAATAACTTACAAAATTATTTTCTTTATATCTGAAAAAAAATTTTGCGATTTTTGATTTTATTTAATTAATTCATTCAAAATTTAAAACATAAATTCCTAACTACAACCAAAAACTTTAATAAATAATTATGGCTGAAATTGAAATTTATGACATTATAAAAATTCTGCACCTCATATCCATAATCTCTTGGCTTGCTGGATTGCTCTATCTCCCGCGAATTTTTGTGTATCATTGTCGAGTAAAATACCAAACAGAAAGCGATTTATTATTTCAAGAAATGGAGCGAAAACTGTTGCGCTATATCATGAATCCAGCGATGATCGCCAGTTTTATTTTTGGCTTTTATCTTGCCATTCAAATTGGCTTTGAAGGGTCAATTTGGCTTCATATAAAAATTACTTTAGTTTTAATTCTAGCGGGATTTCACGGCTTTCTAGCAAGTTGTCGAAAAAAATTTGCTAGCAATAAAAATCAATATTCACCTAAATTTTTTCGTATTATCAACGAGGTTCCAACTTTATTAATGATTGCGATTATTATTTTAGTTATCCTGAAGCCTTTTTAATTTAAAAATAAGAACATGCCTAATATTCAAGAATCAATGCAAGAAAATTTTTTTAAATCGACAGAATTTTTAGAAAAAGAAAAAAATTTTTTAGAAAAAAATAAACTCATAAAAATTACAGAAGACGATGATGTCATTATCGATGTTCCTTATGCCAATAACGATAATTTTTGTGAAACCAAATTATATAGCCATCCTTTCATATATTGCCGCGAGGATACTTATGGATCTTTAAAAATTCTAGTCGAAAACCTAAAAAAAGAAAATCTTAAACTCAAAATATTTGATGGCTTTCGTCCTTATAAAGTTCAAGCTTTTATGGCAGAAAAATTTCCGAAATTTGTTGATGATGGATATGTTTCGCATCCAATTGAAGGGATTGCAACTCATGTGAGAGGAATTGCCCTAGATATAACATTGGTTAAGGATGCTGAAGAATTGGCTATGGGAACAAAATTCGACGAAATGTCTATCAAAGCCCATTACGAAACTGAAGGCCTTAGCACAGAGCAAACTAGCAATCGTAAACTCTTAAGAGATCACATGATCAAAGCTGGTTTTGAACCTTATGAAAATGAATGGTGGCATTTTAATTTACCAATTTTCAATAAAGATAAAAGTGGTGAAATTATTGGCGCTATTGAAGAAAAGGATAAAAAATATCCTAAAATTTTAGAAGATTTTCCTGCATTATGTTCTAGTGAAGTCAATGAATTTTATGAAAAAAAAACTCTAAAATATCCTTCTCAAAATAAGAGCTGTAGCTGTTTCTTTTATAATGCCTTAAATTCATTAAAAAAAATTTTCATATCCAATGCTCGCTAAAATTAATTCTCAAGAAATTCCAGTAATTTTTGATTTTCGTTACGCTTCAACCAATAATGTTTGTGGACAAAAATTATATCAAGAACCTCTGCCCTTCTTGCATGTTGAAGCTTTAGAAAAATTAAAAATTGCCAGTCAAATCGCTCAAAATCTTGGTTATAAAATCAAGATTTGGGACGCTTATCGACCAATTTCAACTCAGGAATTTATGTTTAATTATTTTGCCAAAAATCCGCAAATGCAAAATTTTTTTTCTAATCCAAAAACTGGCGCAGTTCCTCATTGTCGAGGCATTGCTCTTGATGTAACACTGGTTAATTCTGAAAATAATTCTGAATTGCCGATGGGTAGTGATTTCGACGAATTGAGTGATTTAGCAAATCATAATTGTCAAAAAATTTCAAAAGAACAACAGCAAAATCGCTTGATACTCTTAGGCATAATGACTTTAAGTGGCTTTGATTTTTATAGTAAAGAATGGTGGCATTATCAACTTTTTAAACCACGAGAATATCAAATTCTTTAGCAAAAATTAAATCTAAAAATAAATATTTGAAGGCTAGTTGATTTTAATTTTATTTTAATTAAAGTTAAGAAAATAAATTTTTCTAATTTTAAAAAATTACAATGCAAAAATTACAAAATAAAAAACCCAATAATAGTAAAAATTTTTTTATTTGGCTCCTAGTTTTTGTTGGCATAATGATTTTTTCAAACATTATTTCAAGCCCAGAAAATATGGCTGGAAATAAATTAAACTTTAGTGATTTTATAAAAAAAGTTGAAGATCGCGAAGTGACAAAAGTTGAAATTAAGGGCGATGATTTGATCGGCTCACTTAAAGACGGCACACAGTTTTACACTCACCTCCCCAATTACCCAAATCTAGTTGATAAACTCAAAGAAAATGAAGTAAGCATTACCGCTCTTCCTTTAGTGAGTAGAGGTGAACGTATAATCTCAAGCATTCTCAATTGGCTACCGTTAATCATCATGATTGCTTTATGGGTTATATTTGCCAAGGGCGCTGGTGGAAAAGGTGCGGGAGGTGCTTTTGGATTTGGCAAATCGCGTGCAAAATTATTGCAAGAAAATAAAAATAAAGTAACTTTTGCTGATGTTGCAGGAATTGATGAAGCTAAGCAAGAGCTCAGTGAAATTGTTGACTTCCTAAAAGACTCCAAAAAATATACCGATGTTGGTGCAAAAATTCCGCGCGGATGTTTGTTAATTGGCTCACCAGGAACTGGTAAAACACTCTTGGCGCGCGCTATTGCTGGTGAAGCTGGGGTTCCGTTTTTTTCAATTTCTGGTTCAGATTTTGTAGAGATGTTTGTTGGCGTTGGCGCAAGTAGAGTTCGTGACATGTTTGAACAAGCAAAAAAATCGGCACCTTGCATTGTTTTTATCGATGAAATTGACGCAGTAGGAAGACATCGCGGTTCGGGAGTTGGTGGCGGTAATGATGAACGCGAGCAAACTTTAAACCAATTACTTGTTGAAATGGATGGCTTTTCTGACAATGAGGGAGTAGTGATAATCGCTGCCACAAATCGTCCTGATGTTCTTGATCGTGCCCTACTTCGCCCTGGAAGGTTTGATCGTCAAATTACCGTTCCTAATCCTGATATTGTTGGACGTGAACAAATTCTTGCCGTGCATGTTAAAAAAATTTCTTCAGCAAGTGACGTTGATATTAAAACCATTGCCCGTGGAACTCCTGGATTCGCTGGCGCTGATCTCGCCAACCTCATCAATGAAGGTGCGATTATGGCTGCGCGCTTCGGTCAAAAAATGGTTACCATGAAAAATCTTGAAGACGCCAAAGATAAAATCATGATGGGCGTTGAACGCAAATCAATGATTATGCAACAAAGCGAAAAAGAGCTTACCGCTTATCACGAAGCTGGTCACGCAATTACAGCGATTAACTCACCAAATTCTGATCCGATTCACAAAGCAACGATAATCCCCCGCGGAAGAGCTTTGGGCTTGGTTATGCGCTTACCGGAAGTTGATCGTTTTTCAGTTTCACGAGTTAAATTGCTTGATGATTTAGTGGTTGCGATGGGAGGTCGCGCTGCTGAAGAATTAATTTTCGGATATGACAAAGTTACTACTGGCGCTAGTTCTGATATTGCTCAAGCAACTTCAATGGCACGAAACATGGTTGTTAAATGGGGTTTAAGTGACAAAATTGGTCCGATTGATCATGCTGAAGATGATAGCTCAAAAATATATCAAAGCAATAAACCATATTCAGAAGATACTGGCAAAATAATTGATGACGAAATTAAACGCATAGTTTCTGAAGCTCTAACTAAAGCTAGAAAAATTCTCGATGATAAAAAAGCTGATTTAGAAAAATTAGCTCGCAATCTTTTAGAATATGAAACGCTTACGGGCGATGAGATTAATGATTTATTGGCTGGAAAAGAAATTCGTAAAAAAACAACTAGCATTGCGACAGTTAGTTCGGGCTTTATCCCTAATTTTAGCGAAGGAAATTAAACTATTTTTTGGTTAAATTTTCAGACATTTTATAAAAATTCTTGCGCAATTAAAAAAATAAATAATATTGATTGGCAATAATATTTGTTATATCTTATTTTTTTCAATAAAAACTATAAAAATTATGCAATTTGAAGTTAAAAAAAATATTTTGCTAAAAGCTATCGCCGATGTAAATGGTGCGGTAGAAAAGAAAAATACTATTTCAGTTTTACAAAATATAAAAATTGATGCCAAAGATAATGTGATTAATCTCTGCGCTACTGACATGGATATTTTGGTAAATTCCAATTTTGCTTGCGATATTGTCAAAAGCGGATCGACAACCGTTCCTGCGCAAATGTTTTTTGATATTATTCGTAAAATTCCCGATCAAAATATTACCATTAATCAAGAATCATCGACCATTTTACAAATCAAAGCTGGCAAATCGAAATATAATTTACCATGTATTGATTCTAGTGAATTTCCAAATTTAAGCGAAGGCGAACTTGGCAATGAAACTGAAATTGAATCAGAAAAATTCGCACGCATGATTGATAAAACTCGCTTTGCAATTTCTAATGATGAAACTAGATATTACCTTAATGGTTTGTTTTTACAGGCTTACAAATATGACAATGTCAGTGAGTTACGAAGTGTAGCAACTGACGGACATCGCTTGGGTATAGCTTCAACGCCATTTAATTTCACTGAAAATTTTGGAGTTATTATTCCCAAAAAATCTGTTAATGAAATTAGAAGAATTATTGATGGCTGTAAAACTATTAAAATCAAGGTTTCGCGCGTAAAAATTAAAATTATTGCCGATAATACAACCATTATTTCCAAATTAATTGATGGTGAATTTCCTGATTATGACAAGGTTCTTCCAAAAAATAATCCTCACACAGTAAAAATTAATAAAAAGAACTTTTATGATTGCATCGATCGCGTTTCAACGGTTGCCAATGACAAACATCGTTCAGTAAAATTAACTTTAGAAACTGGCAAAATTAATTTGCAAGTTAACACCAGCGAAGGTTCTTTTGCTTACGAAGAATTAGATGTCGATTATAATGGCGATAAGATTGAAGCTGGATTTAATTCGCGTTATTTGCTCGAAGTTATTGGCCAAATTGACAAGGAAGAGTTAACGATTCGCTTTAAGGATGGCTCTTCTCCAGCATTAGTTGAAGCTACTGATATGGGAGCGATGTTTGTAGTTATGCCAGTTAGAATATAATTTTTATTAAATTTGCTTGCGCAAATTTAGGTTTAACTGAGCTGTGTTGACATCAAAGCAATATTCGCCAATTTACGATCAAATCCTGCAGAACTTTACTACAGCAAACTCTCGCATAGTCGATAGTAAGTCGCAAAGTTAGAGTTTTTTTCGAGGTTATAACTCACCCCTTGGGGATGAGTTATGGCATAGTAGGTTTTTATTTCGTGTTTTGGGATTGTGATGAAGTTTTTACTTTACAGTTGAATCGCCAGTTTAATTAAATTTGCCAAATGCAATTATGCCAAATCAATTTCTAATTAATAAATTAATTTTACAAAATTTTCGTAATTTTGAAAATAAAAAATTTATTTTTGATAGTCAGCAAATTTTCCTTAGCGGTAAAAATGGCAGTGGCAAAAGCAATATCTTAGAAAGCCTTACCCTTCTTGGTCGAACTCCATCTTTACGCAATAGTGATTTCGATGAAATGTTGAAAGTTGAGACGGAGCAATTTAGCGTTTTTGGACAAGTAAATGGTCATGATTTTATTGAAAAAATTTCTGTAAATTTTGTTAAAAATCCAAAAAAGAAAATTTTAGAGATAAATGGTGAAGCCATAAATATCAAGCGTCAAGGCGATGTAAAAAATCACCTACCAAATTTTATTTTTTTAACTCCCCAACTCGAACAACTTTTTATTTCTGGTAAAGCTAATAGACGAACTTACTTAGATCATATCGTTGCTGATATTGATTTACTTCACCAAAATCGTCTCAATGATTATCAAAAATTATTGCGCGAAAGATTGTTGATTTTACAAAAATATCAACAGCAATCTAGCTCAAAAAAATGGCTAGAAACCATTGAAACTAAAATCGTTGAAACTGGTATAGCTATTGGTTTTGCAAGAATTGAAGCAGTAGAATTTTTCAACAAAGCAATCAAATCTTTTGACTCAAACTTTCCACAAACTACTTTGCAAATAATTGGCGATGTTGAACAAGCCATTAACAAACAAAGTTCATTGCAAATTGAAAGTTTTTACCACGAAAAATTGCAAAATAATCGTCAAGCGGATTTAGAAAATTTTAAAACTAATTTCGGGATTCATCGCAGTGATTTTGACGCGATTTTTTGTGATAAGAATCTTTCGGCAATTTTGTCATCAACTGGCGAACAAAAAGCGATTATGATCGCCATTACTCTGGCTCGCGCCAAGATCTGTTCACAATATCGCAATCAATCTACCGTCCTAATTTTTGATGAAATAGTTTCTCATCTTGACGATAAAAGAAAAATCGATTTACTTAGCGAAATTGGCGCAACCAATCTGCAAAGTTTTTTTAGTGCCACTAATTTTGAGCTTGTGCCTTTTGAATTAAGAAGCAAAATATCTGAAATAAAAGTTGATAAATTTTAAAATTATAACAAATTAACTTTCATGAGAAAAAATATTTTAGTGATTGGCAGTGGAGCTATAGCTTCATTTTACGGCGCATTTCTTGCTAAAAAAGCTCAGATCACCATGCTGTGCAGAAGTGATTATGATCTTGTTAAAGCCAATGGTATCAAGATTGAAAGCCCTATCGAAAATTTTCATTTTTATCCACAAGTAATAAATAATTTAAATCAATATCGCGATAAAGCTGATTATTTAATAATTGCTACCAAAGCCCTTGCGCAAATTGATTTAATCGCAATGATTAATCAGCTCAATTACCTTCCGCGCAACATAGTTCTAATTCAAAACGGTATTCACATTGAAAAAAAACTTCATGAAAATTTTCCTAAAATTAATTTGATTAGCGTTTTGGCATTTGTAGCTGTAAGTCGAATTTCTAGTGGTATAATTAAACATTTTGATTATGGTAAATTAATTATCGGCAATTATCCAAATAAAATTAATCAAGATTGCCAGCAATTAATCGATTTATTTCGCGATTGCAATGTTGAAATTGAAGCCAGTGAGAATATTGGCGAGGAACGCTGGAAGAAATTAATTTGGAATGGCGCATTCAATCCCGTATCAGTATTAAGTGGCGGTTGCGACACTAAAAAATTATTAGATAATCCTTTTTGCAAAGATTTGTTGCAAAAAATTATGAAGGAAATTATAGCTTTAGCTCGTCTTGACGGTTTTAATTTAGATGATAATTTAATTGATAAAAATTTTGAGTTAACTTATAAAATGAAACCTTATAAAACAAGTATGCTCCTTGATTTTGAAGCAAAAAGACCGATGGAAATTGAAGCAATTCTTGGCAATGCCATAAGTTTTGCACAAAGCAAATCGGTTACAACTCCATATTTATCAACGCTTTATGCTCTATTGTCTTGCTATTAAAAAAAAATCATTTCTTAACCTTGCCTTTATTGCAATTCTGACAATTATTGCCTTTAAAGCAATAGCGCAAGAATCAATTCCGGCAAATATCAATACATCTCAATCTCAAGATGCAACTTTACCTAGCAAGCCTTTACCAAAAAATAGAACAGCAAGTCCAATTTTAAAAACAGCTAATCAAAATTCTTCAAAATCAATTAACACTTCAATTACTTCACCAATAAATCCTGCACCAATAAAAACAAACTCCAATTCCACAACCACATCTTCTTCAACTTCTACAACCACAACTACCACCACCACATCTTCTAGCAATCCTCAACCTCCCTTACCTTCTGCAATCAAAGAAAATAAGAATTCAAGTCCTGTAATTGCTTCACCTCCAAGTCTAGTAATTAAAAATGATAATAATAAAAATAATTCAACGACTCCTTCGCCCTCACCTTCGGTTTCAGCTTTGCCAGCAAATTCACCTTCGCAAATTAGCAAAGATCAACCAAGAACTCAAGCAACTGAAAATAAAAACACTACCGATACAAATAACATCACCGATAAACCAGTAATTTCTCAAGATAATAAAAATTTAAATCAACCGCAAGTTACAGATAAAACAGATATAGTTGCCGATAAAAAACCTATAAAAAAAATATACAAAAAACCAATAAAAAAAGTTAAAAAAATTAAGAAACCAAAAATAATTACAATCCCTAAAATCATTGCTCCAGAAGCTGAAAATAAAAAATTCATTACTGAAAATGGACGCAAAATTAGTTCCGATTATTTTTTACAAATTATTGCCAAAAAAAGTTGTGATAGCCTTACCAATACCGAATGTTTTCGCAGAGATCGTAAAAGTGAAGAACCTTATTTTCACCGCACAGTTGTTAGTATTTTCAACAATAAAATTGTTGCCGAACAATATTTCACAACAACCAATGTTAATAAAAAGATTTTCTTAAAAGTTAATAATGGTAATTACCAATTAACAACAACTAATGATAATTTAATTTCCTTCACAGCTCAAAACGGCAATATACAAGATCTAAATTTAATTTCTGGAAATATTTCTCGCGAAACGATCACGCCTTCCAAATGTTCGATTGCCGAGAAAAATTACGGCTTTTTTTTAGCTCATAATCAACAACCAAAAATTAGTGAAACAAATTATTTTACGAATAAAAATAATTTTGATGGGGTGAAAAATTTAGTCATTTTTAGTAATATCGAAAATATAGATAATCTAACGCTTCAGGATCTAATGGCTGTTGAGGTAAAAGCTTATAACGATATTGTGCCAATCGAAAATTTGAATTTATGCAAAAGAGCTAAAAGCGACATTTTAGAAGTGCGGGAAATCAGTAAGGCCGAATGTCGTAAACGTCAGGAATGTTTAATTTTGCTAAATAGTAACCCAGATTTTCAAAATAAAATTATTGATGAATCGTGCTTGGGTTATTTTGATAGTAAACGTCAAGATTATGTTTCCTGTGCCCAGCAAGATGATTGTAACGACTTCGCGGTCATCAAGGATTGCGAAGTAAAATTAATGGCCGGAGATTAGGCTTACTTAAAGCAAATTTGACTAAAATTTTGAATCACCTTCTTGCAAATAATTCACCAAATTTCTAATAAAATTTTGCATTCACCATTTTGATTTCTTCTTAACGAAAAATAAACACAAACCAAAGACTTAGAATTTTAAATCATCTTTCGCGTTACTACATTCAAGCCTCCGCGAGTTTCTATTGGCAATTCAAAATTCGTAATTTAGATAATTTAAAATTCGCTAATTATCTAAAATAAAATTTCAAGAAAAATTTCTACTTTAAAAAAAAATATTTTTTTTGTTGACATTTGAAGCAATTACAAAATAATTAAAGCTAAGAAAAACTAAGTTTTTTATTTACTACCAATAAAACCTAAATCAAAGTTTAAAAATATGCATAATTTAAATATAAATAATTTTCTTGATAAAACATTCAGCAAGATAGCTGAATCTAAATCTGAGTCGATTAATATTAACGAAGATTCTTCGAAAATTAACTCGCAAAATAGTGAAAAAAATTTCAAAATTTTGCAATTATCTCTTAAGTTAATTTGCCTGCTAGCATTCATTCCTTATGCTCTTCTTGGGATGTTTTATATCAATAAAAGTTTTATTTTTATTCCTTGCTTGGTAATGGCTTTGGCAACTGTTTTGCTGGCAATGTTTTCATCGGTAAAAATTCAGATTTTACAAGAAAATCTTCAAGATAAAATTGCCAATATCGCTAATAGTTTCAAAGATTTCATCAATCAAAATCAAAAAAATATCGCCGATCTTAAAGGCATTGAAATCCTTGAGCAATCAATTAAAACTCAGGATAATGGTCATTTTCTTTCTGCAGATTTTATTGCTGATTCTCTAATAAAAGGTAGTGCAAAAATTAATACTCAACTAAGCGATAAATCAATTAATGATAATCTTAGCTTTGAAAACTCTGCTAAATCAAATGTTGAGCACTCTGAACTTAAAGTCTAGATAAGTAATTTCCAAGGATTATAAAATGTTGAAATTTTTTTAAAATTCCCCTTTTTCGCCACCCTTTTAATTTCAAAAGAATTACAAAAATTATTTACAAAATTAATTCTGATTTTAACTTATTAAATTTCTTAAATATCTTGCGATATTTTTAAATTTTAATTTCGATGCTCACTGGACAATGATCGGAAGCTTTTTGTTGATCGCGAACTCCCTCATTTTCTATATCAGCATTGATTAAAGAATCGGCACCCAAAGGCGAAAGTAAAAGATAGTCAATTCTTGCGCCATTATTTTTTTCATAAGAATTTCCCCGATAATCCCACCAAGAAAATTCTTTGTCATTGGCGTTGCAAGCACGATAGGAATCAATCAAGCCAAGATTAATAAGGCTACGCATTTTCGAGCGCTCAAGTGGATGAAATAATAATTTATTTTCAGAATTTTTTGGATCAAAAATATCAAGTTCATTAAGCGCAACATTAAAGTCTCCTGCAAAAATTTGTATTTCATTATAGCTTAAAACTTCTTGAAAATGATTTTTTAAACGCTCAAAAAAATCAAGTTTATATAAAAATTTTTGGGAATTTGCAAGATCCTCACCCTCGCCTAACTCACCTCCGCCATTTGGCACGTAAATCGAACTAACTCTAATAGCTTTATTTTTCAAGGAAATTACTGCCTCAATATAGCGAGCCTGCGAATCTTGCTCTTGATTTTCATCAAGCATTGGCAGGGCTTTAACGACATCTTCAATTTTATATTTCGATAAAATTGCTACTCCATTATAAGTTTTTTGTCCACTTACTACCGCATTATATCCAGCATCAAGCAATTCCTCAAATGGAAAATTTTTTTCCTCACATTTTAATTCTTGCAAACAAACTATATCGGGATTTGATTCTTTTAGCCAAGCCAAAAGCCTTGGCATTCTGGCTCTAATCGAATTAACATTAAATGTTGATATTTTAAGCATTGCTTGTGAGAAATTAGTTATTATAAATAGGTTTTGAGAATTAGTTTATATTTTCGCTAATTTTTTTAGTTCATTTATAGGTAAAATTTAAAAAAAAATGAAATTTTTATTTGCAAAATAAAATTCAAATAATATTTTTTTAAAAAATGTTTTGGCAGGTAACTTAAAAATTAAAACCAAAATAAAATCATAGATTAAAATTATAAATCTCAAACCAAATTTTATGAAAATTAAAAATATTATTTTTATCTCTTTAATTAATTCTTTATTTCTCGCCTCACAAGCATATTCAAATGATTTCAATAATTCAAAAAATCAGGATAAAAATTTTTTTGAAAATCACTTAAAAAAAATCGATACCACCATTAGGATCGGTCTATCAAATCAAAATCTTGGTTTTGATACTCCGGGCGCTAATTCAGTTTTATATTGGCATCAAGAAGCTAAAGATTTTGGAATAGATCTCAAATATAACTTTTCCCCAGATTTTTTTACTATTTTTGAATATACTAAAAGCAAATCTTCTAGCGGCTATTCTACTGATGATGATATTGGAAATGGTTACGGAGTATATGGAAGATCTCAAAAGGTCAAGGGAAGTGTTGATGATTTTAAACTAAACTTTGGATATAAAATATATTCAATTAGAGAAAATATTCCTTTATTTTTAACTGCTGATAGATTTTATAAAAATGTTAAAGTTGCTAATTATGGTGGTTGGCAGATCTCTGACGGAATTCATGATAATCAACCAGGAACTCAAACATTTCCTAATGGCGAAAAACTAAATTATACTAATTCTAAATATGCTGGATTGATGATTGGATCTCATTTAGAACATAAAACTTCAGAAACCAAAGATTCACTGCAACTAGATTTTCTTCTTCCTTTAAGCTATAAAGGTGATCAAATTTGGTATGGAAGAGACCCAGATTCACATTGGAATTTAAAAAATAATAAACCAGGAATTGGTTATAGAATTAAAGCAGAACATGGTTTTAAAATTGGCGATCTTGAAAAAAGTAAAAAATATTTAAAAATTTATGGCTATTACGAAGTGATGAAATTCACAGGCTTAACTGAAACGCAATATTCAAATTCACAAGAAGAATATTATAAAGTAAAAGGTGGCACTCCTAGCAGTGTTACCAATGGTAAGGCTAAATTTGAATCTTTTGGAGCTGGAATAGCTTTAGAATTTTAAAATCAAGATAAAGATATTTGACAGTAAAAATTTTCTAAAGTTTTTTTGAATAAAATAATGTTTTGTAAGTATTTTAAATTATAAAATTAATCTGAAAAATAATTATTTTTAGGATTTATTTTTGCCAATATTGCTAACAAATGACGATAGAAATTAGTTATCTTAAATGAATTTATAAATCTAAATCACATCCTTCATGAAGTGAAAACCTCTAATATAAAAACCTTCGCTATAGTAAAGAGAATGGGATTTTTTATTTTCAGTGTAAGAATCTAGAACAATTTTTTGACAATTATTTTGCTTGGCAAAATTTTCGAGATATTTTAAAATTTTTTTACCAACTCCACTGCCTCTAAGCGATTCTTCAACAATAAGATTAGAAATTTGCAAATATTTTCCACAATAAAACATTCGCGCTAACCAAAATCCACAAACTCCAACCAAATCCAATTGATCAACTGAAATTGACTTTTCTTGATTATTCACAAAAACTAATAGCATTTGATAATTGCTAAGAGAAATCATTTCTTTAACTGCTTCAAAAAATTGTTCTTCGCTGAAATCTTGATAATGCTTGCCAATCAATGGATAGCCGAGCTGCATTTCTTGAGGATTTTTAGCAATTTTAAAAATAATTTCCATGTATTTTAAATCCAAAATTAAATTTTTTGCAGATCATTTGCCAACTTGGAAGCCCAATTTGTAATCGTTCCTGCACCCGTACAAAATATCAAATCACCTTCTTTAATCAATGGCTTTAAAATATTTGCCAAATCATTTTCGCTATTTAATTTTATTACATTTTTATGACCAGCTTTTTTTATTCCTTCAATTAATGAATCTTGATTAATACCTTCAATTGGAGCTTGCGAAGCTGAATAAATATCCGAAACAACAACAATATCAGCATCAAAAAAAGCCCCACAAAATTCTTTAAATAAATCACGAACTCGCGAATATTTGTGAGGTTGAACTACACAAATAACTTTATTTTCTTTAGCAACTAATTCGCGCGCGGCCTTGAGAGTCGTCGATATTTCAGTTGGATGATGACCATAATCATCAATTATTGAAACTCCATTAAACTCACCAACTTTTGTGAATCTTTGTTTAACGCCATTAAATTTAGCTAAACCTTGTTTAATTTGATTATTTTCTAAACCAAGAAATTTGCCAATTCCTATTGCCACTAAAGCATTGGAAGCATTGTGTTTGCCATATATTGGCATTTTTATAGATTTTATCTCTTCACCATTTTTAAAACTAACATCAAAAATAATTCCACTAATATCCATCGAAATATTTTTCGCCATAATATCGGCAGATTTTTTAATTGAATAACTTATAAGATTTTTTTTGGTTTCTTTAAATTTTAAATAAATTTTTTCAGCTTCAAAATCATCTATACAAATTACGCACAAACCATCATCAGAAATTTGCGAAACATATTGTTCAAAACAAGCTTTTTGTTTTTCAAAACTACCTTGATATCCAGAAAATTCTAAGTGCTCTGGTTCAATGTTAGTAATTGCTCCAATGCAAGATGGAAGTTTTACAAAACTCGCATCAGATTCATCAGATTCCGCAACCAAATATTTACCTTTACCGACCTTAGAATTACTTTGAAAATAATGAATTATTCCACCGTTAATTATTGTTGGTTGTAAACCAGCATCATCTAACAAAACCGAAACCATTCCTGTGGTACTAGTTTTGCCATGTGTTCCAGCAATTGTGATGCCGATATAATCATGCATTATTAAAGCCAATAATTCTGCACGAGTCATGATTGAAATATTGCGATTTTGCGCTTCAAGGATTTCTGGATTATTGGTTTTAATTATCGAAGTTTGCACAACCAAACTGATATCCTCGCTGATATTTTTGGCATCATGACCAACAAAATATTCAACATTTTTTGCTCGCAATTTTTCAGTTAAATAATTTTCTTTTAAATCCGAACCTTGCACTGCAATTCCCCAATGACGAAGAATAAATGCCAATGCGCTCATGCCAATTCCGCCAATGCCAATAAAGTGAACTTTTTTTTGTTTTTTAAGTTCGTTAATATCGTGAATCATATTTTTAAAATTTTAATCAAAAATTATTTCGTTGCAAAACCTTTGCTTTCTATGTGATTTTGTCTATTAAAATTATAAATATCAATTTAATTTAATAGCATTAAATTTAATTATTTTAAATTTAATGTTGCACTTCATAAGTTAGGCAAATTTTATAACCTCAGTTAATTGCTTAGGTTGAAAGCCAAATTTGGAAGTTTATGACTAAAGATTTTGCTGGCCTTGGTAAGCATAATAAAACCTTATAAAAAATGTTAAAAAAAACAGTTATTGAAATTTTTAAAATATTTCAAGATCAACAGCCCCAACCGCAAACCGAACTAGTTTACAGCAATAATTACACATTGTTAG